>Ga0222419_100477_pt1 | contig 37146 bp, 21 predicted proteins | sample 1B20Ametagenome_FD_182474 | JGI IMG/M metagenome (GOLD analysis project Ga0222419, IMG submission 182474) | Enriched microbial communities from leaf-cutter ant dump, University of Wisconsin, Madison, United States - 1B20A (version 2) | ecosystem: Environmental > Terrestrial > Nest > Insects nest...
ACAGATTCACCAGCCTGCCGCTTACTTCGGTGATCAGGGTCTCGGGCGGATAAGGCTGAGGGTAAGTTTGGCCGCTGTTCAGGTCCTTCCAGGCAAATCTCCTGTAGCCCTGGGTGAGCATCAGCAGGTCCAGGTCTTTTCTGGTCTCCGGGCTGGGATTGTGAAAATAATAATTGGGCTGCTCGATATAGCCCCTGAGGTCTGAACTGAGCAGCAAATGCGAAAATATGGTATTTTCCTTGACTTCCTCAGTGGGTACCAGGTCTTCATTGACCACCGATATAGAAAAATTGGCAGCGGAGCCGGCGCCTCCAGGCGCATTGGCCTCCAGATCCAGCGTGACCTTTTCCCGGGTCGCATAAACCTGCTTCCGGGTCTGCATGCTCACCTGCAGCTGGTCCTTGTTCATGATGAAAATGATCCGCTCGTTCAGGGGTTCTCCGGTGGCTGAAAAAAGTGTGAGTTGCGCAATGCCGGAGGGAAGGTCTCCGGCGGGGATCTTTAAGGCAGCGGAGGCACCCTTCATGGGAATTTTGGCGCTATAGTAAACAGCCCCTCCCGACTGGATCAGCAGGAATACTTCATTTTGAACGGCCAGGTAGGGCAGCGACCGGTTGATGCCAATGCTGATGGTAGCTGCCTGCGTATTGTAGTCAGCGGACAGTGCGTATCCATATTCCACTGCCGGGGGCAGCGCTGCTGAGCTTAGACTCCCATCAGCAAATAAGAACCTGGCCCTGTACTGTTTTCCGGCTCTGGGTCTGAACGTAAAGCAGCCTATGCCGAACCTGTTGCTTTCAAATGCGGCTACTTCTTTGTCATTTTCGTCGGTCACCACTCCTTTTACCTGTTTTCCCAATCCGTCTGGAGCAGTTATTTTAAAGGCAATTTTTGATTCAAAGTCTGCAAGTAATTCCCCGCCTTCGGGAAAGAACCTGATGTCTGTATCTTCTGCTGTCATTTTGACCGGAAAGCTTTTGGTGACTACGGCTAGGTCTTCCAGTTCCAGGGAAGTGACCAGGTGGGCGGCTTTCAGGTCTGAAGGCTGATAACCTTTAAGTTCTATTTTACAGGTACCTTTTTCATCGGTTGTACCCTGGCCTCTGCTGATCGTATTGTAATTCTTTCTGAAACTGTACTTTACGGACAGACGGGTCAGCGGCCTGCCCAGCGAGTCGGTATAATTTATTAAAGCGGTAAGGAACTGACCGGATCCTTCTTTGCCCAAAAGAAAGTCAATTTTACTGAAAACACGGTCGTGTGCGGCATTTTTCACCAGGAACGTCTTGTCATAAAAATAATCCGGCCCGGCATTGCGCATCCATTGGGTATAAGCCCGTAACCTGTAATTTCCTTCCTGCCGATCAGGACTAAAGATGAAATTACCTTTGACCATACCTGCTGTGACAGGCAGCTTCAGCATTTGCATGACGCTGTCTTTGGGACTGATCAACTCCACGTAAAGTGCGCCGCTCTTTGCCGAAAGCTGGTGATGGCTGCCAATGGTTACATAGCCTTTGAACCACAACGTATCGCCTATGGCATAGTAAGACCTGTCGGTATGCAGGTAGACTTTTTCCTGAACATTGGCCTCCGCCCATTGCTCCAAGGAAGCGACAAGGCGGTCCAACGGATCTTCTGCTTTGGGCATGAATGCGAACGTGACTGTCAGCGCAATTAAAAATGTCGCGAGCACAACTTTTTTCATGACCGGATATTGAGCCGTTAATTTATTTATTTAGATCTGGCTGGTGTGCTTACTTTTATAGAACCTATACCGCTTCCTATACTTCCGTCCATGTCACTGCCCTGAACATTAACCGTATAACTACCTTCTGCATCGCCGGTGTAAAAGGAAACCATTGCTTTACCATTTGCATCTGTTGCGATATTGGGTTTCCAGTAAACTGTAGACCGGTAATCCGGCTCTGCCAGGTCTTTATTTTTTACGTTGTACTTAGGACTGTAAAATTCCCGGGGCTGCATCAACGGTAATGGCCTGAGGGTAACGTAATCAGGCCGGTTGTTCTGGTACCATCCCCGGTTACTTCTTGTGGTGACCTCGATCACAGCATAACTCCGGAATTTCATATTAGGTCCCATTGCCCGCTGCTCCAGGTAGTTATCTGCCCTGAAACTCGGCGCATATCGGTCGACTCCACCAGGACTCGGAATTGTGTATTTACCTTCACCTCTTATGTATCCGCTGGAATACATCACCTCCATCCCGACCATGTTCTGGATGGTGAACTGCTCCAGTTCATCGATCAGTTGCTCGACCCCATAGGGCTCATCCAGCCGGATCGGCAAACCCGCTCCGTCTATTTCTATTACTACCTGATATCCATTCCAGAGTATGGTCGGCATATTCTCGTCATAAACGACCTTTAACCCTGGCAGCTTCTGTTTGATCAGCTGGTAAAGATTGGTCGTGGCAGATTGCTTGATCTCCTGTTCGTCAAACACTTTATCTGCTTTACCTGGGCCGTTCCGGTTGTAGGAACCTTTGATGAGCTTTTTTCCGGTGATCTTTACTTCCTTCAGGCCAATCCCTGAAAGCTTGAGGCTGCTTTCATCAGCCCTGAGCTTTGCATTTTTCACATAGTTGAGCTGTGTTACCTCACTGTTCACATACCAGGGCTCGACAGGGTTTCGGAGCTTGTCTTCAGGTTTTGGTGCGGAGAATTGCTCAACAGAGATCCCCCCAAACCGCATGGTCTTTCCTTTTGGGGTCCTGGCCTGAATAAAGAAGGAACCTGAATCGATCTGCGGCAGGTTCTCAAAAACATAATTTCCTGTACTGTCGCTGAGCGTGGTCGTGATGAAAAATGGCTTCTGGGAGGAAATGAGCATTTGCGCCCCCGCTACCGGCTTTTTCAGGATATTGAAAACCGTTCCTTTGATCTTAAAGTATTTTTCTGCTTCATATTGCGGTTCAGCAGGTGTCTGAAAGACTTCTTTCCAACTATATCCTGTCCAGCCCTGGGTCAACATCAGGTTGTCCAGTGCCTGCCAGTGCTGATCGTCCTGGCTATGGAGATAATATCCGGGCGTTTCTATTTCTCCTTTCAGTGCTGACCGGATGAGTAAACCTGCCGCTATACTGTTATTGCCCAGGCTGTCTGGCTTTACCTGACCATCGTCTGTAACAGCAATGGAAAAATTGCCTTTTACCGGCGTACCGGTTTTGTTCTTCACTTGTATGGTCAGGGATACGGAGTCTCTTTTCAAATAGCTGTTCTTGTTTTTGCTCACCGCCACCTGTAACTGATCTTGATGGTCTATGAATACCAGCCGCTGGTTCAAAGGGGTTTTATTCCTCAACAGGGTTAGGCTGCTAATGCCTTCAGGAAGCAGGCTTTTGGCAATGGAATAAGAATTCCTGCCATTTTCAACATGCTGTACATCTGTAACGACCCCATTGGATACTGCCGCCAGTGTCCAGATGCTGTCCGCGGTCAATATACCGGTGGTCGCCTGGACAATGATCTTCAAAGAATCTGCGTGTTCCTCGTTAATGACCTTCAGTATCGTTCCTTTATTTTCAACTTGCGGAAGGTTATAGCTGATCTCTGTTGCTTCCGGCTGCGTTATTACGGCTGTATATTTTTCTCCAGCTTCCGGCACCAGCTCAAAAGAGCCCATGCCTTTGTAAAGGCTTGCAAATTCAGCAACCTTACTGCCATTATGATTGTAAACTTCACCTGCTATGTCGACGCCTCTGCCATCTTCTGCGATCGCCTTGAATCCTACCCTCGACTTCTGGCCCGCCACCAGGCGTCCGCCTTCGGGCAGGAATTGCAGGTCAGTTTTCCTGGTCCGCTGCACTTTTACGGGAATGACGAGCCGCTGATTGCCGTCATTGGGATGCATGCTCTTCAATTCCACCCAGATATTCCTGCCGTCTGCTTTTTCTTTTAGCGGATAGTTCAATACAAGGCTACCATCGGCCTTGGTTTGCAGTTTGTCCCTGTAAAGTGCCTTATCTCCTTCCATGACCGCGATCTCTACATTTCTCAGGCCTGCTGCCGTTTGATCGGCCCGGTTTAAGGAAAGGTCTATCTCCAGCTGATCTTTGTTTGCCTGCCTGCTGATCTTTGAGCTGGTCCTGGCCAGCCAGGTGTCGCTGGTAGGTACGCCCAGGTACAACCTGCGGCTGAAAAAATAATCGCTTCCGAAGTTCTGCATCCAGTTGGTATAGGCCCTGAGCGTATAACCGCCTTCATGGAAGACCGTACTGGTCAGCGGGATCTGGGCATAGCCGGTCCCATCCTTAATGGGGATACTGATCCTGCGTACGACTTCTGAGGTATCACCGTTCAGCTCTACATATAACAGGCCGCTTTTTTTGGATGCCGTGAGGCTTGCTGCATCAAATAGGTAGGCTTTGAACCAGAGCGTGTCACCGATATTGTAATAGGGTTTATCGGTATGCAGATACAGTTTCTCTGCCGGTTTGCGTTGATGCAGCTCCTGCATCGCTTTGACCAGCTCACTGGTTTTTCCGGTGAGCGGCTCCGGCTGCTTTGCTGCTGCTTCTCCTGTCACTTCATAGTGGTACACTGCCCTACCCAGCTCTCCTGCGGCATTGATCCCTTCTATTACAACCTTATATTTGCCTGGACCATCGGCATTGAAAAAGCTGAAGCTGGTCTTGCCGTTGGCATAGGTCTTCAGCCTGGGGTTCCAGTAGATGGTGCTGCGCAAGTCAGGCTGCTGCTGGCTGATGTTGGGACGGTCATAGCGCGGCATGTAGAATTCCCTGGCCATGTTAAAGCCTTTGGGCTTGATGTTCACAATATTGGGAGTGTACCTCATTGATCTGTTTTTACGGGTGTAGACAAACAAGGCCGGGCCATTTGAAATTCCGTCGCCTATACCCCCCAAACTGCTGACCATAGCAAGCATGGCCATGTTGGTAGTTACAGCTTCTATTTTATAGATATCCTTTGGATCGACACTGTTCATATCAAGGATCTGTGCAGCCTCGACTAAGTCTGTGATCCGTTTTCCATCTAAAAACAATTGCATAGCTGCACCCCTGAAATAAGGGTATGACATCACCTGCGGGTTCACTGTAGGAAAGGGTCTGAATGCAACACCTCCAAGATGCCCCTGCAAGCAGATGCCCAGGGTGGCACAACCTTCGGGATTATCTATGACATATTTAATGTCTGCATGCCCATCGGGGATCTGAAAGATGCCTTGTTCTTTCATTTCACCGTTTTCAAGTCTTTTAGCTTTGATCTTCACTTCTTTCAACCTGTTGACCCGGCTCAGTCCTCCTGTCCTGGCCCTCTGCTCATCTTCCTTCCTGCTGTTCTCCAGGTATTCCCTGGTCTTCACCACAATGTCCTCACTGAAGTCTGCCTTGTTCTTGTTGGGGCCCATCCCTTGTTCCGGAATCTCGTCCAGGATCACTTCAACCTTCTTGCTGTTCCTGGATGTACGGGCCTGTACCGCAAACTTCAGGCTGTCTGCCAGCATGATCGGATCATAATGGAACCGCCCCTCCGTATCGGTCTTCACCTGTTCCATAAATCCCGGTGTCAGCGACATCAGTGTCACCGTACCGTTGACCACAGCTTTACCGGACAGGGTCTGTACCCTGCCCGATAGTGCTGTGCCGAGAGACTCTGCCGGGTAGGCCGGGCGGGCCTGGGCAGTAGTTAGGCCGGTAATCTCTTTCCATACGAATTTCCGGTATCCTTGTGTCAGCATCAGGTTGTCCAGTGCTTTGTTCACCTGACGCGAGTCGCTGCTGAAGTAGTAGTTCGGTTGTTCGATATAGCCTTTCAGCTCTGAGCTGAGCAGCAGGCTGGAATAGATGCTGTTTTCGTTGTTTTCGTCGGAGGGGACTTTGTCCTCGTCGGTAACGCTTACCGAAAAGTTGCCCGATACCGGGTCTCCGTAGCTGTCCATCGATTCCAGCGATACTTCCACGCGTTCCCTGCTCTGGTAGCTGCTCTTTGTGGTGCTTACGCCCAGCTGCATCCGGTCCGGGTTTTTGATGAAGCCCAGGCGCTCTGCCAGGGGCGATCCTGCGCCGCTGAACAGCGTGAACTGTATTACCCCACTGGGATAGTTCTTCTTGCTCAGCCATACCGAATTGATCGATTTGGTGACCTGAACTGTGCCTGCATAAAGTGGTTCTCCCCCGGATTGTACCACAAGGTTCAGGGTCTGAGGGGTGCTCGAAGCGCCCCATACCGTGTTCACCCGTACCAGGATGCTGTCCCGGTCCAGCTGGTACACGCCCAGTGTATAGCCACCTGTGGCTGCCTGTGGGATCGGGACTGTTTTGGAGGAACCGTCTTCAAAGCTCAGTCTCGCACGGTATGCCTGCTGCTGCTCCGGCTTCAGTTGAAACACCCCCATTCCTGCATGCTGGCTCTCAAAACTACCCAGCTCGGCACCGCTGTTGTCCAGGACCTTCCCTTTTACTTTGACACCCCGACCGTTTTTGCCGGTCGCCTTGAAGCCGATCCGGCTTGCGATACCGTTGACAAGTGTCCCGCCTTCGGGAAAGAACTGTACATCACTCGCGGACAGGCTGTCCGAAGGCTGGTTGTCTTTCTGCTGCTTGTTCTTGTTCCTCACCCTCCCGGATGGTCCTGTGCCTGATCTGCTGCTCTCTGCTTCCAGTTCCAGCGGGTCTCCTATTACAAAGCTCTTGTCAAAAAAGTAGTCTTCTTCTGCATTCCGCATCCATTGCGTGTATGCCCGCAAACGGTAGTTCCCCTGCTTGTATTCATCGCCAAGGGTCAGGTCCCCCATCGCCATCCCTGCTGTCAATGGCAGCTTCAGCTGCTTCACCAATGAGTCCTGACCATCGGTCAGCTCAACGTACAGTGCCCCGCTCAGCTTGGACAGCTGGTGGCGGCTCCCGATCGTCACATACGCTTTGAACCATAACGTATCCCCTACCGCGTAGTAGGGCTTGTCGGTCTGGAGATAGACTTTTTCCTGTGGGTGCTGATCGGCCCATTTCTGCAAGGCCGTGACCAAACGGTCTACCGGATCTTCTGCCCGGTATACAAAAGCATATAAAACCGACAGAACACTTAGCAACATGATGATGGAAATCCGTTTCATGATCGTTATTTTTTGAGCCGTTAATTATTTTGTTACTTTATCTATTCGTGCTATTTGACTTTAAGCACTATTCTTTTACAGTTTTATGGTCAGGGTTGAGATAATCCAGAGGCAGCATATCACCCACCATCTCATAAGCCCACATCCCTTCATACAGCAATGCCCCCGGATCATTCAGTCCTCCGTTTTCATAAAAGCCCACCGGACTGCTGAGCTGGTACATCAGGGATACCTGGCTCCTTCTCAGGTCATCAGGTCTTTTGATATGGTATTCGGGATGCTTCATGAACTCAGCTGTTTCCTTTTCATTCTGGTAAACGATATACAGGGCGTCTTTAAAGCTCATGATCTTCAGGTGATCGGACTGTTGTTTGATCAGTGAATCCATGTTGACCTCCTTCCTCACCAGCAGTTCCACCGTATCCGGTTCCTTTTTCATATTGAGCCAGTATCTGACAGAATCTCTCGCCTTTCTCACCTTTATGCCTTTGCGCAGGTTTTCCGAGAATAATTTGATCCTTTTGTCTATCAGCTCATCGGGCGGCCGTTCAGGGTTGAGTGACTTGATCATCTTATTGACCAGAAATCCCTCCATTTTGCTGGTATTGTGATAGATGGAAGTAAAGAAATGCTGAGGCGATCCGTCATAAGCAAGTTGCCGCCTTTTCAGGTACTTTTTGCGCCTGGATTCGTTTTTCTCCAGTTCCTCAAAAAAGGGATAGCCATAAAAATGCACATAGCTGGTCTCCTCGTTTTTCTGGAAATATTCAAGCAGGTAAAAGATGCGGTAGCCCAGCGATTTGTTTTCGATCACCAGGAATTCGTCTGCACCTGCACTGAGCACGTGCCTGGCTGCATCGTAATCAAACCAGATCGCATCCGGGTTAAGGATCGTACATTTCTTTGCGTTTCTGGAAGTGCCTAAAAAGCTCTCTTTAAAGGTCCTGAGCCTGGCCTCCCGGTGGATGTCGGGCCGCACCACGATCTCATCCAGTTCCTTTACAGATTCGTCCAGGAAGATATCCGTCTCAATGGAACGGCCAATGATCATCACACTCTGGCTGGCCGGCTGATAACCGATCATTTTGACCAGTATGGTATAGGTCCCCGGATTGAGGCCCTCAAGCAGGTATCTTCCTTTATTGTCTGCTGAAGTGCCGATCTTATAATTACTGATATAGACCGAAGCACCCGGCAACGGCAGTCCTTTTTTATCTCTTACCATACCGGATATCCTGTAAGGTTTTGCCGGAACGGATGGAGTGTCTTTTGCAGTGATCATGACCAGTTTGTCCTGGATGGCGTATTTCAGCGGAAGATCTGAAAAAGCAGAATCCAGTGCCTGTTCTATACTGGCATCTTTCACATCTATACTTACGGGTTTTAAATCTTTCATCACCTGCTCGTTATATAAAAAGTCATATCCGCTCTGCCGCCTGATCTCCTTAAAGAGCACCGGCAGCCTGGCTTCCTTTTTCTTTACCGTGATCTTCTGGGCCAAAGCCAGTTGGCCCGTATACATCAGGGCAATGATCAGCACCGCAATTCCTTTTCTCATTACTGCTGTACCGTCAAAGTCCTTCCTTCCATCCTGAACTTAACCTTGCCTGTCACTTCAAGTGCCTTCAGCACTGTTGAAATATTCCTGGAACGGGAAATGGTACCGCTCAGGCGAAGCCCTTCATGCCGGTCCTCATCCACGATCTCTACGTTGTACCACCTTGACAATTGCCGCAGGATACTTCCAAATTCTTCATTGTCGAAAATAAAGTCTCCATTCTTCCAGGCAACTGTTTCATTGACATTTGCTTTGCTTACCAGCGGGGCACCCTGGGCAACAGCAGACTGTTGACCGGGCAGCAATACTTCTTGTCCTTTGTCATTCCAAACCTTTACCGAGCCCTCGAGCAAGGTAGTCCTGGTCGCTTTTTCATCGTCATAGGAGTTGACATTGAAATGCGTGCCCAGCACCTCTACCTGTTGCCGGCTGGTCTTCACAATAAAGGGATGGTTCTTGTCTTTCGCAACCTCAAAATAAGCCTCACCGGTTAGTTGCACCACACGGTTTTTGAGGTTTGCAAAATTTGCAGGATAAGTAATGGTCGAAGCTGCATTTAGCCACACCTCCGAGCCATCAGGCAGGACCACCTGGTATTGCTGCCCTTTAACAGTTGACAGCGTATTAACTTCTTTGTTGATCAAATTCTTTAAGGCCGGCCTGTTTCTGACAGTATAGATCAGTTTTCCACCGGCGGTTTTGCTGATCGCAACACCTGCTTCCTCTGCGATCTGCCCGTCAGCAAACTCATCGAGTACGATTTTTCTTCCATCGCCCAGAACCAGTGTTGCGGTACGGTTTGCAGGAGCTATGTCTTGCTGCGGATCTTTACCGGCCAGTTGTTCAATGCTTTTTTCCTTGTTCAAGGATATCTTGCCGGTATATCCCATCCAGTAAATGCCTGCAGCGATCAGCAAAACTGCCGCCGCCGCAGCAGGATACCATAATTTACGGGATCTTACCGGCATGGTTCTTCCCTTCATCAGGGAACTATAGATCAAAGCGCTCTCCTCTTCCAGCTCTTTTTCTGTAAGCTCAGGCAGACCTATTTTGCGGTAATAGTGCAATTGGTATTTCGCCTCCTTCTCTTTGCTGATCTCGTGCTTGTCCATATCTGTTAATTTCCTTAATTACAGATAAAGGCAACTGTCAAAAGTAAAATGGGTACAAGGATGAAAAAAATATCAGGGGCAGATTAAAAGCATGATGCATGCCAGCAGGCCCAATTTCAGCTTAAGGTGCTTCATCGCGCGCTTGAGCTGAGTATTGACTGTAGACTCTGCCACACCTGTATATTGTGCGATCTGCCTGGCCGACAGGTATTTTTTGCTTTTCAGCTCATATACTTCCCGCATGCGCGGAGGCATTTCAGCAATGGTCTTCTCGATCAATGCCTTGATATCCTTTTCCCTGATCAGAAAATCTGTTCCGGTCCGTTCCAGGTCAAGGTACCCATTGCCCTCAGCGCTATATTTGTGCAATACCTGCTTGTGCTTATAGATGTTATAGATCTTATTCAGTACTGATTTATACAGGTAGCCTGAGAGTGTGGTCTTCAGATCTATGTCACTCCTGTTATTGAGCATCCAGGCAAATACATCCTGCACCACATCACGTGACTCTTCCCTGCTGCCCAGTTTGTGATATGCATAGAGATAAAGCGGTTTGTCATACCGCAGGTAAATTTCCTTAAATGCAGCGTCATCTCCGGACTTAAACAATCTGGTCAATTCATATTCATTGTAGCTGCCATAATCGTTCATTGCTCCTGCTTCGGTTAAATTTGGTCAGCAATAAAGCTAAGAAAAACAATTTGCTTAACAAGACATTAATTGTAACAAAACACAGGATCAATTTGCTAGGGCACCAGCGGATAGGGCAATTTTGCTTTGAGTTCGTCCAGGGAAAGTGACCGTACCTCCCCGCTGTCGTCATTAGGAAAAAGCAGGCAGTAAAGAATGGCGTGTGTCGGCGGGTCTACTACGATTTTATAGCAATATTCAGGTATCACCACCTCATGGCCAGGTTTCAGGAGCTTTTCCCCATAGATCCCACCTGCTATAATGAACAAAGGCCGGCTTTGTGAGAGGTTCCTGAGCCTGGTCTCCCATTTTTTCCAAATGCCCCTATTGAGCTTTACGGTCTGCGGAAAGCAATTGTAATAACAAAAGGTCTGTTTATCAAGTGCACAGTCGTAGGCAAAATCTTCTGCACTGGCCAGATGTCCCTTGTCGTAGCCGGTACCGGAATAATCTTCATCGCCTGCTGTCTGCTCATCACACTTCCTGAAGCTGAAACCAACGCGGCTGCAATCGCCACCACCTTTGTTGAGGGTATAAGTTACATAAAGCGGATTTTTTATTTTATATGAATAATAGGACTTGTAAATACTCGTTGCGATCACCTTATCGACCTGCTGTGCCCGGCATACGGCAGTCAGGCTGCATGCGATCAAGAGCGGATAAACTACCGCAAAAAAGCGAAGCCTGGAAAAGATTTTCATCTGTTCTGGATGGCAAAGGTCAATCTTCAGGAATTAGAACTGATGAAACGAATCCGATACAAATTCCAGTACTTTCGGCAGCGAGGCACGCCAGTAGGTCCAGGTATGCCCTCCGTCGCGGACACGGAACTCATGCGGAATTTCCTTTTTGCGCATTGCGATATGGACCAGCGCATTGCCCTCATACAGAAAATCATCGTCGCCGCAATCAATATACCAGCGTACTGCTTTCTTCTGCTCGTCCGGCATGTTTCCGATCAGCGCCAGTGCGCTATACCGGTTGTAATAGCTGGTTATTGTAGAATCAGCTATACCCGGATTGTTCCTTTGCATCGACTTTTTGGCGTCTTCCAGGCTGAAAGCACCTACAGCGGCACTGAGCGGGCAGGCTGAGGAAAAGAGTTCAGGATGGTGCAGTGCGTACATAAAAGTACCGCCTCCTCCCATGGAAAGCCCGGCTATGGCGCGGGAACGCTTATCAGTCTTTGCCCGGTACTTTTTCTCAATAAAAGGGACCAGCTCCCTGAAAAAGAAATCTTCGTAATCCCAGTCCCCCTTTATGTCATTAAAATAACCCCTGCGGCCGGTATTTGCATCTGGCATAACAATGATCATCGGTGTTGCAGTTCCCGCATCTATAGCTTTATCGGTGATGTTCAGTACTTCGCCAAACTGTACCCAGCCGGTCTGGTCATCGCCTGCGCCGTGCAGCAGGTACAGCACGGGATAACTGCGGCCCGAAGTTTCATAATCAGGAGGCAGATAAACCGCATATTTCCTGTCACTCTTCAATATTTTACTGGGAAGCGTCAGATTGTCATAAACCTTTCCTGTTTGCGCCTGTGAAGCGATGGACTGAAACATCAATACCGCAATGGCCATTCTGAATAGTTTTTTCATGCCCTTTATTCTTCTTCTGTCAGTGTTGCGCTGTTGTTGAATTCTTCAATAAGTTTGACCGCCGCATCATAATTCTGGCCGGACACCGAGACTGCCACCGGATGATAACCACCGGCCGTGACTGCCCAGGGCTCGATCTGGCCCATAAGCTCATTTTTAATAAATGCGGGAATCTGGTTATCCACCAATATATTCTGTATCATTTTGGCCTGCCACTGCTCGCCTGAGAACACTTCTGTCAATTGAATATCGCTGGTCTCTTCCATATGATTTGTTTTGATCTGAATTAAAGATAGCGATATTAAATTATTTAAAGTGCAGCCTGCCCCGGTAATTTTATCCGGCTACTGCTAAAATGTTTACTCATACTGCCCCGGATCTGCGCCGATCGCAGAGGGCGGTGCATCTTCAGGCCCGATTCCCCAGGTTTTATTGGGCCTGTCCCCCATTTTAAGAAGAAGTGTGCCGCCGTTGAGCAGGTCATGATGGGTGAACCAGGGTTTAAATAATGGTTTACCATTTAAAGTGGCACTTTGAATATAGACATTGTTCTTTTTGTTGTCTTGTGCCTTTACCGTAAAATGCTTTCCCGAAGCCAGCTTGATGCTTATTTCAGAAAAGCTGGGACTGCCAATATTGTACACAGGAATTCCGGGTGTAACCGGGAAAAAGCCCATCATAGACAGGACCACAAAAGCACTGGTTCCTCCGCCGTCCTCGTCTCCGGGTATTCCAAAGACATTGTCGGGAAACCAAGTGTCTATTAGCATGCGGACCCGCTTCTGTGTTTTCCAGGGTGCACCCAGGTAATTGTACAAATAAGGAATGTGGTAGCTCGGTTCATTACCCATCACAAACTGGCCTACCATCCCCGAAGCATCGGGCTGATTGAACCAGAAATGAAACTTGGGAACGCCCAGGTCTTCACGGAATAGCTGGTCAAGTCTGGCTTCTGCCTGCTTCAGACCGCCCATCTTCTGAAACAGCCCCATGAGATCATGTTTTGGCGTCCAGTTATAAGTATAAGCATTGTTTTCTGTGACGTACTCCCTGCCCAGGAGCTTGGTATTGTAGGGCCTGATCCAGTTGCCCTGCTTGTCTTTAGGCCAGACAAAACCTTCTTCTTCATTGTAGACATTGGCCCACCATCCCGCCCGTTTCAGAAAAAGCGGCTTATCCTGTGCATACCCGGCAGGAACAGCCAGTTGGGCAATCGCCCAGTCGCAGATGCTCCATTCCAGGGTGATCGATACGCCTTCGTTGCCCCTGCCTTCCCACCATTTGTCCATATCCACGCCGTCTTTGCTGCCACGTTCTTCGGGATGGCTGGAATAGAGGTAGCCATGTGCATTGTAAAAAGAATCAATAGCTGTGGCGGGGCCGTTACGCCAGGGCAGCAGCGTCCCTTCCAGTGAGTTCTTTTTTAAACCTTCATAGGCTGTTTTAACATCAAACCCGCGAATACCCTTTGCCCAGGCATCGGCCATCCAGGACGCCGCATGATTGCCGGTCATGGCCGGCCAGTCACCCGTGGCCAGTGCAAAGGCGGGCATCCAGCCGCTTTGCCGGTACATTTCTATATAAGAATTGATCTTATCAAGCTCCTTTTCAGGATCAAGAATCGTGTGAAGCGGCTCCTGAGCAATGTACAAGTCCCAGATCCAGTTATCGACATAAAAGGGCTTATTACTTTCATGCACCTGATGGTCATAAGCGCTGTAATAATGTCCGTACTCATTGATGTCTACCATCCGCTCATAAGTCCGGTAGAGCGCGGTATAAAAAGTACGCCTCTGGGCTTCGGTGCCACCTTTGACCGAAATTTGCGAGAGCTTTTCCTGCCAGATATTTTTGGCTTTTTCACAGATCGCTGCAAAGTCCCAGTCCGGGATCTCAGTTTGCATATTGATCCTGGCCTGTGCCGCACTGATATAAGAGATGCCAAACTTGAAGCGGAGCCTGGTACTGTGGAAAGCAGCCATTAAGTGTTTCTGATCAGTTTCATTTTGATATTTCAAAGCTGTGATGTCCTGATCGGTCTCCGCATAAAAATAGACCTTCATTCCCGTGATCTCTTCTGTACCAGTAAAACTGTGGCTGTCTTTTTGCTGAACTGACCCCGCCCCTCCATTCAATCCGATCCTGAGGTAGTTCTGTTCATTGTCCTTGAAATCCAGCTGAAAGATACCGCTTCTGGCTGCTGTAGTATATTCCAGCACCATGCCGCTGTCTTCATCTTCTGCCTGGTAATAATAAGGTCTGGACTTTTCAGATGCGACAGTCACCCGTCTGCTCCAGAATGTGCGATCCGGCCTGCCTTTCAGCGGCAAAAAAGAAAAAGCATATTCAGTACGGTGAGAGACTGTATTGAGCGGAAAGAACTGGATCTGGTCATCGAGCTGGTCCTGCTTCATGGGAAATACCCGGAGCATTGAATTGGGCAGATGGACCAGCGGACGGGTGGGCTGCAGCACAATGCCAGACCCCCCGATAGTCGGATCCACCTCATCGACAGGCGACCTGTCCTGTGCCCCTGCGGCCGGTACAATGAGCAGCATCGAAATGAAGAGAAGGAATAATTTGTACAATTCTTTATTTTTCATCAGATTATTTTTTATCGGATAACCACCTATAACTGAAACTGGAAGTCATAATGCCTGAAGGTGGCGCACCGTTTGGACCTGCCGCCCATTTCTTATTGGGTCTTGCGCCCATTACGAGTTCAAGGGTACCTCCCCTGGTCAGGTCAAGATGCCGGAACCAGGCCTGTTTTAAAGGTTTTCCATTTAAGCTTGCCTTCTGGATGTACTTGTGCTCATGCGAATTCCCGGGAGCGTTAATGGTAAAAACCTTGCCATTGGGAAGATTGATGCTGATCCGGGTAAAGACGGGACTGCCAATGTTATAAGCCGGTACACCGGGAGTGACAGGAAAAAATCCCATCATGGAAAAGACCACGAAAGCAGACATACCGCCACCGTCCTCGTCACCGGGGATACCAAAATAATTGTCCGTATACCAGGTATCGAGCAGCATCCGGATACGCTTTTGCGTTTTCCAGGGAGCGCCTGTATAGTTGTATATATAAGGTATATGAAAACTTGGCTCATTGCCCATCACAAATTGCCCCACAAGGCCTGAAGCATCGGGCTGTGTTTTCCAGAAAATGAATTTGGCGGTACCCAGATCTTCCCTGAACAGCTGATCGAGCTTTGCCTCCGCTTTTTCCTTGCCGCCCATCAGCCTGAACAAGCCAGGCAGATCATGCTTGACCAGCCAATTGTAGGTGTATGCATTGTTTTCCGTAAAAAATTCCCGTCCCGCTGCCTTGGGATCCATGTCGTCTATCCAGTTGCCGTCCTTATCTTTGGCCCACATGAATCCTTTATCTTCCCGGAAAACATTCCTGTAGTTATGGGCCCGTCTGAAAAACAATTGCTGGTCTTCCGGATGCCCGGCTTCAGGAGCCAGGTGAGCGATAGCCCAGTCGCTGAAACTATTTTCAAGTGTAACCGATACGGATTGCCGCTTCTCCCAGACATTTTCCACCTGCGGTACAGTTTCAGGCGCTCCATAAGGCAGGCCCGGCATATAACCGTTTTTGTTATAAAAAGAATCGAGCACAGTTGCAGGCCCATTGTTCCAGGGCAGCAGTGTGCCTTCAAGGGAATTCTTCCTGAGGCCTTCATAAGCCGTTTTCAGGTCAAAACGTGAAATGCCCTTCATGTACGCATCCAGCATCCATGACGCAGCGTGGTTGCCGGTCATGGCAGGCCAGTCACCGAAGACAAGTGCAAAGGAAGGCATCCAGCCGCTCTGCTTATACATCTCTATGTAAGAGCTGATCTTTTCCACCTCCTTTTTGGGGTCAAGGATCATATGCAATGGTTCCAGGGCAATGTAATTGTCCCAGATCCAGTTGTCAACAAAAAATGGCTTATCGCTTTTGTGTACCTCATGATCAAAACCACTGTAGTATTGTCCATATTCATTGATGTCGACCATACGCTCGTAACACCTGTATAAAGCAGTATAGAAAACTCTTTTTTGTGCCGGCGTTCCACCCGCTACATTGATCTGGGAAAGAACTTTGTCCCATGCGCTGCGCGCCCCTTCCCTGACCGCTGCAAAGTCCCATCCGGGCAGTTCTTTCTGAAGATTGGCTTTTGCCTGCGCCAGAGAAATATAAGATACCGCATATTTGAAACTAACTGCCGCAGGCACCTTGATCAGTAAATGCTTGTGATCTTCAGCATTCCTGTAACTGACCGCACTGCTGCCGGTACTCAGTTCAGCATAGAAATAGGCCTTCATGCCCCGGAAACTTTCTGTTCCGCTGATGCTACGCCCATTGACCTCGATCTCGCCATCTTCGTTCAAAATACCCAGCCTGAGATAATGTTCCTGGCTGCCCTGAAAATTGATCCTGAAAAACCCTGACTTCTTTTCGGGAGAAAATTCAATGGCTGTACCGGCATCACCCAATTCGGACTTGTAATAATAAGGTGTCAGTACTTCATGGTTGTACACCTCTTTTTTATCCCACAATTGCTGCTGATCATTACCGCTGACCGGCATGAAGCTGAACAGGGAAACCACCCGGTGGGAAGCAATAGTAAGCGGAAAATAGCTGACCTGGTCGTCGAGCGCATCTTTGCGCACAGGATATACACGGATAAGCTCGTTAGGCAGCTGAACAGTGGGTCTTGTCGGCTCAAGAATAAGCCCTACCCCTCCGATGCCGGGATCAACATAAGATAAATTGGATGGCTTTGCTTTCTGAGCCTGTGCTAGCACGGAAGCACTGAGCAGGACACAGCTGAAAATCGTTTGTAGAGTTTTCATCAACAAGTCTGTTCTCTGGGTTTATAGTTGGTTTACCGTGCCACATACCGCACAGTAAACCAAACATAACAAAAACAACTTGTATATACAAGATATATTTGATCTTTAAGATCAGGGATTAATGACCGCCTGTTACCTGCTCTGCTTTTACATTTCCCAATTTGGCTGAGCAATAGAATCCAAAGAAAGCAATGTAAAGGTAGCAGAACACCGGCACGAAGAATGAATGCTGTATGCCCAGTGCATCCGCAAGCGCGCCCTGTACCAGTGGAAGCAAGGCTCCTCCAAGAATGGCCATGACCAGCAGCGAAGAACCCTGGCTGGTATATTTGCCTAGTCCGTGAATGGAAAGTGTAAAGATGTTGGACCACATGATGGAATTGAACAGGCCTATGCCCAGGATCGTCCACATGGAAGTGGCACCGCTGGAGAAAATGGTGAACAGCACCAGCCCTGCGCTGATCAGTGCAAAAATAGACAGGGTCCTTGCAGGGGCAGCCTTACCGATAAAGAAGCCCAGCAGGTTGATACCGATGAAGATCAGGAAAGTAGCGATCTGGGCAAAGCTCAGGTCTACGATAAAGAAGATCAGCAGGAACACGGCCGCAGCGGTAAACACCATGTACAACGCTTTCTTGGCACCGGCCAGTTCCTGGTTCAGGGAAATAGAGCCCAGGAACCTTCCGATCATGGCACCGCCCCAGTACAATGCAAGATAGTTCTTGCTCACAGCCTCAGGCAGGCCCATAATATCCGGCAGGGCAAGAAAATTGATGATGAAGCTGCCGATACAGACCTCACCGCCTACATAAAAGAAAATGGCCAGGATACCCAGCTTCAGTTGCGGAAATTGCAAAGCACCCAAACCTTTTTCTGCCGATTCTTCCGACCTGAAGTCAGGAAGCCTGATCTTCCAGAGCAGGAATGCCAGCAAAAGAAATACTCCCGTAAAAATAATATAAGGCACTTCAGTGGCCGCAGCGGTGATCTCACCGTTTACAGCAAAGAATTCAAAGATCAGGAAACCGCCGATGATCGGGGCGATCGTTGTACCCAGTGAATTGAAAGCCTGGGCCAGGTTCAGGCGGCTGGAAGCGCCTTCAGGCTTACCTAAAAGTGAAACATAAGGATTGGCCGCGATCTGCAACAGGGTAAAACCAAGCCCCAGGATGAACAAGGCACTCAGAAAAAGTCCGTAAACAGAGTACCTGGCCGCGGGAAAGAACAGAAAACAGCCGATCGAGGCTATAACCAGCCCCAGGAGCATCCCGTTCTTATATCCGATCTTATTAATCGGATCTCCCTTGAAATACGAGATCACAAAATACAGGAGCGAGCCGATAAAGTAAGCTCCGAAGAAGGCAAACTGTACCAGCATAGACTGCAGATAGCTGAGCTGGAAGAGCTCTTTCAGGTGCGGGATGAGGACATCGTTCATGCAGGTTAAAAATCCCCACATGAAAAACAATGTGGTGAGGCTGATAAAAGGAATGGTATATCCCTTATTTTCTGAATTATTGCTCATATTAGCTTATAGTGGTTTAAAATATTAAAAGGTTTTAGCAAATATGGCAAAATAGCTCGGAATTGCAAAAATCATCACAATGTCTTATTCGCACTGAAATTTCATGGATTTCAGGAAAAATAATCAAAAAATCTTGTGATATTTACTGACATTAGTATTTTTACAAACAATTAGAGGGAATTATTTAAATAAATATTCTATTTTTGATGAAATTTTAGACAAATAAATGAAAAGCTTAAGAACAATTGCATTAAAAGAGGCGCAAGCAAGAATTTCTCCAGAAGTAAAGGCACCATCTGCCAGGATTTCTGAGTTTTTTGGCGTTAATGTTTTTGATAAGAAGAAAATGAAAGATTTCTTATCGAAAGAGGTTTATGAGAAACTTGTTTCAGCCATTGACCAGGGTGAACTAATCAATCTTGATGATGCCAACCAGATCGCCGCAGCAATGAAAAGCTGGGCAATGAGCAAAGGTGCTACGCACTATACCCACTGGTTTCAGCCCCTGACAGGTACTACTGCTGAAAAACACGATTCTTTCTTTGAGCCAAGCAGCGAAGGCGCGATTGAGAAATTTGCCGGCAGCGCTTTGGTTCAGCAAGAGCCTGATGCATCGAGCTTTCCAAACGGCGGTATCCGCAATACCTTCGAGGCACGCGGCTATACTGCATGGGACCCTTCTTCTCCTGCTTTCATTATGGAAAACAAAGCCGGAAAAACGCTTTGCATCCCAACCGTATTCGTTTCTTACACTGGCGAAGCTCTTGACTACAAAGCTCCCTTGCTGAAAGCACTTGCTGCAATGGACAAAGCTGCAGTAGAAGTTTGCCAGTATTTTGATAAAAGCATCACTAAAGTAAATGCTTCTCTGGGTATCGAGCAGGAATACTTCCTGGTTGACCTGGCATTCTACAATGCCCGTCCGGACCTTGCCCTTACAGGCCGTACCCTGTTTGGCCACATGTCTGCAAAGGGACAGCAACTGGAAGACCACTATTTCGGGTCTATTCCTGAGCGCGTGTTCACTTTCATGGTAGACTTCGAAAATGAAGCTTTGAAACTGGGCATTCCTTTGAAGACCCGTCACAATGAGGTAGCTCCTTCACAATTTGAATGCGCACCGATCTACGAAGAGATCAACCTGGCCATCGATCACAACCAGTTACTGATGGACCTGATGGAAAAAGTTGCTTTAAGACACAACTTCAAAGTGCTCCTGCATGAGAAACCTTATGCAGGCATCAACGGATCAGGCAAGCACAACAACTGGTCTATGATCACCGATACAGGCAAAAACCTGCTTGCACCGGGCAAAACGCCTAAGAACAACCTGATGTTCCTGACCTTCTTTGTGAATACCATCAAAGCTGTACATGAGCATGCGGATCTGCTGAGAGCCTCTATCGCTTCAGTAAGCAACGATCACCGTTTGGGTGCCAACGAAGCTCCTCCCGCGATCATATCCATCTTCCTTGGCCAGCAACTGAACGAAGTACTGGACGAGATCGAGCACTCACGCATCAGCAAAAAGATCAAGGAAGACAATGCGCTTTGGCTGGGCATTCCAAAGATCCCTCAGATCCTGCTGGACAATACAGACCGCAACCGTACTTCTCCTTTTGCTTTTACAGGCAACAAATTTGAATTGAGGGCCGTAGGTTCTTCTTCAAACTCTTCTGCACCAATGACGGTACTGAATGCAATTGTTGCCGATCAACTGGCCAAGTTCAAAGTGGAAGTAGACAAACTGATCAAGAAAGGCGAGAAAAAAGACATCGCACTATTGACGGTGATCAAAAAATACATCAAGGAATCCAAGGATATCCGTTTTGAAGGAAACGGTTACAGCCAGGAATGGGCAGATGAAGCTGCGAAACGCGGCCTGTCTAACATCAAAACTACTCCTGTTGCACTGGATGCCTATGTAAGCGAGAAATCTACCGAGCTGTTCACCAAAATGAACATCTTCAGCAAGCGTGAGCTGCATGCCCGTCATGAGATCCTGCTGGAAAACTACTACAAAAAGCTTCAGATCGAAGCAAGGGTGATCGGAGAAGTTGCAAACAGCATGATCATTCCGGCAACTATTTCTTATCAGAATACGCTGATCGATAACGCCAAAGGATTAAAAGAACTTGGCCTGAGCGGAGCCGCGCTTGATACCCCGGTTGCCATTATCAACAAATTGTCTGAACACCTTACCGTGGTAAAAAACAGCACAGACGCAATGCTGGAGCAGCGCAAGAAAGTAAATGCGCTTGAAGATACACGCGAGAAGGCGGTGGGTTACGATGAAAAGGTAAAATCTTACTTTGACGAGATCCGCTACCATGCAGACAAGCTCGAGCAGATCGTTGACGACAGCGTCTGGCCATTGCCTAAGTTCAGAGAATTATTGTTCATGAAATAACAGAAACCCGTAATAACCAAAAATTTAGTTTTGTAACCCCTGTCTTAACCGGCAGGGGTTATTTTTTTATCCGATTAAGGTTTTAAGATTGAGGGGTTTCCCTATCTTTGCGCTAACATGAGTGACAACAGGTACAACCAGCGTGGCGTCTCCGCCTCCAAAGAAGATGTGCACCAGGCCATCAAGAACATAGACAAAGGTATCTTTCCGCAGGCTTTTTGCAAGATCATTCCCGACATCCTGGGAGGAGATGACGCGTACTGTAACATCATGCATGCAGACGGGGCGGGCACCAAATCCTCACTGGCCTATGTGTACTGGAAAGAGACCGGGGACGCTACGGTCTGGAAGGGCATCGCGCAGGATGCGATCATCATGAACATTGATGACCTGATCTGCGTGGGCGCCACAGACAACATCCTGCTTTCCTCCACGATCGGACGCAATAAGAACCTGATCCCGGGTGAAGTGATCGCAGCGGTCATCAACGGGACAGAAGAGGTTCTGGCAGCGCTCCGGTCACAGGGCATATCCATTTATTCCACAGGCGGTGAGACCGCCGATGTGGGCGATCTGGTCCGCACGATCATTGTCGATTCGACCGTGACCTGCCGTATGGAACGCAGCAAGGTCATCAGCAACGATAAGATACAGGCCGGTGATGTCATCGTAGGACTGGCTTCTTATGGAAAAGCCGTTTATGAAACGGAATACAACGGTGGAATGGGCTCCAATGGGCTTACGTCTGCCCGTCATGATGTATTTGACAAATCTGTAGCAGCAGCATTCCCTGAAAGCTATGACCCTGCCGTTCCATTCGACCTCGTTTTTTCAGGAAGGAAAAAACTCACGGAGCCGGTAGATACCGGCAATGGTGAGACAGTCACCGCAGGCAAGCTGGTGCTGTCACCGACACGGACCTATGCCCCCGTGATCAAAAAGGTGCTGGAATCTTACCGCAGCAGGATCAATGGTATTGTCCATTGCAGCGGCGGTGCACAGACCAAAGTACTCCACTTTATCAATGACGGCGTACATGTGATCAAAGATAACCTGTTCCCCGTTCCTCCCCTGTTCAAGCTCATACAGGAGCAGTCTGGTACAGACTGGAAGGAAATGTACAAGGTATTCAATATGGGCCACCGGATGGAGCTGTATGTGCCCTCAGAGATCGCCGGGGAGATCATTGCCATCTCTGAAAGCTTTGGCATCGAAGCAAAGATCATTGGCAGGGTAGAAACCGCTGCGCAAAAACAAGTGACGATCGTTTCGGAATTCGGCGAATTTACCTACAATTAGAACGGCTACCTGATCTTTTGCTTCATTGCTTTGACAATGGCTGCCTCTGCCAGCGGTTCCATGATCGCATAGCCCGCCTTGGTCGGGTGAATACCGTCATCAGCTAAATTCTTAGGAAGGCCGTTCCTTTCATCCTTCATGGCATTGAAGTAATCGACATAAATGAGCTTGTGGGCTTCTGCATAAGCCTTGATCCACTTGTTCAGCTCGATCACTTTACCGGCAGGCTCCATTCCTGGTTTCCAGGGGAAATCAAACGCGGGAAGTACCGACGAAAGCACCACATTGATCCTGTTGGCACGCGCGATCTCTGCCATGGACTGAATGTTATTTTCGATCATTTCCAAAGTCGAAGGGCCGGTATTTCCAGCAATATCATTGATGCCGCAAAGCATGACCACTACTTTTGGCTGAAGCGCCACGACATCCTGATGAAAACGGATCAGCATCTGGGGAGTGGTCTGCCCGCTGATACCGCGATTGATATAGGGTCTGCCTGAGAAAAACTCCGGTCTGCTGGCCTTCCAGAATTCGGTAATGGAATTACCCATGAACACCACCCGCTGCTCACCGGCTGCCGGAGCACCCAGCTTAGCATTATCTTCCTGGTATTTCTTTAAGTTTGGCCAGTCCTGTGCCTGTGAAAATAAGGACAAAAAAAGTAAGGCAACCGCCATCAGGTAATTTTTGGTAATCAATTTCATGCAATGTATAATTTAAAGCCACTAAATATACCCTTTAACAGGTATATCAGTGGCTTTATTCAAACTAAATTTAGTATTAAATAACTTGTACAGTAGGTTGTTTCTTCTTTCTTCCTTTCATATAGACCACAAGCCCGCCAAACGCCACGATCAGCACAACAGGCAGGATCAGGGTAACCTGCAATACCTCAGGGCCAGCCAGGTTTTTTGCCTGTCCCAATGCAGCAGCTTCCGCAGATCCTTCAACGGCAGCCGAGTAAGCCCCCAGATCAGCACCTGCCGGCAGGTGCTTCACGATCAGCCCGTCATAAAAACCACCCATGAATATGGTGTATACAGACACGGCAAACATGCCCGCACCACCCAAAAGGTTTAGTCCTAAAGCCCCGGCCTGCGGAATATTTTCAGCAACAAAACCGATCATGGTAGGCCAGAAATAACATACACCGATACCAAAGATCACCGCAGCGAAAAAGATAGAGCTACCTGTAAACGTGCTGAGCATATACAATCCGGCAGCAGAGAAGACCGCAGAAAACAGCAACACCCCCGCAGGCGCCAGCTTTTTAACGATCGGTTTGGCAAAAGCACGGCCCAGCACCTGCATACCGGCGGTCAGGGTAACCAGCAGGATCGCATTTTCCGTAACATTCTTTAACAACAGACTGATCCACTGCCCTGTAAACAGTTCCGTAATACCTGTCATGAACATGCAGAGCACCATAAAAAGGAACAAAGGTGAAAGTACTGCTTTGTACATATCTGAACTGGAATAGCCTGAAGAAACCCTTTCCGTAACCGGAAAATCAAGTTTAGAGAACAGAAAACCGTAGATCAATGTAGGAATAAGCATTGTGGCCACCTGTATCTGCCATCCGATACCCAGATGGACCAGCAAGCTGACCAGTAAAGTACCGATCACGATCCCCCCCGGGAACCAAAGGTGGAAATAGTTAAGACGTGTAGTCTTTGCCTCAGGATAAAGTGTAGCCACCAATGGATTACAGGCAGCTTCAACAGTACCGTTTGCGATACCAATAAGCAGGGTCGAGAAAAACAAAGTCCAGTAACCCTGTGCAAAAATAGTCAGGAAGATCCCGGCCAGGTGAAATATAAAAGCCATCACCAGCAGGCGCTTCATACCGATCACGTCCACGATAAAGCCGCCGATGATCACGGCCAGCGGAAAGCCCCAGAATGCAGTAGCGGTGATCGTACCCAGTTGGGTAGCATTCAACTGAAAATCAATGCCCAGCTGGTCCATCATACCGGCACGTATGCCAAAAGACAACGAGGTCACTAACAACGCCAGGCAGCTGGCCCAGAACAATTTGTTGGTTTGAATATTCATATATTTGGTTTTGGTTGGTTACAATTATTTTTTCGCTTCCAGTTCTTTCATCGTCCACGGACGGACCCTCCCCTCTGTTTCCTGCCTTACTTTCTTTACATCTGCAGGTTTGACCACAGGAGCCTTATTGCCCATGTCACTGCGGATGTAACTCAGCACTGAAGCAATGTATTCATCACTGTTGGCACCGAGCGCGGGCATTTCATCGGTATAATTCTTACCTTCAACCGGGCCGGACAAACCATGGAGCAGGATCTTGATCAGTTTCTCAGGATCACCGTTCACATCCTTTGCCCCGGCTAATGGAGGCGCCGGCATACTTTTGCTACCAATGCTCACCCCCTTGCCATCGGCACCATGACAAGTCGCGCACAGCTGCTTAAAGCTAACTGCACCGTCTGTAATCAGCTTGCGGTCAGCCTCTGCGAGCCGGTTGTTTTCCCTGGCTTTTGCTGCCCTGGCGTCCATGTCGTTCTGAAACCTTTTCTGGGACTGTACCAGCGCCAGATCCGAAGGGTTATTTTTTACCAGACCAGATACGATCTCTTTGGCCTGATCAGAATCGTTGAAACGCAATGTCAGCGCCAGCTGAAAACGCACATCCGCACTGGGATCATTCTTCAGCGGTTCCAAAGCAGTTACCAGTTCTGCATCACCTTTTCTTACCGCTTCATCACAGATCCATACTGCCGTGCGGCGTACTTCGGCATCCTTGTCCTTCAGGGCGGTCAGCAAAGTCTGTCTGTCCAGCGCATTGAGGCCATTCAAAGTCCAGAGGGCATGGATACGGCCCAATTGTGAAGGAGCAGATAAAGCCATGGTCGTCAAAGCCGGTGCTACCGACCGGTCACCGCGGATCACGAGCAGTTTCTGCGCAGTTTCGCGCCACCAGGCATTGGGATGACCAAGATATTGCACCAGTTGCGCACTTGGCAGGCTCAGCATCCTGGGCTCCGTCTTGTCACGCTTGATCCCATCATAGACCACCCTGTAAATCCTTCCACGGCCTATATTCTTCTCCAGGCCCCTTGCAATGATCTTAGGGCGCAGGAAACTGCCCGGTTTGGTCCATTCACTCTCCTGGATGATGCCCCGGTACATATCTACGATATACAGACAGCCATCAGGACCCGTCAGGCTGTTTACCGGTCTGAAATTCATATCAGTAGCGGCAATGAATTCCTCTTTGTCGTAAGCATTTTTCAATGTGATCTTGCCATTGGTATTGATGACCTTTGCACGTCTGATCAAACGGCCTACAGGCTCGCAGATCAGCAGGTCTCCGTTCAGGTCCGCAGGCAGCGCATTGCCCCGGAAAATCGATTGCCCTGTGCATGCCGTAAAATGATTGAGTGTACTGTCAGGACGCAGGCGGCCCGGTCCCCCCTGTACATCGGGCGTAGAGATCACTGGCCATACCGCCTGGAACTCATCGTTGTACTGATCGCCAAAATCCAGGCGGCCATAATAGGGGTTCTGCTGGAAACCCAGGGCAGGCGCCTCTCCCCCAGCAGCGGAGAAATACAAGCGCCCAAAATTGTCATTGGCCAATCCCCATTGCCCGCCCGGACCTTCATGCAGGTATTCTGTTTTCAGCATACCGTTGTCATATTTATAACGTACATTTTCAACGGTAACATAGATCTTATTGTCCAGGTTCCAGACCAGGCCGCTGCGCTGGTGCTCCAGGTTCGCACGATTTTCAGACTCATTGGTAAACACCTTTATTTTTTCATCAGCCACACCATCACCGTTGGTATCCCGGTAGCTGTAAATGCTGTTGTCCCAGGTCTCAGCGACCAGCAGGCGGTCATCCAGCGGGAGGATCATCCGGGGCAAGACCAGCTTATCAATGAAAACGACCGATTTATCCATCTTACCATCATTGTTGGTATCCTCCAGCCGCTTGATCGTACAGACAGGTTTCATCTCACCGGTACCGTTGGCATCCTGCATATACGTATTCATTTCCGCCACGAACAGGCGGCCGTTGCCGTCCCATGCGATCTGCACAGGTTCATGGATCATGGGGTCGCTGGCCACCAGTTCCAGGTGATAACCCTTTTGCAGATGAATGTTCTTCATACTCTCTTCCGGAGAAAGGAAAGCCGGAGAAGGACTGGTATTGACGATGATCTTACCTTCCGCATCTCTTTTAAGTGCAGTTTGGGCAACCTTGCAGGTATAGACCAGCATAGACATGCCGAGCATGCCAAGGACCCATTGTCTGGTGCGTTTCATGGTTATATTTGGTTTGTGGTTTGTGTGCTGCCGCTATTTTTTCATTCCAAGCGCATACTTGATGCCGCCCAGCAAATGCTGAAGATACAAAGGCTCAGCATAAGACTCCTTGGTATGCCCCAGTTCGGTATAGAAAGCCCTCCCGCCCTCATACTCATGGTACCACGCCATTGGATGCTTGTCGCCCATTTTGCCGTCTCCGGGATCATAACTGGTCTCGTCAATGTATAACAATACATTCAGATCTTTGGCCAGATATTTAAAATTATACCATTCATCCTTCCTTTTCCACTCGGCAGGAAGGTGTTTTGTGGCAATGTGGTCACGGTCGGTCACCTTGATGGTCGCCATCTGTTGTGCAGGGTGGGAACGGAAATAAGCCCCTACCAGGTCGCCGTACCAGGGCCAGTCATATTCCGTATCTGTCGCTGCATGAACCCCTACAAAATTACCGCCGTTCTTCATGTACCGCTCAAAAGCAGCCTGCTGATCACTGTTCAGCACATCACCTGTAGTACTGAGAAATACCACCGCGTTGTATTGCTTAAGATTTGCATCCGTGAACTTACCCGCATCAACAGTAGTATCGACATCAAATTTATTCTCAGCGCCCATTTTCTGGATTGCAGCGATCCCTTCCGGAATAGCATCATGATGAAAGCCCGCAGTTTTACAGAACACCAGGATCTTTTTGTTTTTTGCCCAGGCTGAAGAGCCCAGCAATATTCCTCCCAAAAGGAGGAATAAGGCTAAGTATTTTCTCATTTTTTCTTATTTAATTGACAGTACATAAGTCACTATTTTTTTAGCGTCATCCACAGACAACGCAGGATGCGGAGACATCGGGATAGCACCCCATACACCCGATCCGCCCTCTACCACTTTTTTGGCCAGGGCATTTTTATTCTCCTCGTTGTAAGGATATTTCTTTGCGATCTGCTTAAAGCCCGGCCCTACCAGCTTGCCATCAGGTTTATGGCAGGCCGCACAGTCAGATTTGGCCATCAAGGCCTTACCTTCAGCGATCTGGGCAGCAGAGGGGCCGCCTGCGGGCGCTTTCTTGGCAGGAGCAGCAGCTGTTTTTTTGGCAGCAGCAGCAGGTTTTTTAGTTTGTGCAAACCCTTGCGATGCACACATGGTCACGACGGCAAATACAATTGCCGGAAAAATTAAGGTCCTGTTCATTAGGTGTGTTATTGATTATTAGTGTGAAATTATTTTGAAAACTTAAAAAAACATTAAAAAATGATTAATCGCAAATGATTATGGTAACAATGTACAATATTTAACAATTAACCCGGTCCCAGGATATCCTGAAAGCCCTTATTGAAATCAACGCTGTAAAGCAGCTTATATTCTTTACAAAAGGCCTCATAAGCATTTTTTGCCTGGGTATGCTTGCCAAGAAAGGCCAGGGCCCTGCATTTGACACCCATGGCCTCCTCATTCACGGGATCAAAGCAGAAGACATCATTGGCCAGGCTGACCAGCAGTTCCGGATCTGCGGCAATGTCAATGGTATGCGCAAATTCAAGAAAGGAATCAATGACCTCATTGGACACTTCCGCTTTAAACGCATCCAGCCACTCATAACTGACATTTGGAAGCAGGGCTCCTCTTTTGATGATCCCCGACAGCTCCAGAATTTCCTGCCTGTCCAGCTTTTTCCTGTTCCGCAGGATAGAAACGTACTTTCTGTAATCGATATAAGCACCCGCCGGTTCCAGGTTAAGCTTCCAGTACCCGGTATCCTTCGAAATGCTGCAGCCATCCAACTGGTCCAGTATGTTCCTGAGCTTTACGATACTCACCGAGCGGTTGTTGCGTGCACTTTCCTCAGACTTGTCAAACCACAGCAGTTCCTTGAGCTTTTCCGAGCTGATACCCCGCTCCCACCGGATACTGTAAAGGAGAATGACCAGGAACAACTCCCTGATGATCGGCGTAAACTGCCTGGTGATCTCGTTACCCGTTCTGTCAAACACCTGCATGTCTCCAAAAAGAAACACCGCGTTGCGGTTTTCAGCAGCTTCACCAGGTTCCGCACCTGACATTGCCGCTGTGTCCGGCAGCCTTTCAACCTGTCCGGCTGAAGGTCCGGCATTGCCCCGCGCTTTTGACCTTCCGTTCTTCCTCAGCAGCACAGCAAGCCCGGCAAGAGCCAAAACCAACAGACCTGCCATCCAATACCATAATAAAGAGGCAACAGCCCGGTGTCCCTCCTCCTGCTTACCGATCGGCGGGGCATGGAGCGTATATACCTTTACCCTGGTCGTATTGTTATCCTCCCAGTATAGTGTGACCGCAAGAAAACGCCTGCTGTCCGGAGAATAGAAAAGATCCGCATAAGACCTCACATCATGAAAAAGATAAGGAACAGGGCTGCCCACCAGCTTAAAATCAGGCGAACTGAGAGAACCCTCCATCAGTTGCAGGCTTGACTGGTATTTATTCTTGGGAAACCTCAACGCATAATAGACCTTACTTTTGTCATCAATGACCATTGAATTGGCAAAAACAAAATCCTCGCCTTTGATCTTGAGCTCATATACCTTTCTGATCGTCTTTTCAGCAGCATCAAAATACAGCAGGTCATACAGGTTCCTCGGATTGAGCATCTGCTGACCGCTCGAGCTGCCATATCCGCCAAGAATATAAGCCCCTTGTCCCCACTGCCCCAGGGCCGCGAGGTACCTGGGAGTGAAAGTATCCCCGCTTACACCGACCTCCTGCCAGTTTCCGGAAGGGAAATGATAGCGGTGGAACTGGTTCTTATAGATAAAATGCCCGTAACCTCCGACCGTATAAAGCGAAGAATCGGCCTGCGAATAAAACTTATTGTACAGCCAGAAATCAGTGATGTTCGTTTTAGGGTAGTTCTCCGTCCAGCGGCTGGTCCCGAAATCAAACCTGCTGGCAATATGCCGGTCTATATAAAATGTGAGCAGGTTGCCCTGAGGGTCGACCAGCGACTGGCTGCCCCTGAGCAGGTTCAGGCTGCCGGAAGCATACCCGGTACTGGTCTGCCATGACCTTTTCACATCATAGCTGACCAGGGAATCATCCGAGACCACATACAACAGCTCCTTTTTAGCATCAAACGCTACACTGGCGGGACCCTTCACCGTCCTGCTTAAAACCGGCTGCCATTCATAATGCAGCTTTTTGATCCATAAAGGCTTGCCAGCCAATGCGTTTTTCCCGGCAACCTTTTCCCGTGCCACCTGTCCCTCATATTCATCCAGTGGCCAGGAATATTTTTCAATACCCTCTTCCGCAATGCGGACATTACGGATCTTCATCGGAGGAACATCCGTAGTTTTGAAACCCAGGTATTCATTTGCACCAAAGAGGACCTTAAAACAACTGTTCTTTTTCAGGTCCACCGTAGCCTGATAAACAGCCTTTCCATTGCTGATCCTCAATAGCCTCTTATCAAAATCAAAACCCAGCTTCAGGGTGTTCCATTTGCTGAAAATCGTTCCGGGCGGAATATCAAAGGAAATACCGGAGAATTTTTCACCCGTCACCAGCATGAAACGCTTGCCCTCGGGGGCGTTCCTGTCATAAATCAGGTCTATATTTTCCCGGTCACCGGCCACCAGCCGCAGCACATAGCCAAAATAATCCTTTCTGGAAGGGAAAAGTGTAAGGTCAAAGGAAATCTCAAAATTACGGTTGAAACACAAGGTCTCACCGGGGCTAAGGTCAAGACCGGTCCGCTCATCCTGCACCACTTCGTGGCTGTAAAACCCCAGACCGTAAGATTGGGCGCAGCCTTGACGGGCATACAATACGAATAGACAAAAAAAGATGACAAGTGGTGACCTGGCTTTCATAATCAACATGCTAATATAAATATATCTGTGCTGATTTTAAGAAAAAGGCCCGTTATCTTTGGAACAGACAACGGGCCTCTTTAAAAGATAGTTCCTGCTATTGCTTTACACCCCACTTCTTATTCGGAAGCGGACCCATCTCCAGTTCCAGCTTACCGCCGGCCACCAGTTCCTCGTGGGTAAACCAAGGGGTATCGATCACCTTGCCGTTAAACTTAGCACTCTGGATGTACTTATTCTGCGCAGAACATTTATTGGCCACCACCTGGAACTGTTTGCCATTCGGCAAGTTGATGGTCACATGCTCAAAGACCGGGCTGCCAATGGTATATACCGGAGTACCGGGCGTCAGCGGATAAAAGCCCATCGATGAAAACACGACAAAAGCAGTCATACCACCGCCATCCTCATCGCCGGGGATACTGAATACATTGTCCCTGAACCAGGTATCCAGCAGGAACCTGATCCGTTTCTGGGTCTTCCAGGGCGAACCGCTGTAATTGTACAGGTAAGGAATATGAAAACTAGGCTCATTACCCATGGAGAATTGCCCGGTGATCCCTGTAAAATCGGGGAATTTTGCCCAAAGCTCATACTTGCTCCTGCCCAGCGGCTCCCGGAACAGCTGGTCCAGCTTGCCTTCAAATTTGTCCACCCCGCCAAACAGGCCGATCAGCCCCTTGACATCATGCTGCACCTGCCACAGGTAAGTCCAGCCGTTATTCTCATCATAATAATCCCTGCCGCCCATACCACCATCAAACTTAGGATCGATCTTGATCCAGTTCCCTTCCTTGTCTTTCGGCAAGAACATTTGGGTCTCATTGTCCCAAAGGTTTTTGTAATTGTTGCTCCTGGCATTGAATTTATTGAAATCAGCCGTTTTCTTCAGTTCCTGTGCAAACTGGCCCAGGGCCCAGTCATCATAGCTGTGCCCTAAAGTAATGGCCACTGCCTGACGTTTTTCAAAACCATGCACCGCTTTGACCGTTTCCTGTTCACCAGGCTTCAAAGCAGGGAAATAGCCCTTTTCATAATAGAAATCCTCCAGCTCCGTCTTAGGACCGTTCTTCCAGGGCAGCATCGTAGCCTGAGTGGCATTTTTGTACATGCCCTCGTAAGCGGCGTTCACATCATAATTCCGGATGCCCTTCCTGTACCCGTCCAGAAAAGTAATGGTCGAGTGAAACCCGTTCATACAAGGGTTGTCGCCAAACAGCAAAGGAAAAGTAGGGACCCAGCCGCTCTGCTGGTACATCAGCACATAAGAATTGAGCATGTCACCTTCCTGGGCAGGGTTCAGGATCGTCCGCAAAGGATGATGGGCGAGGTAAGTATCCCATACCCAGTCATCTACGTAAAAAGGACGGTCGGTCTTGTGCACCTGCTTGTCATAACCGCTGTAATACTGGCCATCTTCAGTAATATCCACCATCCGTTCATAGCAACGGTACAAAGCAGTATAGAAAGCGCGCTTCTGTGTTTCCGTGCCGCCAGTAGCTTGAATCTGGTTGATCACCTTGGCCCAGGCTGCCTCGCCCAGCTTCACCTGCTGGTCAAAAGTAACCGCCTTCAGCTCATTGCCGTAATTCTTTTTGGCCTGGTCAGCGCTGATGAAAGACAGCGCATACCTGAACTCCAGCTGCTTCACCGCCTTGTCCGCAAAAGTCAGCAGCAACCTGTTGCCATCCTTTTCCGCAGCAGCGGGAGTGTTGAAAGTGCCGTACATGTAGACTTTCACGCCGTCCCAGGTTTCCATACCGGTCAGTTCCTTGCCTCCGGCCGCCAGCTGCAGGTCTGAAGCACCCCTGTTGTATTTGTCAAAGATCAGTCCTTTTGAACTGCCCTGCGGAAAATCAAAATGAAATATCCCCGCCTTTTTACCTGGTGTAAATTCAACTTTGATGTCACTGTCGATCAGGTAAGTAGAATAATACCAGGGCCTGTTGATCTCCAGGTCATGGTCATAGGTCATGCGTTTATTGTCGCTGGTACTCAAGACCGGCTTCACAGAAAATACCTGTCCGTTCCGGTGAGAAACAATTGTCAGCGGGAAATTGGAGATCTGGTCGTCCATATAATCTGCCCGTTGCGGGGTCATCCGGATCACCTGGTTGGGCAGCTGGATGGTGGGGCGCGTAGGCTCCAGGATCGCACCGACATTCCCGATAAGGGGATCAACATACTTCAGGTTGCCTTCCCCGTAGTTCTGCTCCTGTGCGGCAACAAACGTTGCAGGCAGACAGGCCATTGCAAGTGCAAAAAAGGCTTTTTTTGGTTCAAATAAATTGGTCATGAATGGTTATTTTATCAAAAATAATAATTTCTACTTACGCTCCGGCATTTTTATGCTCAGGGGCTTCTCATTGCGCAGCATTTTAGCAGCTTCCCCGGTCAGCCAGAGGTAATGGTCTGAGGGCTTGCCGTCCATGTTGATGAAAGAAGTTACGTTGCTTACGGGAGGACTGTCGGTAGTCTTAAAGATCGCCGTAGCCTCATTGACCTCGTCAAACATGGCCACATACAACATAGAAGCCCCCGCATTGATCACGGTCGCGATCTGCTGCCAGTAAAAACGTCCGCCCTGTCTTGGGATGGAACCCACAGGCTTCACATCATCAGGAAATTCATATTTACTCAGGTTGTGCCAGCTGAAACCCGGATAAACACAAGGCACATAATCGACCCCGTTCTCCCTGCACCACTGGATGTCAGCCATGGTATTGTCCCGCAGCCGGTCCATATCGTTGTGCAGGAGCGGAGAATAACGCTGTACAGACCAGGGCAGCACAATGTCGCTTTTCCTGATCAGCTCATGCAGGTACGGATCATTGACGCAATCCGCATTCAAGGTACGCCAGGCCATCGGAACACCCAGCATGACCGAGCAATTGCCATAGACCGGGTCATTCTTTAAAAAATCAATGAACTTGTCCAGCCCGATATTCCTCATGTTGTAGGGCCTGTCAGGAAAACCAATGCCCCAGATCGTTACCAGAGGCTTGCCGTTGTGGTGGATATAAGTCTTCTTACCAGGCTGGTTGGTCACCTTCAGCTCGTCCACCAGAAATTTCCAGTCCTCGATCAAAGCTGAGCAGTCTTCATTGGAAGCCGCCAGACCCGACAGGTCATACATGATCCCGATCGCCCTGCCGTTCTTTGAAGCCGCCTCAAAAGCATTCTTCAGGATCGTGGTCGATTCCTTGCTCCTGCCTTTGGCATTGCCAAAAAACCGCTGCATGAATACCCCGTCCAGTCCATAGTCCTTCATCCATTTGAAGTGCAGGTCTACCGTACTCTTATCGTGAGAGCTGAAAAACCGGGCAGGCTGCCCGTTGCTCAGCTTCCAGGGCGTCTCATAAGTCTTTTCATATTCAGTCACATCGGGCCACAGATCAATGCCGCTGCGCTGCTCATCACCATAGGCAAAGCGTTTGCCTCCCGTCCCGTCACCCTCAGCCCTGAACCAGCCCTGATAGCCAGCCATCACGAGTCCCTTGTAAGAAGGGTAAATGGTTTCCTTACTGTGCCGGGATTGCGAAAAAGCACTTGCACTGCACATCAGCACCAGCAAAGTCAAAAAAGCCGGACATAAAAAACGGTTTAAATATAGATTTGTCGATTTCATACAATTTTAAGGTTTCAGTTTGATGGTTACCGGGGTGCTTACTCCTTTGCTCAAATGTACAATTCTGGCAATAGATCCCAGGGGGGAGTTCCTGAGCGGAGTGACACTCTTAATATCCGTGATCCCCTTCCGCTGGATCAGGGTGATGTCCTGGTCAATATCAGAACGCAGCACGGCATCGATCCTGCCAGCTTCGAGGTCCCATTTCAGGCTTTGGACAGTCGTCCTGTTCCTTCCCTTTACCCCATACAACTCGCCAGTCTTCAAATGCTCAGGCACAGCCGGCAGCAATTCCAGCACACCCGGTTCTGAAGCGACCAGCATTTCCATCATGATCGCCGGAACCGTATTGCAGACATCAGTACAAAAAGTACCATGACCGTTGTAATGTGAAGAAGCAAGGTTATCATAATAGAACTCCTCGCGAAAAAAGCGCATCAGCTTGGCATCCACAGAAGCCGCATTTTTGAGTCCGGCTGCAATGAGTGCCGAATGCAGCAGGCCATGGCCTGCGTTCTCATAATTGTGTTCATCTTTTTTCATCAGGGTGACTCTCGCTGCCTCATAAAGCGTTTTGTTCTTTTCCGGTGTGATCTCCTGGTAAGGCCATACATTGAGCAAATGGCTCGAATGCCTGTGTCCGTAACTGTCCTTCAGACCCGGCCAGGACCATTCCTGCAAGGCGCCATCCGCGTTGATCAGGTAAGGAGGCAGCTTGTCCAGTATTTTCCGCCACTTTTCCATGCCCTGTCCTGGACCCTGCTCCAGCCCCAGCAATTTACAGGTCTCTACCAAAGCCGTCAGCGCAAACTTAGCTCCTGAAATGTCAAAATTGGAATTGTTGAGCAAAGAAACCTTCAGATTGGAAGGCTGGTTCTCGGGAGAAACAGAACCGGCAAAAATATACTTGCCACTGCTGTCCGTATGGGTCAGGAAATCTTCATAAAACTCACCCATATCCTTCAGCAGCGGATATAACCGGTTTTTCAGGAATACCTTGTCACCGGTCACCAGGTAATGCTCCCAGATCGGATATAACAGCCAGGGTTCCTCACCGGTAGCATACTGATAGGGATAGAACGTATTGATATTGGCCATCAGTCCTGAAGTCGCACCAGGCGTATTGCCACCGGCCACCATGCCCCTGGTCCCCAGCAGGTCCCTGGCATTGGTCTGGAAATCATTGCGCCAGGCTTCATTCATTACAAAATAACCCTCCATCGCCTCAGGCATATCCCCGATATTCCCGCCGCTCACCTGCAGGTTCAGATTGGCATCCAAATGATAATATCCGCCCCATCCGGCATTGCAGTCACCCGTCCAGATGCCGAGCAGGTCTGGCGGCGCAACATTGCTGCTCGAGGACAAATAGTAATATCGTCCCGCATCAAATATTCTTTCCCATAGTGCATGAATGGGCTCAGCTGAACCCTTTTGCAGGGCCAGCAGTTCCTCATTGGTCTTTAACCGGTCTGCTTCGGGTGCATTCAGGTCCAGGGAAACCCGGTCATAGATCTGCTGGTGGGTTGCCAGCTGTCCTTTCAGCAACGCGGCATAGGTAACCGGAACTTTGTCCAGTTCCTGTTTCAGCTGGCCCTTAGCCCATTGCCCCTCCGCATCCGCATAGTATTTTTTTGTCCTGGAGATCATTACGACTGCACTTGCACCTTTGATCTGCATAACATTTCCATTGACCGTCTTTGTACCTCCGGTAGCTACAACCTTTACCAAGCCCTCATAACCGGCACCATTGGTGTTCGGAGGATATTTGGCCCTCAGATTCAGGTAACTTCCTGATGCCAGGTTCTGAAAACCCATCTCTTTTGGAAAATTCATGCCCGTATCGATCGCCAATTGGATGGAACAATCGATCTTGCCGCCGGAAGGGGCCTTTAAATACTGCACCACCACATTGTCGTGCCGCGAAACAAAAGACCTGCGCTCCCAGTCACCCTTTGCATCTGTCCATTTGACAATGATCTCACCAGTCCTGAAATTGCAACTGCGCGAATAATTGCTGACCGCACCATTTTCAGGCAGATCGATCAGCATCTTAAAGCCCGGGTGCCTGTTGCCTTCTCCCCCGCCCCTGTACCGGGAACTTTCAACCGCCAGCTTATTGGCCGCCTCAAAATTACCTTCCGCACAATAATCCCTGATCTTTTTCAGGTCTTCCGCGCTGACTTTGGCAAAAGAACGGTCATTGCTTTTCGCCAGGTTGAAATCCCGGTCATTGAAGATCACGGTCTCATGCAGGGGGTTGCCAAATACCATGATCCCCAGCTTTCCGTTGCCGGCCAGGTACGCATTGGTCCAATCCTTGAACCTGAGCGGATAGGTATGCGAAAAGCCGGTGCGCTGAGCAATTTTCTGCACAGGCGCAGTGTGCTGTGCAAACACACCCGATTGTGCGATCCCGGCATTGAACACATAAATTAAAACAAGCTTTAGCAGGTAAGATTTCTTCATACAGTACAATTCGGTTTGGTTTGTGTACTGCGAATTACCGCATGCCGCTTAATAAAACATTAATTATTCCTTAAAGCCGTCAAAACTTCTGAACAAAGCCATCTTTACTTTTCTTTTCCAAGCCAAAGCAGGCTGTTCAGTATCAGCTTATCCTGCAGTTCATTTTCAAATGAAAAAGAAAGTTCCTTATTGTAAGGAGGATGTTCATAATCCATGTCATTGTGCCCCATATTGAGGTAAACCATGCGGTATTTCGTATTGGTCCAGACAACCGGGTAATCGCCCGAATGCCAGATCTCATAAGGTTTTGGTCCGGTGCCAAGTGGAAAACTGCTCGTATCTATCGACAACAAAACTTTAATATCCGGGTTTTTCCGCAGATCATTTGACCATCTGTACCATTCGTTGGGTGCGGATTTAAAAGTAACAGGCAGCCCCCTGACAATAGGATGTTTCCCGTCTTCCACCCGCAATACCGCTGAAGTGGGTCTCCAGGTATTGGAGCCATATTGTCCTGAACCCAGAAATTCATTGTGGTACCAGTCCCAGTTTTGAGGATAAGCCGATGGGGAAAGCGCAAAGGCCGAAAAATGGAAACCCATCCACGCGCCTCCTTTTTTCATGTATGTTTCAAATGCTGCCCGCTGTTCGTTGGTTTCCGGTCTCGTGTCCAGGAAAAGGACCACCTGGTATTTTGACAGGAACTGTGTATTGAGGTTGTCCCAGTTACTGGTGGAATCATAGCTGAAATTGTATTTTTCTGCCATCTTCGGAAACCA
>Ga0222419_100478_pt1 | contig 37009 bp, 32 predicted proteins | sample 1B20Ametagenome_FD_182474 | JGI IMG/M metagenome (GOLD analysis project Ga0222419, IMG submission 182474) | Enriched microbial communities from leaf-cutter ant dump, University of Wisconsin, Madison, United States - 1B20A (version 2) | ecosystem: Environmental > Terrestrial > Nest > Insects nest...
ATCCGCAGCGCAGCGGCTTCGGCCTTCTTCGCATTGTCGATGAACGACAGGCGATGTTTGTCGAGTTCCACACCCTCGAACTGCGCAAGGATGCTGTTGCCGATCGTCTCGGCGGTAATACCAGTGGAATCGGAGATGTAGAAAACCGTCCGCCGCATGCTTTCAAGTCCTGTCAGCCGGCAAATGCCTTCCGGCACATTAGCGCATGCGCCAAATGCTGTCGCCGGGCAGCTGCCGGTTGAGCAGAAACTGACTGGTATGCAGTTGGAGCGGCAATCAATTGCAATGGTCTTCTTGTGCCGCGCACCATCGACAGCGGACAATACCAGTTCTTTGTGGCCGGCTTTCGTCGAAACGCCGCCACTTCCGGTTACCTCCGAGGAGACTCTCTTGAACGACCTGGTGCTGTGGCTCGACCAACTGCGCATGACCGACCTTGGCAAAGTCGGCGGCAAGAACGCCTCGCTCGGCGAGATGATCGGCAACCTCGCCAAGCTTGGCGTCTCCGTACCCGGTGGCTTCGCCACCACGGCTGACGCATTCCAGCAATATCTGGAAAAGAGCGGCCTGGCCAAACGCATCCAGGAACGCCTGGCCACGCTCGACGTCGACGACGTCGACGCCCTGCTCGCCGCCGGCAAGGAAATCCGTGGCTGGATCGTTGACACCGCCTTGCCCGCCGAACTCGAGCAGGCGATCCGTGAGGCCTATGCCAAGCTCTGTCAGGACGCCGGTGCGGCCGACATCGCCGTGGCAGTGCGCTCCTCGGCCACGGCGGAAGACCTTCCCGACGCCTCGTTCGCCGGCCAGCAGGAAACCTTCCTCAACGTGGTCGGCATCGACGACGTGCTGCACAAGGTGAAGGAGGTCTTCGCCTCGCTGTACAACGACCGTGCCATCGCCTACCGCGTGCACCAGGGCTTCAAGCACGAGGACGTGTTCCTCTCCGCCGGTGTGCAGCTGATGGTGCGCTCCGACGTCGGCGCCTCCGGCGTGCTGTTCACCCTGGACACCGAATCCGGCTTCCGCGACGTGGTGTTTGTCACCGGCTCGTACGGCTTGGGCGAAATGGTCGTGCAGGGTGCGGTCAATCCTGACGAGTTCTACGTGTTCAAGCCAACCCTGCGCGACGGCAAGCCCGCCGTGCTGCGTCGCAACCTCGGCGCCAAGCAGTTGCGCATGGTCTATTCCAGCGCCCCCGGCGAACGCGTGAAGACCGAGGACACCCCGGCCGAGCTGCGCAGCCGCTTCTGCATCAGCGACGAAGACGTACAGGAGCTGGCAAAACAGGCCCTGATCATCGAAAAGCATTACGACCGCCCGATGGACATCGAGTGGGCAAAGGACGGCAACACCGGCAAGCTGTACATCGTGCAGGCGCGCCCGGAGACGGTGAAGTCGCGCGCCCACGCTACCCAGCTCGAACGCTTCAGCCTCAGCGAAAAGGGCAAAGTACTGGCCGAGGGCCGTGCCATTGGCCAGAAGATCGGTGCCGGCAAGGCGCGCGTGGTGCGTTCGCTGGCTGACATGAACAAGGTTCAGCCCGGTGACGTGCTGGTCGCCGACATGACCGACCCCGACTGGGAGCCGGTGATGAAGCGAGCTTCCGCCATCGTCACCAACCGCGGCGGCCGCACCTGCCACGCGGCAATCATCGCCCGCGAGCTGGGCGTGCCAGCGGTCGTCGGTACCGGCAACGCACTGGAACTGATTCCCGATGGCGCCGACGTCACCGTGTCCTGCGCCGAGGGTGACACCGGCACGATCTACGAAGGCCAGCTGGAATTCGATCGGGTCACCGCCGATCTCGGCGACATGCCCGAGGCTCCGCTGAAGATCATGATGAATGTGGCCAATCCCGAGCGCGCGTTCGACTTCGGCACCCTGCCGAACGCCGGCATCGGCCTGGCTCGCCTGGAAATGATCATCGCCAGCCACATCGGCGTGCATCCCAAGGCCTTGCTGGAATACGGCAAACAGGATGCCGAGACCCGCGCGAAGATCGACGAGCGCATCGCCGGCTATGCCGGCCCGGTCGAGTTCTACGTCGACCGCCTCGCCGAAGGCATCGCCACCATTGCCGCCTCGGTGCATCCGAGGCCGGTGATCGTGCGCATGAGCGACTTCAAGTCCAACGAGTACGCCAACCTGCTCGGCGGCTCGCGCTACGAGCCGCATGAAGAAAACCCGATGATCGGCTTCCGCGGCGCCAGCCGCTACGTCGACCCCAGCTTCACCGAGGCCTTCGCGCTGGAGTGTCAGGCGGTCAAGCGCGTGCGCGAGACGATGGGTCTGGACAACGTCTGGGTGATGATCCCGTTCGTGCGCACGCTGGACGAGGGCCGCAAGGTGGTCGATGTGCTGGCCGCCAACGGCCTGAAACAGGGCGAGCATGGCCTGAAGATCATCATGATGTGCGAGGTGCCCTCCAACGCCCTGCTGGCCGACGAGTTCCTCGAGATCTTCGACGGCTTCTCGATCGGCTCGAACGACCTCACCCAGCTTTCGCTCGGTCTGGATCGCGACTCCGGCATCGTTGCCAGCCTGTTCGACGAGCGTGACCCGGCGGTGAAAAAGCTGCTGTCGATGGCGATCAGCGCCGCCCGGGCCAAGGGCAAGTACGTCGGCATCTGCGGCCAGGGCCCGTCCGATCACCCCGACCTGGCCGAGTGGCTGATGGAACAGGGGATCGAGTCGTTGTCGCTGAACCCCGATACCGTGGTGGATACCTGGCTGCGTCTGGCGAAAAAGAAGGCTGGCTGAGGCAGGTGGGGCGGAGACTCGTTGCCGTATCCACGGTGCTTGTCTCTGCCCGATCTACCGCGTAAACTTGCCGGCTCGCGCGGACCACGCGAACCCCATCGGAGAGGTGGCAGAGTGGTCGAATGTACCTGACTCGAAATCAGGCGTACGTGCAAGCGTACCGTGGGTTCGAATCCCACCCTCTCCGCCAGATACGCAAAACGCCCCCATCGCGGGGCGTTTTGCGTATCTGGCTGTCAGCCATCCCCGAAATCCTCCACACAGAAGACCCGGAAGCTGCTACTGATATACCCGTCACGGACATCAGCTTTTGCACGTGCTTTGCACATCCGGCATGCTGCACGCTTCCGCCCTACCAGACCCACCATGATCGAATTCGGACACGGCACGCACGTCGGCCTGCGCCGCACGCGCAACGAAGACACCTACTACGCCGATGCCTCTCTGGGACTGTTCCTGGTCGCCGACGGCATGGGTGGGCACCAGCATGGCGAAGTGGCCTCGGCCATGGTGCGCGATGCCGTGGTCGACCTGATCACCAGGAAACGTGGGCTGGTCGAAGCCGTGCAGGATGCCGCCGCACAACTGCTTGCCCATGCCCGGCAGAACAATGTGGACATCCTGCCAATGGGCACGACGATTGCTGCCCTGCACATCGTCGACGACGGCTATGAAGTCGCCTGGGTCGGCGACAGCCGGATCTACATGTGGAAAAAGGAGCTGCAGCAGATCAGCCACGACCACTCGCTGGTGCAGATGCTGGTCGAGGCCGGTCAGCTGAATCCGGAGCAGGCTTCGCGCCACCCCAGGAGGAACGTGCTCACCCAGGCTCTGGGCGTGACCTCCAGCGAGCAACTGCATATCGGGATGGCGCGCGGCAAACTGGAGCCGGGAGCCTCCTTCCTGCTCTGCAGTGACGGGCTGACCGAAGGGGTCAGCGACACCATGATCGCGGGCACGATGTCGCGCAGCGACCTGGCCGTGCAGGAGTGTGTCGATCAGCTGCTGCTGGACGCACTGGAACACGGCGGCAGCGACAACATCACCGTGGTCCTCGCTCGCGCCTGCTGAGGAACCTCAGGCCCCCTGTTCCAACCGGCGCCACAGGCTCTGCCCGTCAGGGCTGCTCTTGTCCAGCGCATCAAGCCTCTGTTCGTGACGCTGCAGCTCATCCGGCAAGGCCCGCAACACGAGCGGACGAACCTTCAGCACCGTCGGAGCGACCACAACGGCATCGCGCTGTTCCGTGGCACTGTCGAAACCGAGATTGAAAGCCTCCTGCCCCGACGTCATCGCCAGATAGACGTCGGCCAGGAGCTGGGCATCGATCAGGCCACCGTGCAGGTCCCGTCGTGAATTGTCCACGCCAAGCCGTTTGCACAGCGCGTCCAGACTGTTGCGCTGTCCCGGATAACGCTCGCGCGCCATGGCCAAGGTATCAAGCACCTCGCAACGATCGCCGATACGCCCCATGCCGGCATCCAGCCTGGCCAGCTCCGCATCGAGAAAGCCGATATCGAAACTGGCGTTGTGGATGATCAGTTCCGCACCATCGATGAAGGCCAGGAAATCATCCACCACTTCGTTGAAACGCGGCTTGTCGAGCAGGAACTCATCCTCGATGCCGGTCACCTGGCGGGCGCCCTCGTCGATCGCCCGGTCCGGGTTGAGATAGGTCTGGTAGTGCCGGCCGGTCAGACGACGCTCAACCATCTCGACACACGCGATTTCCACCAGACGATGGCCCTGCCGCACTTCCAGGCCAGTGGTCTCGGTATCAAGGACGACCTGCCTCATGCCCTGCCCCTCAACTGCTCGGCCTGCTCGCGTGCCACCTGGTCAACCCGCTCGTTCTCGGCATGGCCATTGTGGCCCTTTACCCACTGCCAGCGGACCTGATGGGTGCCAACCGCGTCGGACAGACGCTGCCAGAGATCCTGGTTCTTCACGGGCTTCTTGTCTGCGGTGCGCCAGCCATTTGCCCGCCATTTCGGCATCCACTGCTCGATACCCTGCATCACGTAGCGCGAGTCGGTGGTGAGAACCACCTGGCACGGACGCTTCAGCGCCTCCAGCGCGCCGATCGCCGCCATCAGTTCCATCCGGTTGTTGGTGGTTGCCGGGTCACCACCGGCGACCATGCGTTCATGCTCTCCGGCACGCAACAGGGCCGCCCAGCCTCCCGGCCCGGGATTGCCCAGGCAGGCGCCATCGGTAAATGCTTCCACTTCGCTCATTGCCATCCACGTATTTCTTTGAATTCACGATACCGCACTGCGCCGGATACCCGGCGACAGGCGGCTGTTGGCCGATACGCGTATCGGTGTCGCCCGGACCCTCAACGGCGTGACCTTCCGGTTCCGCCTGCGCGCGATCAGCACATAGCCGCCACCCAAGGCACTGGGCGATGCAGGCTTCTCCGCTGCCATGCCTGGCCACAGGCGGCCTGTCCGCATGACCTGCTCCATGTCCAGACCGGCATGATGCAGCTCACGGGCAAGCCGCAAGGGCATCCACAGCACCCGTCGCGATCCACGCGTATGCCAGTAGAACCACGGGGCCCAGCCACTCACCGGGTGCACGCCGGTCAACACCAGCGTGCCACCCGGAGCCAGCACCCGAATTGCCTCACCAAGCAGCTCAGGGGCATATGTCACTGCCTCGAGCGCATGACGCAGGAAGACCAGCTCGAATGCCTCGTCAACGAACGGCAGGGGCTCGTCCAGCGCTGCCTGTACATCACCCGTGTGACACCCACCTGTCACCCGCAGCACCGTCCAGTGCCCCATCATCGGCAGGACAGGCACGCCGAGACCGGTGGCGGCGTCCAGCAACAATGCGTGTGATCCGAAGCAACGTTGCAACGCAGGCTCGAGTACACGCATCTGCTCATCCATCAACCGACGCAATGGCGCACTGTCATGGATGTTGTTGCGGTGTTGTTGCATGCAACCGGCTCGATCGATCAGCGTGGGTTGCCAGAGTGTAACGGCTGGCAACCATCCCGGAAGGTCAACAGAACATGAAAGGCATCAAGACAGTCGCACCACTACCTTCAGCATTAACGTCGAACTAACGAGTTCCCACCAAGGCCCCCTTATAGTCCGGTGCTTCACACGCATCGGAAAGCGTACGCCGAATGGACTGCCGGCCTGTTCCCACAAACACCACGGAGCCCCTTTTGCATCTGGTACCGCTACCGGCCCTGACCGACAACTACATCTGGCTGCTGCACGACGATGGCGGCAATGCCGTCGTCGTCGACCCCGGCGATGCCGATGTGGTGGAACACGCACTGGATGCTCGCGGGCTCCATCTCCGCGCCATCCTGCTGACCCATCACCACCACGATCACATCGGCGGAGTGGCCAGGCTGCTCTCTCGGCACGACGTACCGGTCCATGCACCGGAGGATGAACGTATCGACGTTGCAACCCACCGCGTCCACGACGGCGATCACATCGAACTGGAACAACCCTCAGCCTGCTTCACGACCATGGCGATCCCGGGGCACACCCTCAGCCATGTCGCCTACGTCGGTGCCGGCATGTTGCTGTGCGGCGACACCCTTTTCAGCCTTGGCTGCGGCCGGCTGTTCGAGGGCACGCCGGCACAGATGCTGGCATCACTCGATCGCCTGTCGGCACTGCCACCCGGGACTCTCGTCTGCGGCGGACATGAATACACCGAGGCCAACGGTCGCTTCGCGCAAACCATCGAACCGGACAATGCCGAGCTGCGCAAACGGCTGGACGAAGTTGCCGGACTGCGGCATGCCCAATTGCCCACGCTGCCGGTACCGTTGGCCCGCGAGCTGGCGACCAACCCATTCCTGCGTGTCGATGCCGATGCCGTCATCGCCTGGCACCGGCAACACGGTGCTGACGGCGATGACCGCGTTGCCCGTTTCGCAGCCATCCGCAGCGCCAAGGATGACTTTCGCGGATGAGCATGCGCACCAGACCGCTGCCACTTGCCTTGGCCCTCCTCCTGAGCGCTTGCGCCAGCCTCCCCCCGCCGAAGCCGCCTCCTGTCGTTGCCGAGCATCCCCCCACGGAGATCGCCGCCCCCGAAGCCATGCCTCCCACGGCAGACGTTGCTGAACCGTCACCTCCGACGGACCTGTGGGAAAGGCTGCGCGAGAGCTTCGCAATGGCTGGCTGTGATGCCGACCCGGCAGTAATGCACTGGGCCACGCGTTATACCCGTCATCCGGAACAGTTCGAAAGCCAGCTGAGGGCCGTTTTGCCACGCCTGGCCTATATCCAGAAAATCTCGTCCCAGTACGACGTTGCCGGTGAATTCGTCCTGCTGCCCTGGGTGGAAAGCCATTTCCGGCCCATCCCTCCCCGCCGCCATCTTCCTGCCGGCATGTGGCAGATCGTGCCGGCAACAGCCGGAGCCATGGACCTGAGGGTCGACAACCACTACGACGCCCGACTTGACCTGCCGGCTTCGACACATGCCGTCATGAAGCTCCTGCAGCAGTATCACGAGCAGTTCAAGGACTGGCGGGTAGCTGATTACGCCTACAACGCAGGCGAGTTCGCGGTGCGCAGGATCATCCGGAAAAACGGCATGCCTGCTGAGCAACCGACGATTCCCGATTGGCCGGTACGCAAGGTCACGCGGGATCACCTGGTCAAGCTGCTGGCAATAGCCTGTGTGGTCCGCGAACCTGAACGATTCAACGTCAGCCTGCCAGTCCTGTCCGGCGAGCGTCGTCTGGTGAAGACGGAAATTCCCCATTCCATGTCACTTGCCCGTGCGGCCGATCATGCGGGCATGCCACTGGATGCACTGAAGAAGCTCAATGCAGCCTTCCGCAACGATGTGGCCGATACCGATGCCTCCCCGTACTTGCTGTTGCCAGCAAAACACGCCCGCCAGTTCCAGGACGCCCTGCCCCTGCAGACCGGAAATTCCTCTGCAGATCCTGGCACTGCCACAACAGCGGCACCTCGCCGCACCTACACCGTCAAACCGGGTGACAGCCTGTGGCGCATCGCCCGCCGCCACTCGGTGAGCGTCCGCCTGTTGCAGCAATGGAATACCCTGCCCGGCCACATGATCAAGCCGGGGATGGTGTTGAATCTGAACGCGCCCGACTGAAAGCTCACCGCCGGCAACCAACTCACCGACAAAACGGGGCGGCCACATGGCCGCCCCGTCCGGTTGCACGCTCGCCCGAAAGCAGAATTACATCAGCTGGGTATTGACCTTGATCTTGGTCTCGCTCCTGAGCAGATTCAGCAGCTCGCGCATCGTCTCGAAACCATAGGCCTGGGCCATCTGCTGGCGCATCACTTCCCGCTGCCCTGGCGGCAGCTGGCTCAAATCACCAGGCTGGACCTTTTCCACCGCCAGCAGGGCATAGGTACCGTTCTGCATGTCGACAGCCGCGAACTGTGGCTTGCCATCCGCTGGATGGGGCAATTGGAATGCTTCGGTCAGCAAGGGCCCGGGCAACGGAGCCTGCCGGGTCGCCTCGCTTTCGTTCACCACCGTTGCACCCAGCGACTTCGCGACGTCAGCCATCGTGTCACCCTTGTTCAAGCGTGCCAGCGCCTCCTCCGCCTGCTTCTTTTCCACGGCGGCAACACGCTCGTCGAGGATCGCCTTCTCCACCTCGGCACGCACTTCGGCCAATGGCTTGGCCGCCGCTGGCACATGCTGGTCGAGATGCACCACCACCGAGTGGTTGTTGCCGAGATCGATCAGGCTCGAATTGTTGCCCTGTACCAGGACTTCGTCACCAAATGCCGCGGCAATCACCTTCGGATTCGCCGCAAGCCCCTCTCCGCCCGCGCGCGAGAAAAGACCGGTGCTCATGATCGGCAGATCAAGCGCAACCGATGCCGGCTCCAGCGAAGTCGGGTTCTGGTAAGTGTTGTCGGACATCTTGCCGGCAACTTCGTTGTACGTACGATCGCGTTCGCTGGACGAAGCCTCCTGCACCAGCTGTTCCCGGACTTCCTCGAACGGCTTGGACTGGCCGCTGCGGATGTCACGCAACCAGATGATGTGATAACCGTCGGACGACAGCACGGGCTCGGAAATCTGGTTCTTCTGCAAGCCGAACAGCGCCGTGTCAAAAGCCGGATCAGTCACTCCCTTTTCCAGCCAGCCCAGATCACCACCCTGGCGCTTCGAACCGAGATCCTGCGAATCCTTCTCGGCCAGCTTGGCGAAATCATCGGGGTTGGCTTCAGCCGCGATCTTTTCAGCCTTGGCCAGCGCCTCTTTCTGCTGCTCGGGGGTGGCATTTGCCGGCACGTCGATCAGGATATGCGAGACCAGACGCTGTTCCGGCTGCACGAAGCGCTGTTTCTCGTTCTCGTACCTCTGCCTCAACTCCTCCTCGTCCGGAGCCACACTCAGCGGAAGCTTGGAGCCGTCGACCTCGATGTATTTCAGCGAGACCTGCTCCGGATTCATGTAGTCGGCCAGATGATCCTTGTACCAGGCTTCAGCCTGGGCATCGGTGACCTTGTCGTCCTCCAGCTCCGGCCGCGGCAACTGGAAGTAGCTCAGGTCGCGGCGCTGCATCAACAGGCTGAGGAAACCGTCAACCTGTGCGTCACTGACGATCGTGCCGTCACTGATCGCCGATGGCAGCAGCTGCGTCGCCAGCGACGAGCGCACATCGTTCTCCAGCATGTCCGGAGTCTGTCGCTGGCTGGCCAGCCATGCACGATAGCTGGTCGGATCAAACTGATTGTTCACCTGAAACGCCGGGATGGACGCGATGTACTCCCGCACGGCCTGGTCAGACACCCGCAAGCCCCACTCCGCATTGGCCTGCAACAGAAGCTGCTCGTCGATCATCGCATCGACGACACGCTGCTTCATGGCGGGGTCTTCAAAAATGCTGGAGTCGAAATTGTCGCCCTGCTCGGCACTGGCCTGCTGCCGCAGCTGGTTCATCCGATCCTGGTAGGCATTCTGGCTGATTTCATGCTTGCCGACTTTCGCTACGTAATTGCCGTCGCGTGAGGTGAAATAGCTCTCCATGCCGAACATCGACATGGCAAACACGCAGACGCCCAGAAGGATGATGGACGGCCAACCGTGCATCTTGTTACGCATTGCCTGCAGCATTGAAATCTTCCCGCAAGTAGGTAGTGGCGCATGAAGCGCGTTGTGCACGGGCGGCACAGCCCCCCGTGCCGGGCCAGTGCCCGGCATCGGCCGAGGCGATTACCGGATACGTGTTGCCCAAATGACAAGGGCGCCACACGGGCGCCCTTGCGAACTGTGGCGGAGTGGACGGGACTCGAACCCGCGACCTCCGGCGTGACAGGCCAGCATTCTAACCAACTGAACTACCACTCCGCATTTTTCTGGTGGGTGCTGTAGGGATCGAACCTACGACCACCGCCTTGTAAGGGCGACGCTCTACCGCTGAGCTAAGCACCCGAAACCAAGCAGCGAGCCGCTTAGTTTAGGGCATCCTTCAGGGTCTTGCCAGCCTTGAACGCAGGTACTTTCGAGGCCTTGATCTTGATCGCTTCGTTGGTGCGCGGGTTGCGGCCGGTGCGCGCTGCACGCTTGCGCACGGTGAACGTACCGAAGCCCACCACCGAGACATCCTCACCCTTCTTCAACGACTTCTGGACGGTCTCGAAGAAGGCTTCGAGGGCGCGACCAGCGTCAGCCTTGGTCAGCTCGGCCTTCTCGGCAATGGCGTTGATCAGATCGGTTTTATTCATTGAGAAAACTCCCTTGTTCGAATTTCACCAGCGTGGCCGGTCCGGAGACAAGACAGCGCCAGCATGGATGGTTGGCTCTTGCCAGGGCCTTGACGCAACCCCGCATCGCTGCGCTGACGAACCAGCACCGGGACTGCGGTATCGCCTTTATACCAGTGCCCCGGCGGAATCCGCAACACAAGTCATAGCAAGGCTTTCGGATGATCCGGCGATGTTTGAACAGCTTGCAAAAAGAGCGCCAGAGGATTAGGAACGGCCTTGCCGAACGGTACGAAAATGAAAGAGGCGCCCGCCATCGGACGCCTCTTCCGGATGCCGGAAACCGGCCAGTCGCATCATCCCGGTCAGTGGGTCAGCGAATGCGTCTCCTTCGATTCACCTGCTACCGCTGCCGGAGCCTCGCTCCTGGGCGGATTCGGCTGCAGTGGCCGCTCCAGTGCAATGTCCAGCACTTCATCGATCCAGCGGACCGGATGGATTTCCAGCGACGAAGTGATGTTGGCAGGCATGTCCGCAAGGTCTTTCTTGTTGTCCTCCGGAATGATCACCGTAGTGATGCCACCGCGATGGGCAGCCAGCAGCTTTTCCTTGAGCCCACCGATCGGCAATACGCGCCCGCGCAGTGTGATCTCGCCGGTCATGGCCACTTCGGAACGTACCGGCACCTTGGTCAGGACGGAAACCAGCGCCGTGCACATGGCGATACCCGCACTGGGACCATCCTTCGGCGTCGCACCCTCGGGCACGTGGATATGCACGTCCAGCTTCTGATGGAACTCCGGATCGATACCCAACTGGTCGGCACGCGCACGTACCACCGACAGTGCGGCCTGGATCGACTCCTTCATCACATCACCGAGCTGGCCGGTATGCACCAGCCGGCCCTTGCCGGGTACTACCGAAGCTTCAATGCTGAGCAATTCGCCACCAACCTGGGTCCAGGCCAGCCCCGTCACCAGGCCTACCTCGTTCTGCAGTTCCTTGCGGCCAAAGTCGAAGCGGCGCACGCCAAGGTAATGATCAAGATTGGTCGAACTCACCCTGACCTTGCCCGGTACAACCTTCGCCTTGCCTCTCGCTGTCTTGGCAGGCACCGCGGTTTTCGTTTTCGCCTTTCTGATCTGGCCGAAAGTCAGCTCCTTGACCACCTTGCGGCAAATCTTGGACACCTCCCGCTCCAGATTGCGCACACCTGATTCACGCGTGTAGTAACGCACGATGTCGCGCAAAGCCCCTTCGCTGACACTCAATTCATCCGGCTTGAGACCATTCGCCTTGAGCTGCTTCGGCAACAGGTATTTCTGCGCGATGCCAAGCTTTTCATCCTCGGTATAACCGGGGATACGGATGACCTCCATGCGGTCAAGCAGCGGCCCGGGGATGTTCAGCGAGTTGGCGGTAGCGATCCACATCACCTCGGACAGGTCCAGATCGACCTCCAGGTAATGATCGTTGAATGCATGATTCTGTTCAGGGTCAAGCACTTCCAGCAGGGCGGACGAAGGGTCGCCGCGGAAGTCCATCGACATCTTGTCGATTTCATCCAGCACGAACAGGGGATTCCTGGCTCCCGCCTTGTTGAGGTTCTGGACAATCCGCCCCGGCATCGAACCAATGTAGGTACGCCGGTGACCACGGATTTCAGCCTCGTCGCGCACCCCGCCAAGGCTCATGCGGACAAACTTGCGGTTGGTTGCCTTGGCGATCGACTGGCCCAGCGAAGTCTTGCCCACACCCGGCGGGCCGACCAGGCAAAGGATCGGCCCCTTCATCTGAGAGACGCGCTGCTGCACGGCCAAGTATTCGAGGATCCGCTCCTTGACCTTCTCCAACCCGAAGTGATCAGCGTCGAGCACTTCCTGCGCCACCTGCAGATCCTTCCGCACCTTGCTGCGCTTCTTCCACGGCACACCAACCAGCCAGTCGAGGTAGTTACGCACCACGGTTGCCTCGGCCGACATCGGTGACATCTGGCGGAGCTTGCCGAATTCCTGCCGGGCTTTCGTCAGTACGGCCTTCGGCATGCCTGAAGCTTCGATCTTCTTCTGCAGCTCCTCGATCTCATTGGGGCCATCCTCGCTGTCACCGAGCTCCTTCTGGATCGCCTTCATCTGCTCGTTGAGGTAGTACTCGCGCTGGCTCTTCTCCATCTGCGACTTGACCCGGCCGCGGATACGCTTCTCTACCTGCTGCAGGTCCATTTCGCCATCAACCAGGCCGATCAGCAGCTCCAGCCGCTGACCCACGTCGGCCGTTTCCAGCACTTTCTGCTTGTCGGCCATGCGTACCGACAGATGGGCAGCGATCGAGTCGGCCACACGCGAAGGATCATCGATGCCGGACAGGCTCGCCAGCACTTCGGGAGGCAACTTCCGGCTCTGCTTGACCAACTGCTCGAACAGCGAGATCAATGTGCGCGAAACCACATCGAGCTCCCGCTCCTTGGCGTTGTAAACCGGCTCGATCAGGCGCGAGCGGGCCATCAACATGCCGCCCTCTTCCTCGAAGCCTTCCACCGCCACGCGCGACTGGCCCTCGACCAGCACCTTGACCGTGCCGTCCGGCAACTTCAGCAATTGCAACACACCGGCCAACGTACCGACCTGATGCAGGTCGACGATTTCCGGATCATCGATATCCGGGCTTTTCTGGGCAACAAGCAGAATCTGGCGTTCGCCTTCCATCGCACGCTCCAGCGCACGCATGGATTTGTCGCGGCCGACAAAAAGCGGAATGACCATGTGCGGGTATACCACCACGTCTCGCAACGGCAATACCGGCAGAGCGTCCAGCGCAGCAGGAAGGGGGGCGTTCTTGGCCATGAAAGAGGGGTCCCTCGGGTTCGAATCTGGTTTCATCCCGACACTGCGCCGGGCTTGTCAACTCGTCAAGTGGAGGCAAAAGACCATCCACTCAAGGTGCAGGTATCACTGAAAAGCGAACGGCCCCGGTGTACTCACCGGAGCCGTCGATCACTGCATATGCCTGGCAATGCTCAGGCGGCGTCACCACCATCGCCCGCCGCACGTTGTTGCAGGTTGCCGCGATAGATCAGATAGGGCTCAGCCTGGCCTTCGATCACGGCATCGTCCACCACCACCTTGCTGACGTGTTCCAGCGAAGGCAGCTCGTACATCGTATCCAGCAGAACCTGTTCCAGGATGGTTCGCAATCCACGGGCGCCCGTCTTGCGCTTGAGCGCCTTGCGGGCAACCGCCTGCAGGGCCTCGGGGCGGAACTCAAGTTCCACTTCTTCCATCTCGAACAGTCGCTTGAACTGCTTGGTAACGGCGTTTTTCGGCTCGACAAGGATTTTCACCAGCGCCGCCTCATCCAGTTCATCCAGCGTGGCCACTACCGGCAGACGCCCGACGAACTCCGGAATCAAGCCGAAGCGGACCAGGTCATCCGGCTCCACATCGGCCAGAACCTTGCCCAGATTCTGGGTGCGCTCCTTGCTGCGCACCTCGGCAGAAAAGCCGATGCTGATGCTCTCGGAGCGTTGCTGGATGACTTTTTCCAGGCCGGCAAATGCGCCACCGCAGATGAACAGGATGTTCTTTGTGTCGACCTGCAGGAACTCCTGCTGCGGATGCTTGCGCCCGCCCTGGGGCGGCACCGAAGCAAGCGTGCCTTCGATCAGCTTGAGCAGCGCCTGCTGCACACCCTCACCGGAAACGTCGCGGGTAATCGACGGGTTTTCGCTTTTACGCGAAATCTTGTCGATTTCGTCAATGTAAACAATGCCCGACTGCGCCTTGTCGACGTCGTAATCACACTTCTGCAGCAGCTTCTGGATGATGTTCTCGACATCCTCGCCGACATAACCCGCCTCGGTCAGCGTGGTGGCATCGGCGATGGTGAACGGCACATTGAGCAGGCGAGCCAGCGTCTCGGCCAGCAGCGTCTTGCCCGAACCGGTCGGACCGATCAGCAGGATATTGGATTTCCCCAGTTCGATATCGTCGCTTTTCTGGCGCGACTCGATCCGCTTGTAATGGTTGTACACCGCCACGGCCAGCGCTTTCTTGGCGCGGGTCTGACCAACCACGTACTGGTCCAGCGACTCGCTGATCTCGCGGGGCTTAGGCAGGTGGGTGCGGCCGGAGGCAGCCTTTTCCTCCAACTCCTCACGGATGATGTCGTTGCACAGCTCCACGCACTCGTCGCAGATGAAAACGGACGGCCCCGCGATCAGCTTGCGCACCTCATGCTGGCTCTTGCCGCAGAAAGAGCAATAGAGAATCTTGCCGCTGTCGCTGGAACGTCCCTGACGGTCGTCGCTCATACTCTCGATCCCGCTGGTAAATCTGAATGCGCCGCGAGAATAGCACAGGGCTCCGCGTCTGCCTGCAGACGCGGAGCCCCTCTCGCAACCCTGGATAAAGCCTGCCGGATCAGGCCGACTTCACCGTTTCGCCGGCACGTTTTTCGAGCACCTCATCGATCAGGCCGTAGGCCTTGGCATCTTGGGCACTCATGAAGCGATCGCGCTCCATGTCCAGCTCGATCTTCTCGAGTGGCTGCCCGGTATGCTCCACGTACAGCTTGTTCAGGCGCTCCCGGACATAGAGGATCTCGCGCGCCTGGATTTCGATATCGGTGGCCTGACCCTGCGCACCACCGGACGGCTGATGGATCATCACGCGCGAATTCGGCAGTGCGAAGCGCTTGCCCTTGGCGCCGGCCATCAACAGGAACGACCCCATGCTGCAGGCCTGGCCAATGCACATCGTGCTGACATCCGGCTTGATGAACTGCATGGTGTCGTAGATCGCCAGACCTGCGGTGACCGAGCCACCCGGACTGTTGATGTAGAAGTTGATGTCCTTGTCGGGGTTCTCGGACTCGAGAAACAGCATCTGCGCAACGATCAGGTTGGCAACCTGGTCGTTGACCTCGCCCACCAAGAAAATCACCCGCTCTTTCAGCAGACGCGAATAGATGTCGTAGGAGCGCTCACCACGAGCGCTCTGCTCGACGACCATCGGCACCAAGTTGAGGTTCTGGATCGAATCCATGGCCATGTTTTCAGCTCTCCGCTAGATGAGCCTGGCGGGATGCTCAGGCACTGACCGGTCGCATCACGTCATCGAAGCTCAGGTCCTGCTGGGTGGTCTTGGCGTGTTCCGCCACCCACTCGGCCACCTGGTCTTCCATCACGCGATTCTGCAGTCCCGACATCAACTGGGGATCGCCGTTGTAGAGTTCAATGACCTTCTCCGGCTCCTCATAGGTCGACGCGATCGCGGCCAGCTGCTCGGCAACACGCTTGCGGTCGATCTTGATGTCCTGCTTGCGCGCGATCTCGCCCATCAACAGGCCGGCGATGACCCGCTTGCGCGCCATCGGCAGTGCCGCATCGATCAACTGCTGCGGCGGCTGCTGGCCCTGCGGTACGCTGCCGGCGGCCATCGTACGGGCCTCTGACTGCACCAGCAGGTTCGGCACATCGATGTCGCCATGCGCTTCGGCCAGCTTCTCGGCCACTTCCGACTTCAGGCGCGCCATCAACGCAGCCTTCAGCTCACGCTCGAGATTGGCCCGGACTTCCTTGCGGAAGGCATCCAGGTCGCCATCCTCGATACCGAACAGCTTGGCGAATTCACCATCGAGTTCAGGCAGCCGCGGCTCCTGCACCTTGATGATCTTGAAGACGACCTTGGCGCTCTTGCCAGCCAGCTGATCGTTGCGGAAATCTTCCGGGAAGGCGATCTCGGTATCGAAATCGTCGCCTGCCTTGCGGCCGGTCAATGCCTCGTCGAGAGCCTTGAACAGGTTACCCGAGCCCAGCACGCTACCGGCACGCTCGAGACCTTCGACGGGGAACCGGTAATCGCCCGCTTCAGCCGAGTATTCGAACATCACGAAATCGCCTTCGGCCGAGGCGCGATCCACTTCCTCGAAGCTGCGGCGCTGCTGACGCAGGGTTTCCAGCATCTTGTCGATGTCGGTATCGGCAACCTCCGCCATCGGACGGGTGATCTCGAGAGCCGCCGCGTCGACAGCCGGGAGCTCCGGCATGATCTCAAAGGTCGCGGTATAGGCGATCTCGCCGTTTTCCGGCTTGCCGGTGGTATCGATGGCCGGGTTCGCGATCGGCTGCAGTTTCTCCTGCGCCACCGCTTCACGCAGCGTGCTGCCGATCAGGTCGGACAACACCTCGCCACGCACCTGCTCGCCGAAACGCTGCTTGATCACCGCCACCGGCACCTTGCCCGGACGAAAACCCTTCAAGCGAACCGTGCGGCCCATTTCCGCAATGCGCGCGCTGACCTGTGTCTCGAACCGCTCTGCGGGGAATTTCACCGTAAGCTTGCGCTCGAGGGTGCCGATGTTCTCAACCGAAACCTGCATGACGTCTCCTGGTACTACCTGATGTTGTGGGCCTGTCACAGGCGCCATGGCGGTCTTGCCGCCCGCAAAGACTGATGGGAAAAACCGACTCGGCATGGTGCGAAAGGGGGGACTCGAACCCCCACGGGGTTAACCGCCAGAACCTAAATCTGGTGCGTCTACCAATTCCGCCACTCTCGCTCTGCCACGCAGGGCGCCACGCCACCGCGGAAAGCGCCCAACGAAGTCGATGATTCATTTATACGAAAGCGGACCATTTTAAGGGCGCAATACCTTGCAGCACAAGCATGTCAGCCACGCGCGGCAAGACTTGGAACGCCCCGTCCTGCCTGCTGGTTTCGGACACGCCAACGCAAAAACGCCGACCGCAAGCGGCCGGCGTTTTTGCTGATTGGTGGGCCGTGTAGGGCTCGAACCTACGACCAATTGATTAAGAGTCAACTGCTCTACCAACTGAGCTAACGGCCCAGGTAACCTGGGTTGAAACTGGGGTGGATGATGGGATTCGAACCCACGACAACCGGAATCACAATCCGGGACTCTAACCAGCTGAGCTACATCCACCATCGATCTGATACTGGCGCGCCAGACAGGACTCGAACCTGTAACCGTCGGCTTAGAAGGCCGATGCTCTATCCGGTTGAGCTACAGGCGCAGTCTCTGCGGTAGAACGTGTCGCTGGTCGGGGCAGAGGGATTCGAACCCCCGACTTTTGCGTCCCAAACGCAACGCTCTACCAGACTGAGCTATACCCCGCTTTCGAATCACCGACAATGCCACCATCGGAGCCCGGAAATGTTACGGGTGACGCCTCGCTCAGTCAATCCGTATCGAAGCACACCATGTATTTCTTGATCATCGTTCCCGGAAAAACAGACAACCTTTTCTCCGAAAACAAAACGGGGTGAAAACACCCCGTTTCACTTTGTAAAAATGGTGCGCCCGGAGAGATTCGAACTCCCGACCACCTAGTTCGTAGCCAGGTACTCTATCCAACTGAGCTACGGGCGCACTGAAAAAACTTTTTTTGCGACGCTGCCGCCGATGTCTGGAACCGAGGGCGGTGAAGCAAGAAGCGGAATTATTCAGATTCTTCCCTCACCCGTCAACCCTTTTCCCAAAATTTCTTCATCCTATTTGTCACATCGTGCAGATACCGCACGCTGCAACCCTGTTCCACCACGATTCCAGACAGATGAAGAGAGTGACCACCAGCCACCCTCTTCGTCATGCGGCATGCATCATTCGGCCGTCCAAACCAGAATCAGTTCTACAGCCCGGTGCGGCTCTGGGGAGCCGGATCCCCGACTTTGTTGCCCACCGAACCTGCATCACTCTTCGGTGGCGGAGGTGGCGGCGGCGTGCTGCCGGTCGGCGCATTCCTGGACCAGTCATCCGGCGGTCCCGGCACGCGCCCCGCCATGATGTCATCGATCTGACGCGCATCGATCGTCTCGTACTGCAACAGCGCCTCGGCCATGGTGTGCAATTTGTCGAGATTTTCCGTCAACAGCTCCTTGCTGCGTGCATAGGCACTGTCAAGAATTCCGCGAACAACCTCATCGATCTTGCTCGCCGTCTCGTTGGAAATGCTCTTGTGCTGGGTCACCGAACGCCCGAGGAACACCTCGTCCTCGTCTTCACCATAGGTGATCGGACCAAGCTCGTCGGACAGGCCCCACTTTGTTGCCATGTTGCGTGCCATCTTGGTGGCCCGTTCGATGTCGTTCGATGCACCGGTAGTGACCTTGTCCGCACCAAAGATCAGTTCCTCGGCCACCCGCCCGCCGTACAGCGAACATAGCTGCGACAGGATCGCCACGCGGTTGATGCTGTACTTGTCGCCTTCCGGCAGATACATGGTGACGCCGAGCGCCCGACCGCGCGGAATGATCGTGACCTTGTAGACCGGGTCATGCTCGGGTACCAGTCGGCCGACGATCGCATGCCCCGCCTCGTGATAGGCCGTGAGTTTCTTCTCGTCCTCGCTCATCGCCATCGAGCGGCGTTCGGTCCCCATCAAAATCTTGTCGCGAGCCTTGTCCAGATGACTCATGCGCACTTCCCGCGCATTCTCTCGCGCCGCGAACAGGGCCGCCTCGTTGACCAGATTGGCCAGGTCAGCGCCGGAAAAACCGGGGGTTCCACGCGCGATCGTCATCGCATCGACATCGCTCGCAGTGGGCACTTTGCGCATGTGCACCTTGAGAATCTGCTCGCGACCGCGCACGTCGGGAAGCCCCACCACCACCTGGCGATCGAAACGCCCCGGACGCAGCAGTGCGGGATCAAGTACGTCAGGACGGTTGGTCGCGGCAATCACGATGATGCCTTCGGTGCCTTCGAAACCATCCATCTCGACCAGCAACTGGTTCAATGTCTGCTCGCGCTCGTCATGACCACCGCCGAGACCGGCGCCACGATGGCGGCCAACTGCATCGATTTCGTCGATGAAGAGGATGCAGGGCGCATGCTTCTTGGCCTGCTCGAACATGTCGCGCACACGACTGGCACCAACACCGACGAACATCTCGACGAAGTCGGAACCCGAAATCGAGAAGAACGGCACCTTCGCCTCGCCTGCAATGGCCTTGGCCAGCAGGGTCTTGCCGGTACCGGGAGGGCCGACCATCAGCACGCCGCGCGGAATTTTTCCACCCAGTTTCTGGAAGCGGCCCGGATCGCGCAGGAACTCGACCAGTTCGCCGACCTCCTCCTTGGCCTCATCACAACCGGCAACATCGCTGAAGTTGACCTTGATCTGGTCCTCACCCTGCAGCTTGGCTCGCGAACGGCCGAAACTCATCGCGCCACGTCCGCCACCGCCGGACTGCATCTGGCGCATGAACCAGATGAATACGCCAACGATCAGCAGCACAGGCAGCCAGCTCACCAGCAAGCCCAGCAGCGAGAAGCCCTCGGACGGGTCCTGACGGACCTCGACGCCCTTGTCCTGCATCTGCTTGACCACCTCGTTGGTGGAAAAGCCGAGCATCGGTGCAACCGTGCGGAACGGGCTGCCGTCCTTCAGCTTGCCGCTGATGGTGGCCGGCTGGTCCGCACTGATGGTGGCATTGGCGACATTGCCATTGTCCACGCTCTGCACGAACGAGCTGTATGGCAAGTCGGAGGAAGCCGCACCATGCGGATTGAAACTCTGGAACACGGTGAACAGGACCACCGCGATGATCACCCAGAGCAACACGTTTTTAGCTGTTTCGTTCATGCATGGTTCTCGACCGATGACGCCGCGGAGGGCTTGAGCCCCACCGCCAGCGCGTACACCTCGCGCGAACGTGCGCGTGAGGCCTTGGGTTTGCGCATGGTTACGCGGGTGAAGTCCGCACGCAAGCTGCGTAGATAATCGTCAAAGCCGACGCCCTGGAACAATTTGATCAGGAATGAACCACCAGGTTTGAGCCATTGCCGGCTGAAATCCAGTGCCAGTTCGGCCAGGTTCATTGCCCGGATCTGGTCGGCCAGCGCCACTCCACTCATATTGGGGGCCATATCCGACAGCACAAGATCCAGCTTGAGGCCCTGCAGACGGGATTCGAGTTCGCGCAACACCGACTCTTCACGGAAATCGCCCTGCAGGAAATCCACGCCGGCGATGCTCTGCATCGGCAGGATGTCCAGCGCGAATACCTTGCCGCCATCACCCATCCGGTTGCGTACCAGCTGCGACCAGCTGCCGGGAGCTGCCCCGAGATCAACCACGTTGATCCCCGGCTTGAGCAGACGATCACGCTCGATCAGCTCTTCCAGCTTGTACACCGCACGCGAACGCAAGCCCTCGGCCTGGGCTTTCTTCACATACTCGTCCTTGAAATGTTCGCGCAGCCAGACTTCGCTGCTTTTGCTGCGGGCCATGATATCGGGGCACCGGATTGGGGAACGGAAGGGCTGCATGATAACCTTTGCCGTTCCCTCACCGCGAATCGAGCATCACCCGATGGCCCTTACCACGTCGCAGATCCGTTACCTGCGCAGCCTCGCCCATGACCTCAGCCCCGTGGTCCTGCTCGGCAACAAGGGGGCCAGCGAGGCCGTGGTCAAGGAACTGGGCCAAGCGCTCGACATACATGAACTGGTCAAGGTAAAGCTGTCCGGTGGTGACAAAGATGAACGGCAGGCTCAGGTCGATGTGCTGACCGGTGGCACTGGAGCCGAAAAAATCCACCAGATCGGCCATGTCGTGGTGCTGTTCCGCCGCAATGCCGACGAGCCGAAAATCGCCCTGCCGCGCTGATCGCTGATGGATCTTTCGCTCGAACGCCCCGAAGGTTACCTGTTCGTGCGCCGTGTCGGCGCACGCGGAATCACCCTGGTGGACCGCGAACTCGACCGCAGTTTCCTGCTGGCACCGGATCGCGCGATTGAGGACTGGCCGGTCAACGACGTCGCAGCTCTGGACACGGATCACGTCGACGCCCTGCTGGCGCTCAAGCCCGAGCTGGTGATCCTGGGAACCGGCGAAAAGCAGGCGTTCCCTGCCGCCGCCTTCATGGCCGGCTTCCTGCGCCACGGCATCGGCATTGAAATCATGGACAACAGTGCCGCCGCCCGCACCTACAACCTGCTGGCCGGTGAAGGGCGCCGGGTCATCGCCGGGTTCATCCTGTCCGGGGCCTGACGCCCCCATTCAACGCGACGGCAGGTATCCCAGCGGATCGACCGGGCTGCCATCCTTGCGGATCTGGAATTCCAGCTCATTGCGGGTCGTGCCCGTGGAACCCATCTCGGCGATCTGTTGCCCCGCACTGACCTTCTGCCCCTCCTTGACCAGACGCTTGCGGTTGTGGCCATAGGCAGACAGGAAACTGTCGTTGTGCTTGATGATCACCAGCTCGCCATACCCGACCAGTCCACTGCCGCTGTAGACCACGACACCATCGGCGGCAGCCCGTACCGGGTCACCCGACTTGCCCGCGATCTCGATGCCCGGGATGGCATCGCCACTATTGAAACGCCCCACCAGAGAGCCATCGGCCGGCCAGCGCCAGCTCACGCCGCTGACCACACGCGCACTCCCGCTGGCAACCGGTGCAGCCGGCGCCGGAGGTGGCACCGTTGCCGGCGCCGGAACCCCGGCGACAGGTACCACGGTCGCCGCAGTCGAAGAAGCCGCCGGCACCGCCGGCTTTTCCGGTAGAGCCACAACCGGCTTCGCAACTGTTGCCGCAGTGGAAGATCCCGCCGTTGCTGCCGCCGTCGACGACGTCGGCGAAGAGGCGGTACTCACCGGCTCCACTGGCTGGAACACCGGAGCTTCCGGTGTCTTCGCCACCGTCGTCGTCCCGGACGACGATGCATTCCCGGCTGCCGGCTTGGACGATGGCGACAGGGTCAGCCGTTGGCCCGGCCAGATCGTGTATGGGGCATCAATGTCGTTCCATTGCGCAAGATCGCGAAAATCCACGCCTTTGCGAAACGCGATCGAATACAGGGTATCCCCCTTGTTCACCACGTAACTGCCACCGGGAATGGGTGTGCGGGCCGGTGTGGCTGCTGCTCCCCCAGCTTGGTCATACCTGACGCCGGCGGCAGGCTCCACCACGACTGAACTGCGCATGGTGCCGCATCCTGCCAGCACCGCAGCTACCGCCAGCATCGCCGGCCATTGAATGTATCGATCCATGCGCATCAGCATACCCATGCCACTGATCTTTTTCATGCGCCAATACCTCGCCGGTTCAACGCAGCCAGACCCACCACACCAGCAGCAAAGCCAGCACGATCAGCGAGATCCAACCGATTCTCTCGATGTGCCGGTGCAGGAGTTGCTCGGCGCGCTCGCCAAACAGGCGGATCAGCAAGGCCAGCAACCACACGCGCTTGCCGCGACCAAGCCCGATACAGGCCAGAAACGGCAGGATCGGCACACCGATGATCCCGCAGGCCCAGGTCACGAATTTCATCGGCACCACCGGCTGCAACGCCGCCAGAACCAGCACGCCGTACATACCCCAGTGATGTTCTGCCATCTGCCGGCTCAGCGTCACCACGCCCTGCTCGATCGGCTCCAGCAGATGCAACGCGTCAAGCAACGGGCGCAGGGCCTGGAACGCCCAATGGCCGAGCGCATATCCCACCAGCGCACCAAGCAGGGAGAACAACAGGCTGACATTGGCGAAGAAAAACGCCTTGTTCCGCTTGCCCAGCATCATTGGCGCGAGCATCGCTTCCGGAGGAACCGGAAAAATGAACGACTCGATGAAACTCAGCCCGGACAGGTAGTAAAGCGCCCGGGGCGCGCGCGCCCAAACCAGCGCTCGCGCATACAGCGCACCGAACAGGCGCATCAGCCGATTCCGCCGAGCAACGGCACGAAACTGACCGCGCCCAGTTCCTCCTGGATGAAGTCGCCCTTGCCGTCGCCACGCATGCGGATCAGCGTCTGCCGACTGGGTGAGCCGACCGGTGCCACCAGCACGCCATCAGGGCTGAGCTGATCGAGAATACGCGTGGGAATGGTGTCGCCGGCAGCGGTCAGGATGATCGCGTCAAACGGGGCCTCGTCCAGCCAGCCCAGCTTGCCGTCGTCGTAGCGCGAACGCAAGTTGGTCAGGCCGAGCTGGCGAAAGCGCCGGCGGGCCTGCCGCAACAGCGCCTCGATCCGCTCCACGGTGAACACCTGCGGGACCAGCGCAGCCAGCACGGCGGCCTGATAACCCGAGCCGGTACCGATTTCCAGCAGTTTCTGCGGCATGCCCGGTTTCTGGTCGAAATGCTCCAGCAGCGCCTCGGTCATCCGCGCCACCACCCATGGCTGCGAAATGGTCTGGCCATGGCCGATCGGCAACGCGTCGTTTTCGTAGGCACGCGAATGCAGCGCCTGATCGATGAAATGATGCCGCGGCAGGTTGCGGATCACCTCGATGACCCGGGGGTCCCGGATGCCGCTTTCCTTCAGTTTCTCCGCAAGGCGGTCACGCGCGCGCTGAGAGGTCATCCCCTCGCCTTTCAGGTCCGCCGCCGGAAGTGGGTACACATTCATCGATCAAGCCACCTCATCGCAATTGCCACCACGGCCGGAAACCATCGTATCGCTCAATGGCTGCATCCAGCTGCTGACTTTTTCCAGCGCCTGAAACCGGGTCAGGTCGACGTGGATCGGAGTGACGGAAACAAAGCCGCGCCGAACCGCATCGAAATCGGTACCAGGGCCGGCATCATCCACTTCGCCTGCTGGACCGATCCACCAGATCGGCCGGCCACGTGGATCGGTCTGCCGGATGCACGGGGCGGAACGATGGCGGCGTCCCAGCCGGGTCACCTCAAAGCCCTCGATCCCATCCCACGGACGGTCCGGCACGTTGACATTGAGAATGGTGTCGGCCGGCAGCGGATCGACCAACAGGCGCTGCATCAGCAACACCACCGCTCGCGCCGCCGAGTCGTAGTGCACGCCCTTGTGATCTTCGCTGACCAGCGACACCGCGATTGCCGGCAGTCCGAGGAAACGTCCTTCCATGGCCGCCGACACCGTGCCGGAATAGATCACGTCGTCGCCGAGATTGGCCGAATTGTTGATGCCAGATACCACCATGTCGGGCTCTTCATCGAGCAATCCGGCAAGAGCCAGGTGCACGCAATCGGTCGGCGTACCGGCCACCCGGTAAAAACCGTTGCCCATCGGCAGCACCCGCAAGGGTGCATCGAGCGTAAGCGAATTGCTGGCTCCTGAACGGTCGCGATCGGGCGCTACCACGGTTACCTGCCCCACCACGCCGAGACGCTCGGCAAGCACGCGGATGCCGGGCGCATCCACACCGTCGTCGTTACTGACCAGAACTCGCATGATGCTCCGTCGAAAGCTGACCTCGCCATACCACCCGACACCCCTGACGGCACGACTTCATGGACGGAAAGTTTAACCGAGCATGACCCCGGTTTCACTCGAATGCATGCAGGACACGCGTGTCTCCACCAGCCCGCCACCATTGGTTAGCATGGCAGCATGAAGCGACGCGCGCCCACCATAACCAGCGACGAGGACAGCCGCCTGTTCCGCGAAGCCATCGGCGACGTGCGTCCGATGGAACCGGTCGCGCCGCCACCCGCCACGACCAGGCCTACTCCACATCCGCACATGCTGGATGCTGACGAGGCGGCGGTACCCGGCGAACTGCTGGACATGGCTTTCGACCCGGCCCTGCTCGAAGTCGGCGAGGAATTGAGCCATCTGCGTGACGGCTATCCACCCAAGCTGCTGCGCCAGCTCAAACGAGGTCAGTTCAGCATCCAGGACGATCTGGATCTGCACCAGATGAATGCCGCCGCCGCACAGGCCAGCATCGTGGCTTTCCTGGCCGAGGCCAAACAACATGGCCTGCGCTGCGTGCGCATCGTGCACGGCAAGGGCCTGCGCTCGAAGGCCAACGGCCCGGTGTTGAAAGGCCTTGCCGACCGTCTGCTGCGCCGACGCGACGATGTCATCGCCTTTGCCTCGGCCCGGCCAGCGATGGGCGGCACCGGCGCCGTGGTCGTGCTGTTGAAAGCGTAAATACCGCCCTGCTGAGGCTCGACCAAGAATGATTTCAGCACGGCGTAGGGCGGGCAATGCCCGCGGCTCTTCCGCCAACCGCCATTCCGCGGCGCGGGCGGTGCCCGCCCTACACGTTGGCCAGTTCGCGGACGACGACAGTGGCGTAGGCGCCGGCGGGGAGTTCGAAAGCCAGTTCCAGTGAACTGTCATCCAGCCAGCGCCAGGCCAGGTCTTTCGGTATCAGCCGCAACGGGCGGCGCTCTTGATCCATGCGGGCCGCAGCCAGACCGGCGATCAGATCCTCGTTGGCGGCGCCAATCGTGCGTTCCAGCTCACCGGCCTCGCCCTGGCTGGGCGGTTCGCCCTGCCCCCACAGTGGGCCGGACGGATGGATGTCGCCTCGCGCCAGGCGTTCGGCCAACACCTCGTCGAACGGCTCCGGGCCAAACCACGAGCGCGAACCGGCCAGTGACCAGATCTCGCCATCCAGCGGACAATCCCAGGCACCGCGCTCGACCCTCGCCGCCAGCACCTGGTTGAAGATGTGTGAACGTGCCGCCGACAGCAGCATCGAGCGACGATCACGATCAACCCGCCGGCCACCGAACATCGCCCTTGCCTGCTCCACGTTGCGGCCTTCGCGGCCGAAACGCTGCTCGCCGAAATAGTTGGGCACGCCACGACTGGCGATCGCCGCCAATACCTGTTCCGCCGCGGCATGGTCACCCTGCACTTCGCGCAGTACCAACACGAAGCGGTTGCCGCGCAAGGCACCGCGCTTGAGCTTGCGCGAATGCCGCGTTGCCGCCAGCACCTTCACCTCTTCGTGCGGAAACGTCGACCAGTCGGGATCCGGCTTGCCGGCCAGCTGCACCGAAAACATCTGCCGGGTTACCGCGTGGCGGTCCTTCAGCCCGGCATAGCCCACCGCCACCGGGCTGACACCAGCGAATTTCGCCAGCTCGCGCGCTACCCAATCGGTATTCGCTCCACGCTTTTCCACCCACAGCAATGCGTGCTCACCTGATCCCTCGGCGTCATAGCCGAGAATTTCGTCCACCCGGAAATCCTCCGGCGTGCTGCGCAGGCGTGCGACAAGAGGCGGCGTACCGCTGGCATAAGGCAGTTCGGACATGGTCGGATCAGATGGGCTGGAGCGAGAAAGAAAGTACATCGTGGGTCGTCAAAGGGGCGCCCTCGCAACTCGCCCCTCACGACTCGTCCCTAGAGCAGGAACAACGTTGCCAGCCCCAGGAAGATGAAGAAGCCGCCGCTGTCGGTCAATGCGGTGATCAGCACGCTGGAGCCCAGTGCGGGATCACGGCCGAGCCGGGTCATCAATACCGGAATACCCACACCGGCAAACGCCGCCAGCAGCAGGTTCAGTGTCATCGCCGCCGTCATCACCAGACCCAGCGAGAGACTGTCATACAACCACCAGGCCACGATGCCGATCACACCGCCCCAGATCAGGCCATTCAGCAGCGACACGGCCAGTTCCTTGCGCCACAACCGTTTCGCGCTTTCGGCGCTGATCTGATTCAACGCCAGCGCGCGCACGATCATGGTGATGGTCTGGTTGCCGGAGTTGCCGCCGATGCCCGCCACGATCGGCATCAGCGCAGCCAGCGCCACCAACTTTTCGATCGAGCCCTCGAACAGGCCGATCACGCGCGAGGCAATGAAAGCGGTGATCAGATTGATCGCCAGCCACGACCAGCGGTTCCTCAGCGAGGCCCAGACCGAGGCGAAGATGTCTTCTTCCTCGCGCAGACCGCCGCGGCTGAGTGCTTCGCTGTCGCCTTCCTCGCGGATCACGTCGACCATCTCGTCGACGGTGATGCGGCCGATCAGGTGGCCGTTGTCATCCACCACCGGCGCGGTCACCAGGTCGTAGCGTTCGAATGCCTGCGCCACTTCATAAGCGTCGTCGCCCGGATGGAAGGTGTTGACGTCGGGCGCCATCACCGCACTGACCATCTTTTCCGGCGAGTTCACCAGCAGCCAGTGCAGTGGCAACACGCCGGTGAGCCGGTTGTCCTGGTTGATCACGAACAGTTTGTCGGTCTGTGCCGGCAGTTCGTCGAAACGGCGCAGGTAGCGCAGCACGGTTTCCAGGCTGATGTCTTCGCGGATGGTGACCATCTCGAAGTCCATCAACGCACCGACCTGATCGTCCTCCCACGACAGCGCGGACTGCACCCGCTCGCGCTGCTGCGCATCGAGGCTGGCCATCAGCTCGGGCAGCACCTCGGTGGGCAGGTCCTCGACCAGGTCGGCCAGTTCGTCGGCATCCAGCGGCTCGACCGCCGCCATGATCTCGCCCTGGTCCATGTCCGCGATCAGCGATTCGCGCACCGCGTCGGACACTTCGAGCAGGATTTCACCGTCACGATCAGCCTTGACCAGCTGCCAGATCGCCAGGCGCTCCTCGGGCGGCAACGACTCCAGCACGAAGGCGATATCGGCCGGATGCAGCTCGTCCAGATGGCGCTGCAGCTCCGTCTGGTTCTGCCGGTGCACCAGGCTGTCGACCAGATCCTGATGCACGCCCTGCTGGTTGTGCGCTACCTGCTCAACCAGCTTCTGCCTGCGCAGCAGCTCGGTGATCGTTTCCAGTTGTTCATGCAGACGCTGGGTGGCGCTGCGGATTTCCGGCTCGGTCATGTGCGCTCCAGCAGCACGCAAGCCTGCGCCGCAATGCCTTCTTCACGGCCGGTGAAGCCGAGTTTTTCAGTGGTGGTGGCTTTCACGCTGATCTGGCCGGTTTCGCACTCCAGGTCGGCAGCAAGGGTTTCACGGATCGCCTGCACATGCGGGCCGACCTTGGGAGCTTCGCAGATCACGGTGACATCGGCGTTGCCAAGCGTATAGCCGTGCTGAGCCATCAGCATGGCCGCATGACGCAGGAACTGGCGGCTGTCCGCGTCGCGCCAGCGTTCGTCGGAAGGCGGGAAATGCCGCCCGATATCGCCCAGCGCCAGCGCGCCGAAAATCGCGTCACACAGCGCATGGATCACCACATCACCATCCGAATGCGCCAGCACGCCCCGTCGATGCGGTATTCGCACGCCACCGAGCACCACGTGGTCGCTCTCGCCGAAGGCATGGACATCGAAACCCTGGCCTATCCTCATCATCGCGTCCTGGAAAGCAAAAACTCGGCCAGCGCGAAATCCGCGGCCGTGGTGACCTTGATGTTGTCCTCGGCGCCCTCGACCAGCAGCGGCGCAAAGCCGGCCAGTTCCATCGCCATCGCCTCGTCGCTGACCCTGATGCCACGCCCCGCCGCATCATGCAGTGCCACCGACAGTTGAGCACGGCGGAACATCTGCGGCGTGAACGCACGCCAGCGCTGCTCGCGCGGTTCGGTCGATTCACTGCGGCCATCCGCACCGGCACGCTTGAGCGTATCGCGCAGCGGCGCGCCGAGCAGGCCACCGTCGGTGCCATCAACCTGCCCGATCAGCCGATCGATGTCGGACAGCCGCACGCAGGGCCGCGCGGCATCGTGCACCAGCACGAAATCATCCGCAGCAACCGATGCCGGCAGGGCCGCGATGCCGGCCAGAACCGAGTCGCTGCGTTCCGCCCCGCCGACGGCGGTCAAGACCGGCTTGCCCTTGATCGACGACAGGCCGGGCCACAGCACATCATCCCGACCCAGCGCCACCAGCAGCCCGGCAATCGATGGGTGCGCGGCAAGCCGCTCCAGCGTGTGCTCGATCAGCATCCGCCCGGCCAACGGCAGGTATTGCTTGGGGCGATCCCCGCCAACCCGGGTGCCACGCCCGGCGGCCGGCACCACGCACCACCACGACGGCGCGCTCATGGTGACCCGGCAGGCTGGGCTGGCGGCGGAGGCGGCAGTGAACTGCCCGCATGTGCCGGCGGCTCCACCACCTGATAAAACACCTCGCCGGGCTTGATCAGACCCAACTCGGTACGTGCACGCGCCTCGACGGCCTGGTCACCATGCTTCAGGTCGAGTACGTCGGCGCCAACCGCCTGATTGCGCTGCAGCAGCCGGGCATTTTCATCAGTCTGCTTCTTCACCGCGACACGAAGAGCATCCACGTCGCGCATGCTGCCGCTGCCGGTCCACAGTTTCAGCTGCAGTCCGATCAGGAGCAGAACCAGAATCAGGGCGATCCAGCGCAACATGGGTGACCGGGCTGCCCGCTCAGCCCGGCAGGCGGGTCAGGTTGGGGAAGGCATCACGGCCGGCATAGCGGGCCGATGTGCCCAGCGCCTCCTCGATGCGCAGCAACTGGTTGTATTTCGCCACGCGATCGCTGCGGCACAGCGAGCCGGTCTTGATCTGGGTCGCGGTGGTGGCCACCGCGATGTCGGCGATGGTGGTGTCCTCGGTCTCGCCGGAGCGATGCGAGATCACCGCCGAATATTTCGCCGCATCGGCCATCGCGATGGCTTCCAGCGTCTCGGACAACGTGCCGATCTGGTTCACCTTGATCAGGATCGAGTTGGCGATGTGCTTTTCGATGCCCTCGCGGAAGATCGATGGATTGGTCACAAACAGGTCGTCGCCGACCACCTGCACGCGATCACCGATGGTGTCGGTGAGCAGCTTCCAGCCATCCCAGTCGCCCTCGGCCATGCCGTCCTCGATGGTGACGATCGGATACTGGCGGGTCCAGCCATCGAGCAATTCAACGAACTCGGCCGGAGCGTATTGCTTGCCCTCGCCGGCAAGGTCGTACTTGCCGTCATGGAAGAACTCGGAGCTGGCTGCATCGAGGCCAAGCAGGATCTCGCTGCCAACCTTGTAACCGGCCTTGTTCACCGCCTCCAGAATGGTGTCGATGGCCTCGACATTGGAGCGCAGGTTCGGCGCGAAGCCGCCCTCGTCACCCACCGAAGTGGCCAGGCCGCGGCCATTCAACACGCTCTTCAGCGCATGGAAGATCTCGGCACCGGCACGCAACGCTTCGGCAAAGCTGGGTACACCCACCGGCAGGATCATGAATTCCTGCACGTCGACGTTGTTGTCGGCGTGGGCGCCACCGTTGACGATGTTCATCATCGGCACCGGCAACGCGCCCGGCTGGCCGTTCGACAGATATTTCCACAGCGGCTCGCCACGTGATGCGGCCACTGCATGGGCTGCCGCCATCGATACGCCAAGCAGCGCATTCGCACCGAGCCGCCCCTTGTTCGGCGTGCCGTCCAGTGCGATCAGTTTCGCATCCAGGCCTTTCTGGTCAGCCGCATCGAAACCGCCCAGTGCTTCGGCAATCGCTCCGTTGACGTTGGTCACGGCGTTCTTCACGCCCTTGCCGCCATAACGCGACTTGTCTCCATCGCGCAGCTCGACCGCCTCGCGCGAACCGGTGGAAGCCCCGCTAGGCACCGCTGCACGGCCGAAACCGCCACCAGCCAGGGTGACTTCAGCTTCCAGCGTGGGATTGCCGCGCGAGTCGAGGATTTCACGGGCGTGGATACGGGTGATCTGTGTGGTCATGGTAGGCCGCCGTCAATGGTTGGATCGAGCCGCAAGGAATCTGCCTGCAAACGATGCTTCTGCTCCGGACCATTGCCGGCCCCGGAGAGACCGGCAAAGCATCGCCCACAGGCAGGCTCCCGAGCGGGAGTAATTACACGTCTTGTTCGAGGAAAGCGTGACGCTTGGTCACCGCATCCAGTTCCAGCAGGGTTTCCAGCAGAGCTTCCATCTTGCCCAGTGGCCAGGCATTGGGTCCATCGGACAACGCCTTGTCCGGGTCCGGGTGGGTCTCGGCAAACAGGCCGGCCACACCCACCGCCACCGCAGCGCGCGCCAGTACCGGCACGAATTCACGCTGGCCGCCGGAACTGGCGCCCTGCCCGCCCGGCAACTGCACCGAGTGGGTGGCGTCGAACACAACAGGGCAGCCGGTCTCGCGCATCGCGCTGAGCGAGCGCATGTCCGACACCAAGTTGTTGTAGCCGAAGCTGGCACCGCGCTCGCAGACCATGATGTCGTCGTTGCCGACCGCCTTGGCCTTGGCCACCACGTGCTTCATGTCCCACGGCGCCAGGAACTGGCCCTTCTTGATGTTCACCGGCTTGCCGGCGCGCGCCACCTTCTGGATGAAATCGGTCTGGCGGCACAGGAAGGCCGGCGTCTGCAGCACATCGACCACCGAGGCCACCTCGTCCATCGGGGTGTATTCGTGCACGTCGGTCAGCACCGGCACACCGACCTGGCGCTTCACCTCGGCCAGCACGCGCAGCCCCTCTTCCATGCCCGGGCCGCGGAAGCTGTTGCCGGAGGAACGGTTGGCCTTGTCGAAGCTGGACTTGAAGATGAAGGGAATACCCAACCGCGTGGTGATTTCCTTCAGCGTGCCGGCGGTATCCACCTGCAGCTGCTCCGACTCGATCACGCAGGGACCAGCGATCATGAACAGCGGATGTTCCAGGCCGACATCGAATCCACAGAGCTTCATGCCACCGCCCCCTTCGCCAGTTGCTGTCCCTCGCGCACGGCCTTGTACTCGCGCGCGGCACGCACGAAGCCGGTGAACAGCGGATGCCCGTCACGCGGGGTCGAGGTGAACTCCGGATGTGCCTGGCAGGCCAGGAACCACGGATGCTGCTGCTGTGGCAACTCGATCACCTCGACCAGCAGGTCGTCCATCGACTTGCCGGAAATCACCAGCCCCTGATCCTCGAAGGACTGGCGATAGCGATTGTTGAATTCATAGCGATGCCGATGACGCTCACGCACCACATCCTGCCCATACAGCTCGCGGGCCAGCGTGCCGGCCTTCAGGCGGCACTCCTGCGAGCCCAGGCGCATGGTGCCGCCCAGGTCGGAGCGGTCGCTGCGCTGCTCAACTTCGCCACTGGCCGTGGTCCACTCGGTGATCAGGCCGATCACCGGGTTCGGCGTGTTGCGGTCGTTCTCGCTGGAGTCGGCATCGGCCAGCCCGGCCACGTGGCGGGCGAAATCCACCACCGCCGCATGCATGCCGTAGCAGATGCCGAAATACGGCACGCCATGCTCGCGCGCATATTTCGCCGCCAGCACCTTGCCTTCGAAGCCACGCTTGCCGAAGCCGCCCGGCACCAGAATCGCATCCGCCTTGCCCAGCACTTCGGCCGCGCCTTCGGCCTCGACCTGTTCGGAGTCGATCCAGTCCAGGTTCACCCGCGCCTGCTGCTTGATGCCGCCGTGGCGCAGCGCCTCGCCCAGCGACTTGTAGGCATCCTTGTGCTCGACGTATTTGCCGACGATGGCCACGGTGATCTCGTCCTTCGGATGTTCCACCGCATCGACCGTACGCTGCCACGCGGAGAGATCCGCCGGCTTGGCATCAAGGCCGAGCTTCCTCACCACGATGTCGTCCAGGCCCTGCTGGTGCAGCCACAACGGCTGTTTGTAGATCACGTCGACGTCGGCGGCGCTGATCACCGCGGCCTCGGGCACGTTGGTGAACAGCGCGATCTTGCGGCGCTCACCCTCGGGCAGCGGCTCCTCGCAGCGGCACAGCAGGATGTCCGGCTGGATGCCGATCGAACGCAGTTCCTTCACCGAATGCTGGGTCGGCTTGGTCTTGATCTCGCCAGCCGCCTTGATGAACGGCACCAGGGTGAGATGCATGAACACCACCTTTTCCGGGCCGTGTTCGATGCGCAACTGGCGGATCGCCTCCAGGAACGGCAGCGACTCGATGTCACCCACCGTGCCGCCAATTTCCACCAATGCCACATCGAAGCCACGGGTGGCCTCATGGATGCAGTGCTTGATCTCGTCGGTGATGTGCGGGATCACCTGCACGGTGGCGCCAAGGTAGTCACCACGACGCTCCTTGCGGATCACGCTTTCGTAGATCTTGCCGGTGGTGATCGAGTTCTTGCCGGTCAGGCGGGTGTGCACGAAGCGCTCGTAATGACCAAGGTCAAGGTCGGTTTCCGCGCCGTCGTCGGTCACGTAGACCTCACCGTGCTGGAAGGGACTCATCGTGCCCGGATCCACATTGATGTAGGGATCGAGCTTCATCATGGTGACCGAGAGGCCGCGGGCTTCGAGGATGGAAGCGAGCGACGCCGCAGCAATGCCCTTGCCAAGCGAGGACACCACACCGCCGGTGACGAAAATCAGGGGGGTCATGGAAAGCAGCCGTGCTGGAAATTAGGCATTTTAGCCGTTGCAGCGCCGCACCGCGAGATGCTGGCGGGAAATTCGCCGCGATCGATTCATTTCCATGCGCACACAACGGATGAAACCGCGGCATACCGCCTGCTAGCATGGCTGGATGAACACCCCCATCCCCTCCCGCCTCGCCGCCTTGCGCGCGGCCATGCAGCAGCATGGCATCGCCGCCGTGCTGGTTCCCAGCGCCGACCCCCACCTGTCCGAATACCTGCCGGAACACTGGTCCGCACGCCAGTGGCTGTCCGGCTTCACCGGCTCGGCCGGCACCCTGATCGTGACCGCCGACCAGGCCGGGCTGTGGACCGATTCGCGCTACTTTTCGCAAGCCGAACAGCAGTTGGCGGATAGCGGCATCGCGCTGATGAAGCTGCGCGTGCCGCATACGCCCGAACATCTGGAATGGTTGCGGCAGCAGTTGCACGACGGCGACGTGCTGGCGGTGGCCGGCGACAGCGTGGCGTTGACCACGCAGCGGCAGCTCGAAAGCGTGCTGGCCGGCAACGGCGCCAGCCTGCGCACCGACCTCGACCTGCCCGGCATGATCTGGAGTGACCGTCCCGCCCTGCCACAGGCCCCGGTGATCGAGCACGAACTGGACTACGCCTGCATCACCCGCGCCGACAAATTGCAGCGCCTGCGCAAGGCCATGCACAAGCTCGACGCCACCCACCACCTGCTGTCCAGCCTGGACGACATCGCGTGGCTGACCAACCTGCGCGGCAGCGATGTCGAGTGCAATCCGGTGTTCCTGGCCCACCTTCTGGTGCAGGCCGAAGGCCGTGCCACGCTGTTCGTCGGCCGTGCCAAGCTCGATGACGCCCTGGTCGCCCGACTGGCTGCCGACGGCATCGACATCGCCGATTACGCCGCCGTCGGCTCGGCCCTGCAGGAGCTGGACGCCAACGACCGGCTGTTGCTGGACCCGGGCCGGGTGGTCGGCTCGGTTGCCGCCGCCATCGCGCCGGAGGTGGCGCGCATCGAGGCGGCCAACCCCAGCACCGCCTTCAAGGCCGTCAAAAGCGCAGCCGAACTGGAACATATCCGCGACGTGATGCGCCGTGACGGTGCCGCGCTGGTGCGCGGCTTCCGCCGGCTGGAACAGCGCCTCGCCGCCGGCATGACGGTGACCGAACTGGACGTGGACACCCTGCTGCGCGAAGAGCGCTCGGCCCAGCCGGGCTGGATCGGCGAAAGCTTCGCCACCATTGCCGGCTACCAGGCCAACGGCGCACTGCCCCACTACCAGGCCACCCCGGCTGCACACAGCACGTTGCAGGCCAAAGGGCTTCTGCTGATCGACTCTGGCGGCCAGTACCTGGGCGGCACCACCGACATCACCCGCGTGCTGGCTCTGGGCGAAACCACGGCGGAACAACGCCGCGACGCCACCTTGGTAATGAAAGGCATGATCGGCCTGTCCCGCGCCCGCTTCCCTGAAGGGGCCAGCGGCCCGCAACTGGATGCGCTGGCCCGTGCACCGCTGTGGGCAGCGGGCATGGATTACGGTCACGGCACTGGCCATGGCGTGGGTTACTTCCTCAATGTGCACGAAGGCCCGCACGGCATCCGGCCGCCGGTGACCGGCGGCGCGCTGGTACCGCTGCAGCCCGGCATGATCAGCTCGATCGAACCGGGGCTGTACAAGCCTGGCCGGCATGGCATCCGTCACGAAAACCTGGCCGTGGTGGTCGAAGCCGACCAGACCGAGTTCGGCAAATTCCTTGCCTTCGAGACGCTGACGATGTGCCCGTTCGACCGCCGTGTACTGGAACCCGGGTTGCTCAACCCCGAGGAACGCGCCTGGCTGGACGACTACCACGCCACCGTACGCGCCGCACTCGCCCCACTGCTCGATGGCGTGGACCTTGAATGGCTCAACCGCCATTGCGCGCCATTGGCTGGCTCCCCGGGCTGATTTCTGCTCCGGAAAGCAACCCGAACGAAGCCAGCGGTAAACAGCAAGACGGACCGCCTCGTCGAGGCGGCTCCCAAAGTCAGCAGACAGCCCCTCAATGACGCCTGGGCGGAACCAGTTTCAGCCGGGCCGGCGTCACCGGCTGGTTGGGCCGAAGCAGGAGCTCCACCTGCTCCGGCCGCAACGGGTAGGAATAAAGATAGCCCTGCCCCTCGACGCATCCGTTGCTCAGCAGGAAATCATGCTGGGGCTCGGTTTCGATGCCTTCGGCGATCGTGGTCAGGCCAAGACTCCTGGCCATGATCAGCATCGCCCCGGTAATCGCCGCATCGTTGCTGTCGCCAGGCAGGCCGGCAATGAAGGATCGGTCGATCTTCAGATAAGTCACCGCCGGCAGCTTGAGATAGGACATCGAGGAATAGCCGGTACCGAAGTCGTCGATCGCCACCTCGATGCCCAGCTTGTGCAAGGTCTGCATGGTGCGCTCGATGTCATCGCCCAGGCGGAGCATCGCGCTCTCGGTGATCTCCAGCAACAGCCGGTTCGCCGACAGGTGCCGTGACTGCAGAGTCCGGCTGACGCCTTCGACGAAGGCCGAATGCCCGAACCAGCGTGCCGATATGTTCACCGCCACGCGGATCGGCGGCACGCCGGCCATGTCCCATGCCTGGATCTGGGCGCAGGTGGTCTGCATCACCCATTCGTCGATGCGGCGGATCAGGCCCAGGCTCTCCGCCACCGGAATGAATTCCGACGGCAACACCTCGCCGCGTTCCGGATGCTGCCAGCGCAGCAGGGCTTCCACCGCCACGATCCGCCCCGTGCGCAACTCGACGCTGGGCTGGAACACCAGATAAAACTCGTCACGCGCCAGTGCCTGACGCAGCTCGTTGACCAGTTGCAGGCGCCGCCGGGTATCGGCGTGCATCAGCGGCGTATAGAAGCGGAACGCGTTGCGCTCCTCGGTCTTCGCGGCATACATCGCCGCGTCGGCATTCGCGATCAGCGCCGCTGCGTTGTCGCCATCCAGCGGATAGCCGGCCACGCCGATGCTGGCACTCAACGTGATCTCGTAGTCGTCCACCAGCAGCGGCTCGGACAGGGCTGCCAGCAACCGGTTGGCGATCACCCGCGCATCCTCGCGCAGGATCAGCCGGGGCATCAGCACGGTGAACTCGTCGCCACCAATGCGCCCGGCCACATCGCCCTCGGCCAGCTGGCGGTGGATCCGCTCCGCCACCTTGACCAGCAGGTGGTCGCCGATCGCGTGGCTGTAACTGTCGTTGACGGTCTTGAACGCATCCAGATCGATGAACAGCACCACCACCGCCAGCCGTTCCCGCTCGGCCACGGCGATCGCCTCGCTGCAATGGCGCTCGAACTCGGCCCGGTTGACCAGGCCAGTCAACGGATCGTGCCGCGCCATGTGTTCCAGCCGGTACTGGTTGGCCTTCGCCTCATGGATGTCGGTGAATACGGCCACGTAGTGGAGCACCCGGCCATCCGCGTCGCGGATCGCGCTGATGCTCAGGTGTTCGGGATAGCTGCTGCCGTCGCTGCGGGTGCTCACCACCTCGCCTGCCCAGTTGTGGCCTGCCGCCACGCCATCC
>Ga0222419_100479_pt1 | contig 37006 bp, 28 predicted proteins | sample 1B20Ametagenome_FD_182474 | JGI IMG/M metagenome (GOLD analysis project Ga0222419, IMG submission 182474) | Enriched microbial communities from leaf-cutter ant dump, University of Wisconsin, Madison, United States - 1B20A (version 2) | ecosystem: Environmental > Terrestrial > Nest > Insects nest...
ATGTATTCAGCTGTTAAGCTCAGGCTGATAACCTCAAGGTCGCTCATAGCTGGAGGTCTGCGTTGCATGGGTAATTGCCTTTCTGTTGATATTTTTCTTAAAACTTCCAATATTCTTTCGTAATTTGCTCTTAAGTTGTTCATTCTAAATCGTTTTGTGGTTAAAACAATTTACTGATTATCAGCGCAATGAACAACTTTTTCTCCTTTTTTCATCCCTAAATCATAATGCACAACGGGTTAATTGTAGTTTTTTATACAATCTTTAATCAACCTATTTGTAGATTTTTATGTATTGAAAAAAATTGCTTAGCTATTGTTTATAACCATTACAGGGGCTTTCTAAATATTATTTTCAAAAAAAATGACAGAAAAATTTTGATGTTTAATTTATTCCTTGCATATTTGTTTATACTTTTTGGGAACGTTCCCGAAAACGAAACGGGAATCTGAACTTTAGAAGGACTGATTTCTGCCAATTATAAATTAATAAAGGAAGACATGAGTTTACGCTTTATCTTTTGGATTGCATCTCTGTATATACTCCCAATAGGTTGTAAGAAGAAGAATGTGGAACGTCCGGAAATAGAAGAATCAGAACGGGTGGTTGTCGGTCTTGTGAGTTATGTTCCGACATTTCCGTATGATGATTCGGAAATAACATTGATGTTTGATGCAGAAAAGGGAAATAGAGCACTAGATGGAGTTTCGGGTGATATCTATGCACATATCGGTGTGTTGACCGATCTGAGTAAGGATGCTTCGGATTGGCGCTATGTAAAAACTGAATGGACCGATAACTCTTCTGCAAATAAACTTACAAAGGTGTCGTCTGATATCTATCAACTTAAGCTAAGGCCGCGGCAATATTTTTCCGTGCCGTCCAATGAAAAGATTACGCATCTGGCCATGATATTTCGTAATGCCAATGGTTCATTGGTCGGTAGAAACGAAGATGGGAGTGATCTGTATATACCTATATATGAAAAGAATAAATTGCACGTCCGATTTGTACTGCCGGAAAAACATCCGACCTACGTACCAACTCTTGTAACACAGCAATGGGCTGTGGGCCAGAAGATAGATCTGACCTCATTGGCCTCAGGAAAGGCAGAAATGGTAGTCACGGTCAATAATCAGCCATTGAGCAGTGAAGAAACTTCCATGTTGAACTCTTCTTATACTTTTCCATCAACTGGATTGTATACTTTTAAGGTGTCGGCCAAGCAGAACGGACAGACTGTATCTGACGATTTTGAAGTATTTGTTTCGGGTGAGACCGAGATCGCAGATCTCCCTGCTGGAATTTCCTCAGATGGGGTTACTTTTCTTGAAAATGGGACATCGGCCGTTTTTGTACTGACAGCACCAGAGAAGCAGTCCGTAAGTTTGATAGGCGATTTTAATGATTGGAAATTATCTCCGGCCGGTATGATGAAGAAGACTACCGATGGCCAAAAATGGTGGATACGTATCGACAACCTTGACCCGGCCACAGCTTATGCCTACCAGTTTATCGTAGACGGAAATCTCCGTATAGCCGATCCGTATGCGGAGTTAGTATTGGATCCCAATAATGACTTGTATATCAAATCGGGAACATTCCCGGATTTAAAGTCATATCCACAGGGTAAGACCACAGGCATAGTGAGCGTTTCACGTTATGAACAGAATGCTTATGGTTGGCAGCATACGGTCTTTGACCGGCCTCATAAGCATGATTTGGTGATTTATGAGCTACACCTACGTGACTTTCTGCAGATGAACAATTACCAGACTTTAACGGATACGCTTGATTATCTTTCAGGTCTTGGAATTAATGCATTGCAGCTCATGCCTGTCAACGAATTTGAAGGAAACTCCAGCTGGGGCTATAATCCATCGTTCTATTTTGCGCCGGACAAGTATTATGGTACGAAGAACAACTTGAAACGATTGATCGATGAGTGTCATGGCCGAGGTATCGCTGTAATCATGGATGTGGTACTGAACCATTCCTTTGGACAGTCTCCGATGGTACAGCTTTATTTTGAAAATGGAAAGCCGGCTAACAATAGCCCCTGGTTTAACGTAGATCCGATGCATCCATTCAATGTGGGCTATGATTTTAACCACGAGAGCACGTTTACCCGCTCGTTTACCAAAGATGTTATCAAATTTTGGATGGAGGAATATCGGGTGGATGGATTTCGATTTGACCTATCCAAAGGCTTTACACAGAAAAACTCGGGCACTTCGGATGGTGCTGTGGGACCATGGTCTGCCTATGATGCCTCGCGTGTGGCGATCTGGAAAGATTACAATGATTTTATGCGTAGCATAGACCAGGATTTCTATGTGATCTTGGAGCATTTTGCAGACGATCAGGAAGAAAGGGAATTGTCGGGCGAGGGGATGATGCTATGGAATAATCTAAGCCATGCTTTTAATGAAGCTACGATGGGTTGGCTGGACCAGTCAAACTTCAACCGTCTCTTCCATACCGAGCGTGGATTTGACCAGCCCAACTTGATCAGCTATATGGAGAGCCACGATGAGGAACGTATTATGTACAAAAACCTCGAATATGGCAATAGCTCCGGAAGCTACAATATCAAGGAGCTCAATACGGCATTGAAGCGGGTCGAACTGGCAGCCGCTTTCCTATTTGCCGCACCGGGACCTAAGATGATATGGCAGTTTGGTGAATTGGGGTATGAAGTGCCGATCGATTACAACGGCCGTACCGGAGAGAAGCCTATACGATGGGAATACAATAACGGCGCACGGAGGGCTTTGTACGGTTCGTTTAGCCGATTTATCCACTTCAAAACCCACAATGAGATATTCCGCAATGGGCAAGCTCAATTTGATGTCAGTGGAGCTGTCAAATATGTACAATTGACACACGGTAGCCAAGAGGTCTTGGTGGTTGGCAACTTTGATGTGGTCAGTAGGGCAGCCAGCATCCCATCGTTTGCGGGTGGTATCTGGTACGATAATATGCAAGGCGAGGAAATATCACTATCGGCAGGGTACGGTAGAGAACTAGCCCCAGGCGAATACCATGTATACAGCAAGACAAGATTAAACCGATAAATAACTAGAATAACTAAATATAAATATAAACTAAACATGCAAAATTATGATCAGTAAACTTACATTACGTATGGTAATGGCCTTTGGTCTATTGACGCTGATGTGTGCATCTGCTTTTTCGCAGACCGGAAGCCTTCGAGGAAGGGTGACGGATAGTGAAGGAGGAGTTGTTAGTGGCGCTACAATTGCTATCCAGGGCCTTCAAGCTTCTGTTGCGACAGATGCAAGTGGAGAGTATGTCATCGACCGTATTGCAACAGGCAATTACACGGTGTCTGTCTCTATGATGGGCTATGAGACCATCGACCAAGCGACAACGATCCAAGCTGGTGAGAATGTGCTCGACTTTGTCTTGACAACCACGGAGAGTAGCTTAGATGAGATTGTCGTGATCGGGTACGGTACACAGCGCCGGAGACAGACAACAGGCTCGATAGCAACAGTTACACCGGAAGAGTTCAACAAAGGGGTGGTGATTTCGCCGGATCAATTATTGGCTGGTAAGGTGGCTGGATTGACCGTCAACAGGGCAGGTGGAGACCCGACAGCAGGGGCTACCGTACAGCTACGGGGACCTTCGTCCCTGACAGCGAGTTCTTCGCCTTTGTATGTGATCGATGGTGTCGTAGGTGCGAATATTGAATTGATCGCACCGGATGATATCGTATCGATGGATGTGATGAAAGATGCATCTTCGACCGCTATCTATGGTTCACGGGCGGCAAACGGAGTTATCTTCGTGACGACCAAAAGAGGGCAGGCAGGGGCTCCTGTATTGTCATATAGTGGATATGCGGCGACTGAGGGAGTGTCCAATCGTATCAATGTCTTGAGCGCGGCCGAGCACAGGGACTTTGTCCAAGCACATGGTCTGACCGTCGCTGCATCGGAGACAGGGCATGACACCGATTGGCAAGATGCCATTACCCGAACAGGTTTTTCGCAAAACCACAATTTGTCCTTGACAGGTGGTTCGGAAGGTACGCGCTACAATGCCTCGATCAACTATTTCAATAAGCAAGGTATCGTGCAGCGCAGTGGATTGGAACGTATCACGGCACGTGTCGGGGTCGACCAGAATGCTTTTGATAACCGTCTTAAACTGGCGCTGAACATTGCGAACAGTATGAACAGTAGCGACCATGTTGATTACGGTATATTCAATGGGGCCGGACGCTTCTTGCCTACATCGCCGATCATGGGTGAGGGCAGTCAATATGATCAATTTGGTGGCTATTTTCAGGTGCCGGGACGTACTTCGTACATGAATCCCGTAGCGATGCTCAATCAACGTGACGAGAGTCGCAACAACAATACACTATTGGCCAATGCCAAAGCAGACCTGACGATTGTCCCAGGATTGACATGGAGCAATATCCTTTCCTACCAATTGAACAATTACGATCGTCAGTACTATATGCACCGTACGGATTTCGATTCGTTTGCATTGGGAAGAGGTTTTGGCCAACGTACCAACTTGAAAAACACCGAGAAGATCTTGGAAACTTTCTTGAATTACAATTTGTATTCGGGGGCACATGCATTTGACGCGATGGCAGGTTATTCGTACCAGAAGACCCGAAACAATGATGGAGTAGTAGCCAATACGGTGGGTTTCATGTCGGACGATCTGGGATCGAACAATTTGAACCTTGGAACCTTGCCGGAAGGATATAACCCATACAACGATTTTCCGTACATATTAGAATCGCAGTTGATCTCTGTGTTCGGGCGTTTGGGCTACACCTATGATGACAAGTATATGCTGAGTGCTTCACTGCGTCGTGATGGTTCGTCCAAGTTTGGTATCAACAACCGTTGGGCAACGTTCCCGGCAATATCGGCCGCATGGCGTATCGCACAGGAGAGCTTCATGCAAGACCAAGAATTGTTCAGCGAATTGAAGCTACGCGCAGGATACGGTGTATCGGGTAACCAAAATATCGATCCGTACCGTCAGATCATCATCTTTGGACCGCAGGACGGTCAGTTCTATTACAACGGCTCATGGGTCGATGCCTATGGTGTGAACCAGAACGAAAACCCGGACCTAAAATGGGAAAGTACGTCGATGTTCAACGTCGGATTGGATTTTGAGTTGATGCGCGGTCGTTTTAGCGGTACTATCGAATACTACGACAAAGAGACGAGAGACCTCCTATACGAGTACGACGTGCCATCGCCTCCCTATCAGCACAATCGCCTATTGGCCAACGGTGCGACGATGAACAACAAAGGGATAGAGGTGACCTTGAATGCTTTGGTGTACAACAACACGGACTTCTCGTACAATACGACCGCCAACTTTGCGCACAATGTCAACGTCGTGGGTTCACTCGAGTCGAATATCGAAAATATCGGTGTGTCACAGCGTTTCGAAGGTGACATCGGCTTGGAAGGTTGGACAGGACAGACGGCAGCTATCGTATTGCCGGGGCAGGCTATCGGTACGTTTTTCGTGGCCAACTACATCGGTTATGATGCCGAAGCGCAGCGTACGATCTACCAAAAGCCAACGGGTGAACTCGTAACGCAAGACCAAATATCGGCACCGGACGACTACATGATCATGGGACGTGCTTTGCCAAAGTTTACCTATGGATGGAACAACAGCTTCCGTTATAGAAACTGGGATCTGAATTTCTTCTTGAGAGGTGTGTACGGCAACCAGATATTCAACGCGACCCGTGCGGATCTATCCAGGCTGCAACAGGCTAACGTGACCAATATCTCTAAGGATGCTGTTGCTGAAGGAATCTTCGAAACACCGTTGATTGCCTCAAGCCGATTCTTGGAAGACGGATCTTTCCTTCGCTTGGACAATGCGACCCTTGGATATAGGTTCAACCTCGAAGGAGCACAGTATTTCAAAAACGCAAGAGTGTATGTATCCGGACAGAATATCTTCACCATCACCAATTACAGTGGTGTGGATCCGGAGGTGAGTTTGGGTGGTCTGGCTCCGGGTATAGACAACCGTAACTTTTACCCACAGACAAGATCATTCTTATTAGGTGTTAATCTTACGTTTTAAAACTAAAAGGCTATGAAATTGAAATTTAGAAACATATATATATTGGCAGCAGTAGGATTACTGATGTCAAACCAATCCTGTACCAAGCTCGATGACACCATGCACTCGGCCTATACGGGAAGTAATTTTCCGGTCACGGAAGAGCAGCTTGTGGCTGTGACAGGGCCGGTGTACACCGTGGCACGTGGCTATTTTGATAATTATTTTAACTTGCAGACCGCCGGTGCGGACGAGGTCGTCATCCCAACCCGTGGTGGTGACTGGTTTGATGGTGGACAGTGGCGTGATATGCATTTTCATACCTGGTCTCCAGAGCACAATGCGGTGCAAAATACATGGGACTGGGGATATAATGCCATCGGTACCTGTAACCGTGTGCTGGGCGTCTTAGAGGATGCCCCTGAATCGGATACCAAAGCAACGACCATTTCGGAAATAAAGACCATGCGTGCATGGTACTATTTCTTGATGATGGACCTGTACGGCAATATTCCACTCGTGACGACATTCGATACCGGAGGAGAATTGCCAAGCACAACGCCTAGAGCAACAGTGTATGATTTTATTGTGCAGGAATTGGAGGAAAATCTGGTCAATCTGAACACTGAAAAAAGTGAAGCGACCTATGGGCGTCCGACAAGATGGTTTGCCCATGCGCTGTTGGCAAAGGTTTACTTGAATGCTGAGGTTTATTCTGGCACAGCAAACTGGAACAAAGTCGTGGAGCATGCCAATGCGGTTATCAACGAAGGGCCGTACGCTCTAGAAAATGATTTCTTGGCACAGTTTGCCCCGAATAATGGTTCGGCAAATACGGAGCCGATCTTCTCTATTCCTTATGATGCGGCACGTGCTACCGGAAACACCTTGTTCAACCGTGTGCTACACTATGCACATCGTGAAACATTTGGATTGAGTGTCAATCCGTGGAACGGTTGGAGTGCTCAGCCTGATTATTTTGACCTGTTTGACGATGATGACATCCGGAAGCAACAGTGGCTGTACGGTGAACAACAAAATGCACAGGGAAATCCTTTGATATACAATGGTATGCACATCGTGATAGACCCCTATGGCTACAATCTGCTGCCGGGTTCGGATTTTGATATTGGCGGAGCGGATGACGGTGGAAGATTGGCCGGAGCGCGCTGTATCAAGTACTATCCGGATAGCGATCACATCGGCAATGATGCTGGAAATGACGTCGTTGTGATGCGCTTGGCGGATGTCCTGTTGATGAAAGCCGAAGCAATCTTGCGTGGAGCGACCAACGGAACAACAGCTGAAGCATTGGCTGCCGCCAATCTTGTTCGTGCAAGGGCATTCCCTGCAAATCCCGAAAAGCATTTCACGGCATCTACATTGACATTGGATGCGATCTATAGAGAAAGAGCACTGGAGTTTACGTTCGAATTGACGCGTCGTACAGACATGATCCGTTTCGGCAAATGGGAAGATGCCATGCTATTCAAGCCTGCAAACTCTTCGGAAACACACAAGAGGATATTTCCGATCCCGGCAAGAGCAAGAAATAACAATACCAATTTGGATCAAAACCCAGGTTATATTAACTAAAACAGAAGATTATTATGAAGTTTTTGAAGATAAACAGATTAGTACTATTGATATTACCCTTGCTGGTAGGGCTGTCCTATGCGTGCAAGGACGTAGTACATGAGATCGATACGCCTATCGTATCCATCAATGAAAATGCCCCTAGTTCAGCTCAGGTGGGCACAACGATCCGTGTAGGTTTTATTGCTAACCGGGTGAGCCAATTTGAGTTTTCGATTGTGGCTGGCGGTAGTACCGTGGTGAGCGAGACGATCCAGATTGAGTCCGGTGGGTTTGTCGCAAACAGGGAATTTGAAATTCCGAATGACGAGGGTCTAATCGGGGAGGGACAGCTAAAGGTCTCTTACCAGGCCGGTGGTCAGACCGTGGAAAAAACACACGCCATTACCTTTACAGAAAGCAATCCGGCATTTTACTTGGTCGGAGGTTCGACTGGAGCAGGATGGGAACCAAACTTAGCCATACCTATGCGTTTGTACGATGAAGAAAGCAAATACAGATTTGAGAGCTTCGAGTACATCACCGTGGATGGTGATGGATTCAAGTTCCTGCCAACACAAGACGGCTGGGATGGAGATCTGGGTATGGGTGACACCGAAGGCTCTTTAGCACCGGGTGGTGGTAATGTCGAGGTCGAATCCGATGGCTTCTATAGAGTGCGTATCGACACCGAGGCATTGACCTATGAGGTGTTGGAGACTGCTTGGGGAGTGATCGGTGATGCCACTCCAGGTGGATGGGACGAAGATACGGATATGACATTCGAAGGTGGAAAAGGGACGTATACATGGACCATCACCTTAGCATTGCAGCCTGGAGAATTGAAGTTTAGGGCAAATGACGATTGGGGGATTAATCTAGGTGGCGATCAATCTAACTTGACCTACGATGGGGATAATATTGCAATCAGTGATGCGGGTACATATCAGATCGAATTGCACCTTAGCCCAACAGGTTTTACGACAACGATTACACGTAATTAAAATTAATCCGCGATTGGATAATGAATTGGGGGTAGTTTGGCTTCGCCAAAACTTCCCCCTAATTTTAAATCAATTTATAGAGGATGCTTAGAATATTTTTAGGAAGTCTTTTGGTTCTGTCCCACATACTGTTGGGCTTCGGTCAAACAAAAGATACGCAACAGCGTATCGCCCCTGTGCATTGGTGGGTAGGGATGAAGAACCCCAACCTTCAACTATTGGTCTACTATCCAAATATTGGTGCGACCACACCTTCGATAGATCATGCAGGCGTGAATATTCGGGAGGTACATCGTGTAGATAACCCAAATTATCTGTTTATCGATGTCACGATCGATGCGACTACCCGAGCAGGTACTTTTGATATGACATTCCGTGAGCAGGGCGAATCGGATATCGTCATCCCATATACCTTGGAAAATCGAAATGCAACGCGGAAAAAAGCACAAGGTGTGACCAATGCGGATTTTATCTACCTGATTATGCCCGATCGTTTTTCCAATGGCGATCCTTCTAATGATGTCGTCGATGGAATGCGTGAAACGGCAGTGAACAGGGATTCGATGTATTATCGGCACGGTGGAGATTTACAAGGTGTCATCGACCGGTTGGATTACCTGAAAGACCTCGGCGTGACAGCTGTATGGCTCAATCCTGTGCTGACCAACGATATGGAGAAAGCTTCATACCATGGCTACGCCGCGACCGAATTTTACCAGATAGATCCTCGCTTCGGTACCAATGAAAAATACAGGGAATTGGCAGATGAGCTTCACAAAAGGGACATGAAGCTGATCAAAGACCTCGTGCATAACCATGTCGGGCTAAATCACTGGTCGGTCATCGATCCACCTACAAAGGATTGGCTGAATACTTGGGATGAATATACCAATACGACATATAAGGACCAGGTGATTTTTGACCCTTATGCTGCGGAAGCTGATGTGAAGCGCATGACAGACGGTTGGTTTGTGCTAAGTATGCCGGACCTCAACCACCGAAACCCTTTCATGCGAAACTATATCACGCAGAGCCACATCTGGTGGATCGAATATGCCGGTGTAGATGGATTTCGTCTGGATACCTATGCTTATAATGACCTCGATTATATGGCGGAGTGGGCAAAGGCCGTCTCGGATGAATATCCTGATTTGACCTTTTTTGGAGAAACATGGGTGCATGGAGTAGTCAATCAAGCTGCATTTACAGAGGGGAGTACTCTCAATCAGTCCTTTGATACAGGTTTGCAGGCAGTGACAGATTTTCAGACGCATTATGCGATTATGCAAGCGCTGAACGAGCCGTTTGGCTGGATGGAAGGTGTCAACAAATTGTATAGTGTCTTGGCGAATGACTTTGTGTACAAGGATGCATTTCGCAATGTAGTATTCTTGGACAATCACGACAAAAGCCGTTTCTTCTCCGAGGTGGGCGAGGACCTGACCAAGTATAAATCAGGACTCTCATGGTTATTGACGACGCGAGGTATTCCACAGCTTTACTACGGGGCAGAGATCCTGATGAAAAACTTTAGCAACCCTGACGGTCTGGTACGTGAGGACTTCCCCGGAGGCTGGCCTACGGATACCGTGAATAAATTTGAAGCCACAGGACGTACTGATGTGGAGAATGAGGTATTTGACCATATCAGGAAACTGGCTAACTACCGCAAACAACATAAGGTGCTGCAAAATGGCAAGATGATGCAGTTTGTGCCTGAGGATGCAGTATATGTCTATTTTCGTTATGATGATGAAAAGACCGTAATGGTCGTGATGAATACCGCAGAGGAATCGTCTACCGTACAGACCGCTCGTTTTGAAGAGCGGATTGGAGACAGGACACAGGGACTGGATATCATCAGTGGCGAGACGGTGGATATCGGCAAGGAGATCAGCCTGCCCCCTAAGACGACATGGGTACTGGAGGTGATGTGATACTGCAAGCGGGGAGGATGTTCTCTATATGGAACCACAACCTGTCTGACCACCGGCGGACTGCGTCCGACTACTGGCGGATAGATACATAGGCCTCATAGCCCGTTTGAAAGACTATGTTCTCTATGAATCTATGTGGTTCAAAAAAAATATAAAACGAAGATGAACAATATAAAATTGTCAGCCGTATTGGCCAAACCAGGATATATCTTTGACCTCGATGGCGTGTTGGTCGATACAGCAGTATTTCACTTCAAGGCGTGGAAGCGCCTAGCGAATGGACTGGGGTTTGACTTTACCGAAAATCAAAACGAACAGCTGAAAGGTGTAAGCCGTGTAGAGTCACTCAACAAAATCCTTGCTTGGGGTGGAATAGTAAAGACCGAAGAAGAAAAAAGATACTTGGCTGAAAAGAAAAATGCCTGGTATCTCGAGATGGTACACCAGATGACGGATGAGGATGTGTTGACGGGAGTGTTGGCTTTTTTGACAAAGGCCAAGGACCAGGGGAAGAAGATAGCCTTGGGTTCGGCGAGCAAAAATGCGCCGCTGATCTTGGACAAGACAGGGATTGGCGACTTCTTTGATGCTGTGATCGACGGTAATAAGGTTTCGGCTTCTAAGCCAGATCCAGAGGTATTTCTATTGGCGGCGCAAGAGTTAGGGCTTGCTGTACGAGACTGTCTGGTCTTTGAGGATGCACAGGCAGGGATCGATGCAGCGCTAGCCGGTGATATGCAGGCTATCGGAATCGGAAGTGCCGATGATCTCAAAGGAGCGGTAACTGTCGTAGCAGGATTGCATGAATTAAGCTTGGATTGATGAAATATATTATTGGCTTGTCGGTGATCCGCCAATAGTCGGACAGGCACCACTGACAAGAGGGGAATGTAACAACTATACAAAACTCAGAACTTCCGTAATGAAAGACTATATCATAAAAGACCCGTGGCAAATCATCGAAGATAGATTTCGCCCAGAATATAATGAGATTTCCGAAAGTATTTTTTCTATTGGGAATGGAAGGATGGGCCAACGTGCCAATTTTGAAGAAGACTACTCGGGTAAATCCCTTCAGGGTAGCTATATTGCTGGAATCTATTATCCGGACAAAACCCGTGTGGGTTGGTGGAAAAATGGATACCCCGAATATTTTGCCAAGGTAATCAACTCAACGAATTGGATAGGGCTGCACATCACTGTCAATGGGCAGGTATTGGACTTAGCACAGCTCAAGGTCCTGGCTTTTGAGCGTCGGCTGGATATGCGGCACGGTGTACTGCACCGTACATTTCAGGCCGAATTTCCGGATAGCACCTTGATAGAGGTTAGCTCCGAGCGGCTGTACAGTATGGCGGATTCCGAGTCGGCCGCCCTGTCCTATCGGCTGACCGTCTTGCGTGGGCATGCTGATATACAGCTTGAAAGTGTGGTGGATGGCGATGTGGTCAATAGAGACTCCAACTACGACGAAAAGTTTTGGGAAGAGATTGACCGAGAAGCAACGGAAGAAAGCTTGGGGTTGCAGCTGGTGACCAAAAAGACCCGTTTTCATGTACAGACCCAAGTCGTGCATCGGATGGATTTGTCCGGTCAGCCTAAATCTCCGGACAAGGTGTCGGAGAGTGATAAAAAGGTGAGCCATCAGTACACATGCAGATTGGGGGAGGGAGAGGGCTTTACCTTGGAAAAGTATGCCGTCATTGCGACAAGCGAAAATCACAGTATGGATATGCTCAAGCCATACAGCAAGACATTGATTCATGATATCGTGGGGAAAGGTTTTGAGCGGCTTGTCGAACAGCAGGCAAGGGCATGGGGCCGGATCTGGCAAGATGCTGACATCATGATCGAAGGGGATGTGGCAGCGCAGCAGGCGATTCGTTTCAATATCTTTCAGTTGTACCAGACCTATACCGGAGAGGATGCCCGCCTAAATATCGGTCCGAAAGGGTTCACCGGTGAAAAATACGGAGGTGTGACCTACTGGGATACCGAAGCCTACTGTCTGCCGTTCTACATGGCGACGACCAAATCCGAAGTGGCCCGAAGCCTATTAGTCTATCGACATAACCATCTGCAGAAAGCCATTGAAAATGCTTCAAAACTGGGGTTTGGTCAGGGGGCCGCTCTCTATCCGATGGTGACTATCAATGGAGAGGAGTGCCATAATGAATGGGAAATCACCTTTGAGGAGATCCATCGCAATGGTGCTATTGCCTTTGCTATATACAACTATATCCGCTATACGGGCGATGTCGGTTATCTGGGCGAATATGGACTGGAAGTACTGATCGGCATCAGCCGTTTCTGGTCGCAACGTGTTAACTGGAGCACACAGCGTAATCAATATGTAATGCTCGGTGTGACAGGACCCAACGAATACGAAAATAATGTCAACAACAATTGGTACACCAGCAGGATAGCGGTCTGGTGTTTGGAGTATACGGGCGAGGTGATCGGACAGTTACAAAAGCATGATCCTGACCGACTAAAAGCTATTTTTGACAAAGTCGACTTTGATATGGTCGAGACAGAGCGGTGGCGACATATCATCGACAATATGTATCTGGCCGAAGACACCGAAAGAGGGATATATCTACAACAAGACGGTTTCATGGACAAGGAATTGATCCCTGTGTCCCAATTGCCGGCATCCGAACGCCCGCTGAACCAAAAATGGAGCTGGGATAGAATCCTGCGGTCATGCTACATCAAGCAGGCCGATGTCCTGCAGGGATTGTACTTGCTGGAGGATCGGTATGATACGGATACTATCGCACGCAATTATGATTTCTATGAGCCGCTCACGGTACACGAGAGTTCGCTGTCACCGTGCGTGCATGCGATCATAGCAGCCAAGCTGGGCAGGAAAGAAAAAGCGTACGAGTTCTATCTGCGTACCTCGCGTCTGGATCTGGATGACTATAACAACGATACCGAAGACGGTCTGCATATTACTTCCATGGCAGGTACCTGGATGACCATTGTCGAAGGCTTTGCCGGTATGCGGGTACGAGATGGCAAGTTGGTTTTCCAGCCCACATTGCCCGAGCAATGGCACAGCTACAGCTTCAAGGTCAATTTCAGAGGAGCACATCTGCAGATCACTGTCCGGAAGGGGACTTGTACGGTAAGGAATACAGGGACGGTAGGAACAACGATACAAATGTATGGTGAAGAGTATGAAGTAGTGAGCGGAGCAGAAGTAGTTGTGTCTGAAAAACAGGTTGTAGGTTAAAAAAAGAGAAAATCTCTGCAAGGGTTTAATTTCAGAAGAGGAAGGAACCCTTGGAAAGTTGTTTGGTCTGTTACAAATTATCCACCGGCTGGCGGATTGTGTCCGTCTACTGACGGATCGGTCTTTTAAGAATTAATAACGCCGTAGGTGTTAAACATTTGTAGCCTCGGGTGGTAACCCGAGGCAAAAGATAACGAAACCGTTCGTTTTGGCGTGTGTTTTTGTGGTGAAGCAGACAAAACAAAAAACATGACAAAACCAGATGAAAGAAATAAAATTTGATGATGATGAGAACTATTGTGATATGCTGTGGTATGATTGTGCTGGGAGTACTTCTTTCGGTTCGACCTGTATATAGCCAAGAGCTATTGTCCCCTGATGGGCGGTTGAAACTGAACGTTGGTTTGACATCCAAAGGAGAGCCTTTTTACCAGCTTTTTTTCGGAGACAAGGACGTCATTCGAAAGAGCTTGTTGGGGTTAGCGTTGAAAGATGTACCTTCTTTATTGGACGGTTTTGCAGTGGACAGTACCAGCCGGAGAAGTCTGGATGAAAGCTGGGCTCCCGTGTGGGGTGAGCAGAGCCGGATCCGCAACCATTACAATGAGTTGGCTCTGTACCTTGTCCAGTATGATGAAAAAAAGCGAAACTTTATTATCCGTTTTCGTCTGTTCGATGACGGGCTTGGCTTTCGTTATGAGTTTCCGAAGCAAGCGGAGCTAGGTTCCTTCATCGTGAAGGAAGAGCGTACACAGTTTGCACTGTCCGGTGATCACAAAGCCTTTTGGCTTCCCGGTGACTACGATACACAGGAATACAGTACCGTCACTTCCCGACTTTCGGAAGTGAGAGGGTTGATGGACAAAGCCATCACCCCCAATTCGTCGCAGACACCTTTTTCGCCTACAGGTCTACAGACCCCTTTGATGCTCAAGAGCAAGGATGGGCTTTACATCAATATCCATGAGGCCAGTCTTGTAGACTACTCGTGTATGTCCCTCCATCTCGATGACAAGAATATGGTGCTCGAGTCTTGGCTCACCCCGGATGCACAGGGCAACAAAGGATACCTGCAAACGCCGTTCTCTTCGCCTTGGCGTACGGTCATCGTCAGTGATCGGGCAGCAGACATCCTGACCTCCAAACTGACCCTAAACCTCAATGAACCCACTGCACTGACTGATGTATCCTGGATCAAACCGGTCAAATACATAGGCGTATGGTGGGAGATGATCTCCGGAAAGAATTCCTGGTCGTACACCAATATGGAAAATATCAAGCTGGGCGAGGTCGATTACAGCAAGGTGATACCCAATGGTACACATGCCGCCAATACCAAGCGGGTGAAAGAATATATAGATTTTGCCGCCCGACATGGTTTTGATGCCGTACTCGTCGAAGGATGGAATATAGGTTGGGAAGATTGGTTTGGCAAATCAAAGGATCATGTCTTTGATTTTGTGACACCCTATCCCGATTTTGATGTGAAAGGGCTGCAGCGCTACGCTATCGACAAAGGGGTAAAGATGATGATGCACCACGAGACATCCAGTTCGGTGCGTAACTATGAGCGGTATCTCGATACAGCTTACCGATTCATGGTGGAGCATGGTTACAACAGTGTAAAGAGTGGTTATGTCGGCAATATCATCCCTCGGGGCGAATACCACTATGGACAATGGATGGTCAACCATTATCTGCATGCCATCAAGAAGGCTGCCGATTACAAGATCATGGTCAATGCGCATGAGGCTGTACGTCCGACCGGACTGAGCCGTACATACCCCAATCTGATCGGCAACGAATCTGCCCGTGGTACCGAGTATGAATCATTCGGGGGCAACAATCCCGATCATACGACGATCCTGCCCTTCACCCGGTTGGTCGGTGGGCCTATGGACTATACACCCGGTATCTTTCAGACGCAGATCAGCGGATACAATCCCAATAACAATTCCCGTGTCAATACCACACTGACCAAACAATTGGCGCTGTATGTCACCATGTATAGCCCGCTACAGATGGCAGCAGATGTTCCCGAGGTCTATAATCGGTTTTTGGATGCTTTTCAGTTCATCAAGGATGTAGCGGTAGATTGGGATGACAGCTATGTGCTGGCGGCAGAACCCGGTGACTATATCGCTATTGCCCGCAAGGCTAAGGGCAAAAACGAATGGTTCGTCGGTGCGATTACCGACGAGCAAGCGCGTACATTGGAGCTCTCCTTCGATTTTCTGCCAAAAGGAAAAAAATATACGGCTACCGTGTACGAAGATGGCAAGGATGCGGATTACGAAACGAACCCGCAGAGCTACCACATCTATGATAAAAAGGTGGATTCGAAGACAAAGTTAAAGCAACGATTGGCTCGAAGCGGTGGTGCGGCTATACATATTAAAGAATTGTAGTCTTTTTAAGTATATGATAAAAACTGCACCCAATAGGAACATAGCATATTGTTTACTGCAAAATTGAGGCAAATGAAAAATTTATCCTATATCCTATTGATCCTGTGCTATACATCCTGTACAGCGCCTGTGCACAAGTTAGACGTGCTGAATACCGACCATATACTGAATGAGGAACGACACGATCATAAATTGGTGATCTATCAAACCTTGGTCCGGCATTTTGGCAATACCCATACGGTCAACAAGAAGTTCGGTTCGATCGAAGAAAACGGTAGCGGCAAATTCAACGATTTTTCTGAAAAGGCCTTGGACGAATTAAAGAACATGGGGATCACTCACATCTGGTATACCGGAGTGATCGAACAGGCTACGATGACAGATTACAGTAGCTTTGGCATTGCGCAGGATGATCCCGATATCGTCAAAGGGCGTGCAGGCTCTCCATATGCGATCAAAGACTATTACGACGTGTCTCCAGATCTCGCCGTAGACGTACCAAGCCGTATGAAAGAATTTGAAGCGTTGGTCGCTCGCACACATCAGCAAAAGCTCAAGGTCATCATCGATTTTATCCCCAACCATGTGGCGCGTACCTATCGCTCGGACGCAAAGCCGGAGGGCGTTTTGGATTTTGGAGAAGAGGATGATACATCCGTGGCATTCAGTCCGTCAAATGACTTTTACTACACACCGCATACTCGCTTGGTGATTCCTGCCGGATACGATGCTGGAGGACCGGATTTCAAGAACCCGGCAAAAGACGGTAAATTTGATGAAAATCCGGCAAAGGCGACCGGAAACAACGTGTTTTCGGCTACACCTTCGATCAACGATTGGTCGGAGACGATCAAATTGAACTATGGCCTGCATGTGCAGCATGATAATACCCCTTATTTTGATCCCATGCCCTCCGTATGGGGCAAGATGAAAGATATCCTTCTTTTTTGGGCGGACAAAGGTGTAGACGGATTCCGCTGTGATGTTGCGGAGATGGTACCGGTGGAATTTTGGAGTTGGGTGATTACCGAGGTAAAGAAAGAATATCCGGATATGTTGTTTATTGCGGAAGCATATAATCCGAAAGAATACCGTAATTTTCTGGAAAAAGGAAAATTCGATTACCTGTACGATAAAGTAGGGCTGTACGATGGCCTGAAAAAACTGATCCGTCATGAGCAGGACAGCGATGTGTCTTTGATCACCAAGGTGTGGTCCGAAGAAAGCCGCGGTTTCTCGGTCCGGATGCTGCGGTTTCTGGAAAATCACGACGAGCATCGTGTGGCATCCAAGGACTTTGCAGGAGATCCATGGTTGGCCGTGCCGGCCATGGTCGTGAGTGCTACCCTGGCATCCGGGCCCGTGATGATATATTCGGGTCAGGAAGTAGGAGAGCCGGGGACAGGGGATGAGGGGCACGGAACCGAAGATGGACGCACATCTATCTTTGATTACTGGGGTGTACCACAACATCAAAAGTGGGTGAACAACGGGAAATTTGACGGAGGACAACTATCTCCCGACGAAACCAAGCTACGCGAGTTTTATAAGACGTTGCTTTCTCTCGTGAGGACTGAGCAGGCCATCCGTCAAGGTGGATTTTATGACCTGATACTTGCACAACCCAGGGGGTCTTCTTTGTCCAATAGAATTTATACGTATATTCGGTACACCGAAACCGAGAAGATACTCGTTGTGGCCAATTTCGAATGCAGTGAACAAGAAGTTGTACTGGCCTTTCCTTCGGATGTCGTCGAAGCATTTGGATTGGATAATTCCCGATTCGAAGCACAGGAGCTGTTGTCGGGAGAAAAGAGAATATTGGATTTTTCGGAAAAGAAGCTAACAGTTGAATTACCGGCTCATGGAGCCTATATGTTAAAATTTTAAATCCGCCGTGTACATAAACCTTAAACAAAAAGAACAAGGAATAAGGAACAAAGACTGAAAGACAGAACCCTTAAACTTCAAACCTTTCCACCATGACAAATAAATACAGCAGCAAACCCAGGCTTAGCTTAGCACAGATCGTCAATATGAGTATAGGCTTCTTGGGTATACAGATGGGCTTTGCTTTGCAGAATGGCAATGCCTCACGTATCCTGCAGACTTTCGGTGCCGATGTAGAGCATCTGTCGCTTTTTTGGCTGGCCGCTCCACTGACAGGTATGATCGTACAGCCTATCATAGGCCACTATAGTGATCGCACATGGAACAGCTTGGGGCGTCGTCGTCCTTATTTTCTGGGCGGAGCGATTTTTACGGCCATTGCCTTGCTCATCATGCCCAATGCCGCCGTCATGACTGCCTTGTTGCCTCCCTTGCTGATCGGTGCAGGTATGCTGATGATCATGGATGCCTCTATCAACGTGACGATGGAGCCTTTTCGGGCCTTGATCGCAGACAACCTGCCCAGCCAACAGCGTAGTCTGGGTTTTTCGATACAGACTTTTCTGATAGGGGTGGGGGCTGTCGTAGGCTCGTGGATACCTTATGTGCTGGCCGAATACTTTGGTATATCCAAAGTCGCCGAAGCTGGACATGTGCCTAACAATGTGATCTATTCCTTCTATGTTGGAGCGATCGTCCTTGTCGTCTGTATTTTGTGGACGGTGTTGACGACCAAAGAGTATACCCCGGAAGAGCTGGCAAGATTTGAAGATACAGGCATAGAGGAAGCAAAGGCTCCTGAACATGGTTTTATCACTGGGCTATTAGAAGCCATCAAATATATGCCTACAGTGATGAAGCAGTTGGGGTTTGTACAGTTCTTTTCATGGTTTGCCCTGTTCCTGATGTGGGTATTTACCACTCCGGCCATCGCTGAACACATCTACCGTGTAGGAGCAGGCGACACCTCTTCCGTAGGCTATGCCGATGCCGGCAATTGGGTGGGGATTTTATTTGGAGTTTATAGCGCCTTTTCGGCGGTATATGCACTTCTCCTGCCGAGGATAGCCCAAAAGCTGGGACGGAAGGCAACACATGCCTTATCATTGGTGATAGGCGGGATTTCGCTGTGTTCCATTTATTTCATTAGCGATCCGGATCTTTTGATCATTCCGATGCTAGGTGTTGGTGTTGCATGGGGCAGTATTCTGGCTATGCCTTATGCGATACTGAGTGATAGCATTCCGGCCAAAAAGATGGGACTGTATATGGGGTTGTTTAATTTCTTTATCACTTTTCCACAAATAGTCAGTGGCCTGACGAGCGGTCTGATCGTCAAGCACGTGTTTGATGGACAGGCAGTCTATGCCTTGGTGCTGGCCGGAGTGTTCATGTTTTTGGGAGCGATTTGTGTGGTGAGGATCCAAGAGTAGATGCCGAATCAACTTTGTCCATCTACTTTTCTTCTACATCAAATACGACTTGTGAGAAACCAAAATAGAGTTACCAAGGTTAAGGCTATTCTTTATGCGAAAGAAAATGGAGGGAGTATTGTTAGTTCGGAATATCAGGAATTGAATGATGTCAAAAGGACATTGGCTACTGAAGAATTGGTGAATTTGGTAACCAAAGGATTATTGGAGAAAAAAGGTAGCATTGGTCGTTCAAGTAAATACTATATACGTACAGTGTCTAATTACCATTAAATTACCGTTTTTACCATTAATTGGCCGAAACGGCCGACAAAGAGGCAAAATTAGTATGCTCTACAATTGGGCATAAAAAACAAACGGCTGTTTTTAAATGGTTCGAATGATATTTCTTCAAATATAGGACAAGAATATGATGACTATTCTGATTTTAACGATTATAGCCCAAGTTATGAGAAGTATGGAGGGGCATATGGCTATGATGATGACACAATTGATACGGCATTTGAAGGAGACCCTGAAAACTACTGGAATATAGACTAAAGATAATATGTAAATGGGACAAAGGAGCTATTATGGAATCAGATATTCTTAATTTTACAGATGAAGAGGTTATTGATAGAATAATCAGGTTGAATGAAGGTCTTGCTGACTTTTGGAGTGATGCAGGAGGTTGGGCTTCTATTGAATCGGCGGAACTATTGACAAAATCAAGACTTGATTGGCAAGCCTCTTTATCAAGGCAACTTAAGATTTACTTAGATGGAGAGAACAAAAAAGAATCAGGGACTTTAATCTTAGGGTGGTGCTTGTTAGGTAGCTTGGTTGAGGGAACTATGAAATTGTTCTTGTCTGTTCGATATGATGACTATAAAGTGGAAACAATTAAAGAAGATAATAGGGTAATTAAGGATAAAGAGGGAAGTCTTATCGATCCTGATTGTTTAGCTTTAGAAAAACTAAGGATCTTTTTTTCAAAGCGAATTTACAAAGAAGATATAAGGGAAATTTGGAAGTCACAAGGAGAGACTGACTGGATTGATTGGATTTTATTCATTCAAAAGAAACGAAATGCTATTCATGCTTTCAAAAATAAAGATATAGGGAATTTTGATATTTTCTTTAAGAATGTAAGACTATACTTACAATTTCTTAGAAACTTAACCTATGGTCTACCGTATCCAGAAACTGAATGTGGCTCTTATATGCCCAGTGAAGTTTAATATACCCGAACCGCAGAATATACCTGCCTGCGGTTGAATATACCACAAATCATACACTTTGCTTTAACATTATCTGTTAAAATTCAGTCAAGTATTTTGTTTCGTTTACTTGACAAGCAAGAAATGTCAAGTTTTTAACCCCATAAACTTGACATTTAAAAAACTAACCTTACCTTTGCACGATGACTTTGGCAACTCAAATACGCAATAGGATAAAACAATTTCCCGAAGGAAAAACCTTCGGTTATGACGATTTGCGTATTGCCAAAGAAGATTACACCACAGCCTCAAAAACATTGGAACGCCTGCAAAAGTCGGGACTTATAAAAAAAATATCCAAAGGTGTTTTCTACAGACCGAAACAAACTGTTTTTGGCGAATTACAGCCCGATTACAGCGAGCAACTTCGTCCTTACTTATTTGAGAACGGCAAACACATTGCTTATGAAACAGGCGTTTCACTTTACAGGCGTTTAGGACTTACTACGCAAATGGCTTTTACTATCAAAATAGCCAGTCGTGGCAAACGCATTAACATCAACAGAAATGCAATAAAAGCCAATGCCGTAAAAAGCTACGCCGAAGTAACCGACAGCAATTATGAAGTCTTGAGCTTGTTAGATGCTTTCAAAGATATTAAAGAAATTCCCGACACATCGGTTGCCCAATCAGTAAAAAGGTTAGAAGCAATTTTGAAAAGTTTGGATAGCAAGCAGACCGAAACATTGATAAAATATGCGTTACTTTATCCGTCAAGGGTTCGGGCTTTGGTGGGTGCTGTCCTGCAAAACATCGGGTACAAAAACAAGGCGTTGGACAAACTTAAAGATAGTTTAAATCCACTTTCAACTATAAAATTAGGACTAAAAGAAAGTGAATTGCCGACTAAAAATAATTGGTATATCAAATGAAGTTACACGAAAACATATCGCTATATACAGATGCCATTCAGTTCACCGCTCAACAAATGAATTTACCGCCTGAATACGTTGAAAAGGATTATTGGGTAACGTTCGCTTTGTTCAATATTTTTAAAAATGACATTGGCAAAGAAACCGTTTTTAAAGGAGGTACAGCGTTATCAAAATGCTTCGGAATGATACAACGGTTTTCGGAAGATATTGATTGGTCGTGTTGAGAAATGAAAGCGAAACGGGAAACCAACTGAAAACAAAAATCAAAAAGATTTCCAAATGCGTTTCAGACGTACTTCCCGAAATGGACATTGACGGAATTACCAATAAAGTCGGAATGATACGCAAAACAGCACATAATTATCCACGAACTTTCACAGGACATTTCGGACAAGTGCGTGATATTATCATTGTAGAATCTACTTGGTTAGGAAATTTTGAACCTTATACAACCGCAAATGTAAGTTCATTCATTTACGAGATGATGTTGCAGAACAACCAACAAACACTCATTGACGAATACGAAATGAATCCGTTTGAGGTATTGGTGCTGAATCCGAAAAGAACGTTGTGCGAAAAAATTATGAGCTTGGTGCGTTTTTCTCAAACACAAGAACCCATTACCGATTTACGAAACAAAATCCGTCATACTTACAACATTCATTTGATGCTGAAAGATGAAAATCTGAAATCTTTCTTTCAATCAGACGAATTTGAAACAATGCTTTTGCGAGTAGTAAATGATGACATCACAAGTTTCAAAAACAATAACAAATGGTTAGCCAATCACCCAATGAAATTGTTTTTGCTGATACAACAGGCACTTGGAATAAAATCAAAGATGTCTATACGGCAAGTTTCAGCGAATTGGTTTTTGGCAAACTTCCTCCCGAGACAGGTATACTGAAAACGCTAACAACAGTAGCAGACAGATTGAAACTAATAGAATGGAACATAAAGCCAGAGTGAAACCAAGATTTCTAATGGCTCATAGTCTATTCTTTTGAATTGCACCAATTGCATCATAATAGCATCACGATTGCATCATTTAAGCATAAGCAAAGTGTAAAGAGAGTTGGTAACCGACTTGATCTCCCCCGCTCATTTGTGGCTTGCGAAACCCCACCGCTCTTGCCCGTGGCTGTTCTCGCCTTTGCTGTTTACGGAATTGGTTTTTCGACCAAATTCTGTAAAAAAAGATTGTTGTTATCAAAGGACTTTCGTATCTTTATGATAACAAAGTACATTGACTGATTGGAACAGGTTCTGTCAAGAGAACTCAAAAACCTACAAAGCAGCTTTTATTAAAGGAGACCTATTCGGTTACCTATCTTGATAGATTACTTGATAACATTAATATAATCAACGCATTAGAGGTGTGGTGGGAAATCCTGCCACCCCGACCGAGAAGCCTACAAAGGCGGTCAAAACCCCTCTAATCGCATGATTAGAGGGGTTTTTCTTTTTTTTCTTACCCCAATCTGTTCAAGTAAAACCAAAGAAAATGAGGGTCAATCAGAATCTTTGGGGGGATAAAAATAATTCTTAGTTTAGCATTCTAAAAATATACCATCTTGCAAGACGCTGAACGTATACTACTGTCCTTATTACTTCCCGAAGGGCTTTGGGATTATTTCGATAATATGGATGTTGTCCAACACGGCGAAGAGCTCCACATCCATCTAGATGGAAAAAGACATTCCCCCCTCGGGTTATGAAAACACGAAACTGGAATCCATGGGCTTCATGCCTGTTTCAGGAATTAAAGAGTTTCCCATTCGGGATTAGAAAGTTACTCTTCATATTAGATGCCGGCGCTGGAGGGTGTTCGATACCCACTATCAACTAAAAGCAGGCTGAATACTCTCGGTATCAGTAAATAAAAACGACCATTTGCAACCTGTCTTCCGCTTATGGACGATACTTGAAGATATCAACCAAGCTGAACCGGATGGAAAATCCTCTTTTATTTGAAGGAATAAAGGGCATAACATAGTTTTATATTCACTGTTTTTGTACACTTGTATACTTGCAATTCGTTGTGTTGTAACTTACTTGTCTGTCAACTCTAGATTAACGCTTTTTTAACCGCTTATTCTTCATTGAAAAGTTTAAATCACTTCATTACCAGAACATCGCCGTTGGCAAGGCGTAGAAATTAAGATCAGCAGAGGTCTGCCACGGTGCCTGGTGAAACTGCCAGCATTTTTCGATTTTGTCAAAACTTTTACCGATATCCATTGTGCCCCATTGATAACCGATTTTGTAATTTTGTCCATTATAAATAATGGTTCCGAAAATCGTTGGATAGGACGAACCCGATACGCCGTTGGTGTATTGGATTGCTTTATCAAATCTGAGTTGTGTGCCAGCCGGAAAGCTGATGATTTCTTCTATATCGCCAATCTCTTTTTGTTCTTCTATATATCGCCACTGCGGATGCAGACTGTCCAACAACATATATGGATAATCGCTATTGTCGTTCATCGGAATTTTATCTTTGAACAAAATCGTTACCTTATTCAGCGTAACGGTTTGACCAATCCATTCTTTGAACGGTTCGTATTTGTTAAGGCTGGTAGATTTTGTTTTTATGGTGGCATAAAGAATAAAAACGAATCCTATTACCGCTACTAAAACCACTATGCCCATAATGCCCATTATTCGCTTTGTGGTCATGCTATTTTTTATCTGTGATGTATATTTCCGTCAATCCGTCAGCCGACTTGAATCGGATATTGTAGCCGGTTTGTTCGGATAGTTGCACTACGGGCAGTTCATCGGCTTCAAAATCGATATGGTTCATTTGTTCTTTTGGCTTGGAGGTTTTGCTCATATCGGTACTTTTGGCGAGGTAAAAATCACTTCCGTCCACTTTTGTGATTTTGAACCAACCAAAGCCAATCTCTGCGCCAACAGGGGTACCTTTCTCTTTATATATTTCATAATGTCCGAAATACACATCGCCAGCCACAGGAGCTTTTTCCATAGCTGCATATTCTGCCGATTTGGGCGTAGGAGGTTTCATTTCCTGGTAGACAATCATTCCCATAACAGTGAGCATCAGCAGGCAAAATAGCCAACCGACAACCGTGAGTTTGAAAATATAAGGTGGTTTCGGAGCTTCGGCAATCTTCTGATTGGCAAAAGCTTTCATTTCAGAGGTCCAGAAACGACGGGCAATTTTCTTATGTGTGGATTCATCCCAGAATTCACCAAATGCTTTTTTGGAATGTACTGAAAAAAGTGCCGTGCGCGTCAATTGTCTATAAACACCCAATACCATTGGGTTTCCGGAATTTTTCGGGTTTTGTAATTGGTCATTACGATGAGCCCCTTGTTCTATTTTATTGATTACGAAAAACATATTTTATTTTTTTATTTAATGGATTTAGAGAACCATTCTACCCTTCCTTATCATAAGCAATATCCTTACCTTATCTGTATCAGAAGATTAGCTAATCTTCAAATTGTTGATTGAATTTCTTCACTGCGGCTTCAAGCTTGACGTTCGCTTCTTCCAAAATGGCAGGTTCGATTTCTTCGGGCGTAACATAATTTGTCAGCAACGCCTGCTGATTGGCAAACGCAAGATACGCCATGACCTCATGCTGCCCCCAGCAAAAATCATAGATAAAGGCAACTCCAGTATGTGCAGCATCCTGCCATATAGCCAGTTGTTTCAGCAGCGTAAACATTGGCAATATTTCTATGTAATTTTCGCTGAAGAAAACAGAGATAAATGTCCAGCTTTCCTCATTCTTGTTGTAATGCTCTACGCTTCCGAAGTCCCTTCCATTGAGCAATTCGTCAAAGATGGCTCTATTATTCTGAACGTGATAATGAGGTATATCCAACAGAGGCTGTTTGCTATACATTTCACGGCTTTCCCACCATTGCAACCAATTTTCATCAGTGCTTTGCGGTGCAGGTTTATCCTGAAAAAACTGTTGAAGCTTTTCTTCGTTGATTTGAATTTTGATATAAAGTGAAGCGTATTCTGACATTTTTAAAAAAATTAAATTATTCCCCATTTAAATAAAAAATAGGCTATCCCAATGAACAACATTGGCAGTGAGAACGCCAACAGGATATTACTGCCCAAATAAATACCCCAAAACGAAACAATACGTACGTCATGGTGGTTTTTAAGACTGTACACGATAAGCACTTTTTCGCCAATGCCGTAAGCCGGAGGATTGGAACGGGCGTTGGGTGTGTAGGTTGCTTTTTTGCCGTTTACGTTGTACTCCAATAAAGGTGCGTACATGATGGAGGTTCCTTTGCTGTCATGCGACTCAACGGCAATATTGTCAATTACGGTGGCCTGCACTTTGATCCCCGCTTCCCTGAATTTCCGTGACGAAAAGAACATTTGTATGCCCAGTCCAAATAAAACAGAGCCTATTAGTATTAAAATTCCGTGTATCATATCTGCCATCTTCATCCTGTTTATAATTCTAAAATTTCAAACAACAAAGTACATCCTTCTATACAAATAAGGTCATTTCCTTCTATTTCGTCTAATGGAACGAGGTATAGCTTTCGCTGCTCTTTGTTGAAAAGATAACGGTAATTGTAACGGTCATTCATTCTAAAAATGGCAAAAGGGGGTTGTTTTGCGTCACTCGTTTTCAGCGCTAATATTCTTTCCGTCGTATTTATCTCGAATATACCTGAATTTCTACCATTGACGTAAAAATGCTTTCCGCTAAAAGATAAGGTGTCGTTGTTTTCAATATCCATATAAATACGTTCCATCGGGTGAAATTCCTGTTTCAACACCCATTGATATTCCGTGAAATGTTTTGCATCGTTTACAGCAGAATTCTGGATGATTTCATCTTCTATCTGTACCAATAGAGGCCATACATCTGATGAAAGGAATTTATCACCGGGGTGCCACCAATATACATTGCCAGCTTTCATATTTGGACGGATAAAGGTTTGTTCGGGCAAAGATTTTTCAAAATATATAAACTGATAATAACTACCGTCATTATCCCGAATGGTCATTTCGTAATAATCATCTTCCCGAAAATCTTTTAGCACAAAAGAATGCTTCCTCGACGGACCGAAGAACACATCGAGCGAAGTGAAGTTGTACCAAGGGTTATCATTATCCAGGTTGCGGAACGTTTGAGGCTTGCCGTTTTCCAATAAAAAAGCTCTAATCTTTTTAAAAATGGAAGGCGTGAAGATGGAAGATACATTCGTAAAATCTTGTTCTTTCGATGCTTCTTGTACATGATTGATGATGGTACTTATTCCGTTTAGCGTTCCTTCAAAATAGTTGTCCTCTTTGAATTTTGGGATAAATTGTTCCGCAATTATTTTTTTTGTAGCCTCATTGCTCAAATCTTTTTCTACCCCATAGCCGTTTTCTATGCGCATTTGACGTAGTTTTTTGGAAATGGCAATCACGATACCGTTGTTCTTTCCATATTCGCCCGAAGCATAGGAAGTAAGATTGTTCAATACATATTTGCCAAAATTGTCGTTATCAGTATGTCGGTCGTCGATGGTTACGAGAACGATTTCCGCAATTCCTTGTTGCCAACAATGTTCGATAATGCTGTCGAGCTGTTGGATTTGATGTTCGGTGAATATTTTCTCATGATCTATTACACGCACTTTCTTCACCGCAAACTTTTGCTGTATAGGTATTTCCTGTGCCAACATTGTCGGAACAAAAAAGAAACAGCATAATATGATGATGAAATAACGCATTTATTTATTATTTGTCTATGAAATCAAATTTGTCTTCAAACAGCTTGCCAATCAGCGGCAGAGGCTTTTTTACCTCGTTGGCAGCGGTTATAATGCCCAACACCATCAATACCAGGAAAGCAATGCCGACCATACCAAGTATCGCCGCTAGTGAAGGAAGTATTGCTAAGGCAATTCCCAAGATGATATTATAGATTATCGCAACGACAAACAACTCCAATCCTTGTTTGAGATGGTATCTGCTCAAGTCGTTTCGTTCTTCTTTTCCGGCAAAAAAGGCAACCAACCAAAGAATGCCCAGGTAACTTAAAATGGATTGTAATTTCGCACTCATAATTTTTAAATGTTTCTTCTAAACAAAAATCAGAAGAAATAAATGATAAAAGGACCTTTTTCATTTCACAAACCATCTACATCATCCAATAATGTATATACAAAGTGTCTACATTGTTTTTAATTAAATGGTTTCCAGAAACTTAAAATATTTATCGCGCGGTAGTTTATGGAGAGATAATTCGGAAATGGTTCGTTTTTTTTATTATTTTGTTTCAGTTTGTAGATACTAAATCAAATGAAAAAAACGCATATCATCTATTATTTAATAGTTGTTTTTTCAAGCAACTTTGCAACAGCTCAGCGTATTCAATCCCCAACAAAAACGATATTGGATAAATTGGAGCAATACCAATTACGCAATCAATCGGCGGAAGCCATTACGATGTTGGATACGGCCATTCAGTCTACTACCGCGAGTGCCGACCTTGCCTATCTGTATGCGTACCAAAGCAGCATATATGCTTCTATGGACAGTTTGCTGGTTGCAAAAAGAAATCTAGACTTGAGTTTTGAAAATGCAAAAAAATCCAAAAGTCCGACGTCGATGGCAGTTGCCTACCGGGCAAAAGCTTTTTTGAATAACGCAATGAATCTTCCTGATGCTGTGGTAAAAGATGCCTTGGAAGGAATGAGACAAGTCGAAAAAAACGAAGATGATCTTGTTACAAAATATTACCTAAATTATTTACTGTACGGTGCCTACAGTAAATGGGATGACGGCGAAAAAATGGAAAACTACATTCGCAAAGCCCGGTACTATGCACTAAAAGCCGGTAATATCAATTTGCAGGTAAATGTTAATAACGGTATTTCCAGTATGTACCTGACAAGGTACAAAAAGAATCCGCAACAAAATTTATTGGACAGCAGTTTTTATTACCTCAACAATTCCTTCCAATTGCAACGCCAGCATCCCGAAAAAGTCAGCGGTAATACGTTTGTCATTACCTGCATAAATCTGGCGAACTATTATTTAGATTTTTCAACTGAAGCTTTACAATTGAGAGAGGGAAAAGCTTTTCAATATCTGAAACTTGCCGAAGAAAAATTGAAGAACAACGAAGCTACGTCCGAAAAATGGATGAATATATTTGGAATTAAAAGTGGTTTTGCCAAAAAACAGGGAAACCTGCCGCTTGCCGAACAATACCTACTACAAGGCCTGAGCCAACTGATGAGTGCCAATGGCCATTTTTTCCGTTTGGAATATACCGTTAATAAGGACCTTGCAACATTAGCAAGTATAAGAAACGATCTGAAAGCAGCACTATCTTATCAACAAAGAGCGGAAGAATTATTAAAGAAATCATTCAATGAACAGCAACTTTTCAATACACAAAAATTGGAAGTCCAGTATGAAACAGCCAAGAAAGACCAGGAACTACAACTGTTAAAGGAACGTGAATCTTTCCGTCGCAGACAGAATTATCTTTATGGCGGCATTGCACTGGCCTTGCTTTTCGGATTGGGTTTTATGTTTGTTTCCTATCATTTCAAACTCCGTTATTCCATCGAACGGGAGAAAAAATTAGCCAAAGAAAAAGAAGACGCTCAGCAACAAGCCCAGATGCAGCTTTTGTTGGAAAAAGAAGAGCAAGCCCGCCTGAAAGCCGAACAGGAATTGTTGGATTTACGAAAACAACAATTGGAAAAAGAAGCGCTAACAAACTCCATTATTATTGATCGTAAAAATGACACGCTCAAACAAATTAAAGACAAAATCCAAAGTGGCGAGGCTGCCCATATCCAAAAAATTCTTAAAGAAGAAATGTTGGTACAATCTGATTTTGAGGACATCAAATTGCAGGTACAGGAACTGCATCCGTATTTCTTCAACAGGCTGAGTGAGAAGGCTATTCAGAAATTAACACCTCTTGATTTGAAATACTGCACCTATCTATACCTCAAAATGACCACCAAGCAAATCGCGCAGGCATTGCACGTAGAACCGCAAAGCGTAAGGATGTTCAAATACCGCCTGAAACAAAAGTTTGGACTTGGGAAGGAGGATGATCTAGAAGAATTTTTAGCAGAGTAAATGGATTTATCGTTCTACCTGTGCAAAAGCATTTGAGAGTTCTGTTTTATCCGCATTTCCGAACGGTGCAAGCCCGGAAAAGTAATTTTTATAAATTTCTTTGATGACTATTACAGTACGAAGAATGAAGTTAATATTTAACAAAAATGACGTTTATCATTTCTGTAAACCATTCTTTCTGTATATTTGGCAAAAAAGTAACTTTCTTTTGATACGTTTCTGCACATATATTCTATTAGTCGCTTTGACACTGCAATCCTTCTATCGCAGTATCATGGCCGTGGACTATCAGCTAAACCTACCTGATTATATCGCAAAATGTATCAACAAAGACAAACCCCAGCTACATTGTGACGGTCAATGTGTGCTGATGAAGAAAATAAGGGAAAAAGAGAAAGAGGAAACCAAAAAGAACTTAGTGGTCTATGAATACAGTGCGCACTATGTGCATAAAGAACAAACCATTTTTACCGTTTACCAACCGAGCGAGGAAATCAGCGAAGAAAACTTTTCGGCTTATCTGATTGATTATAGGTTTACCTACAATAGCCCCTTATTCCGCCCCCCAATCGTCTAATCCATACCAGTAGCATTCGGCCTGACGTCAATTTAGCATACTCTCGTGTCATAGCGTATAAAGTTGCAATACATAAGGCTTATTAAGACGGTACAGTTACAAATATTTCAGTCAAGGTTTGCGGCAGGTATTGTTGCCCTTTGCACTCAAATTTGGGTGATACTGTAAGGTTGTCTAAAAAGGACAACAGTCTACTGGATGTCAATTATTTTCCACAAATCATTTGTCAAAACTAATGAAGAAAGCAATACTTTTTCTCACTTCGCTATGCTTTGTAGCACTATCCTGTACAAAAGAAAAAACGGATTACGAAGCGGAAATAGATACAGACGTTACAGAACACCATGATTTCAAAGAGGCTTATGCCATCAATAGCAATGGTTATAAAATCAGCATTGAAGCCTTAAACGGAACGTTCTATACCGGTTATAACGAAATTCGTCTGAAGATTACCAACAGTCAGACCGGTGGCAAAGCAAACGCAACTGCCGTAACATTCCTACCCATCATGTCCAACGCCAACGGCGACAAAACTTCCTGCCCACACCGATACGATTTGGCCTATAGACAGGACAAAAGTTACTTTTCGGGATATGCTGTCTTTACGTATGAAAGCGATACGGAAAGGACTTGGAAACTCTACATCAGTTTCATCATCGCAGGTCAGACCCATACGGTCAATCAAGATATCAGCGTTCAGCAACAGACGAACAAAAATCTGAATATGACCACGTTCATGGGAAAGGATGAGCAGCAGTATTTCATTGCTTTGGTCGCACCGCAAAAACCCAAAGTAGGCGAAAACCAACTGGTCGCAGGAATTTACAGGTACGAAAAACCTGCCAATCCTCCATCTGGAAATTTTCCGGACGCTTCGCAGTTTGCCTACACCGAGGTAAGTGGTTATGCCTTACAGTTAGACCCACGGATGCCCGAACCATCCATGGGAAACCATTCATCACCCAACAACAAGGATTTGATGCAGCAAGATGATGGGCTATATCACGGTATCGTCAACTACACCATGACGGGGAATTGGACATTGAATTTCATGCTATCGAACCAACAAGGACAGATACTGAAGGGTACAGTGGTACCGACTGATTTCACGCCGGGCGTGGAGGGAGTGAAAAGCGAATTGTATATCGATGTTTTATTCTAACAATATGAAAAAGATAAGCATGTTTTTTTTGGTTCTCTTTCTTGGAATAACTTCAAATGCACAACACAGGCAGGAGCAAAGCGATACTACCAAAACCCTTGAAGAGGTAACCGTAATGGCCAAGGTCAAACGGAAAATTGAGACCGAAATGAAAATGGCGGTTTCGGTGGATGAGTTTTTGGCCTCGTCAGATAATATCAGCTTCATCAAACGGGGAGCATACGCGTGGGAGCCGTTGCTCAACAACATGAGTACCGAACGCTCCACCATTACCATTGACGGTATGCACGTTTTCGGAGCGTGTACAGATAAAATGGACCCTATTACTTCCTATGTGGAAAGCAATAATCTTTCCACCATCGACATCACATCGGGACAAGAGGGCAATATGCACGGGGCGACCGTGGCAGGAAGCATCGATCTCAAAAGGAGAAGCACGCCGTTCGGCCTGGACAAGAAGTGGAACGGCACTTATCAAACGGGCTTTGAGACCAATAATAAACAGTTTTTTAATCTTGGAAACCTTTCTTTTTCCAGCAATAGGTTTGTGGCAGACGGTAGTATCGCTTTCCGCAAAGCGGGGAACTATTTCGATGGGAACAACGACATGGTAAACCATTCACAATTCAATAAATTCAATACATCCTTCGGGCTGGCGTACAAAACGGGGGAGCTCTCGTCGCTAAGGGTTGATGCCATATACGATAAGGCTAAGGACGTGGGTTTCCCTGCGCTTCCCATGGATTTGTGGCTTTCCCGTGCGATTATCACATCCGCATCCTACAAGCAGTTGTTTGAAGATGGCTTGTTGCGCGCTTGGGACAGCAAGGTGTATTTCAATGCAGTGGAACACTATATGGATGACACCAAGAGACCCGAAAATCTTGTTCACATGGATATGCCGGGCTGGAGTAACACCTACGGACTGGTTTCCAAAGCGAATCTGAAACACGGGAATTACAGCTCCGAAATCCAATTGAACGTGTACGATAATCTGTCCATTGCGGAAATGACGATGTACCCGCAAGACCGGAGTAAGAAAACGATGTTCGCGTACAGCTGGCCGTGGGTCAACACACGCTTTGCAGGGCTTTCGACAAACAATTCATGGCATATTTCAGGTATGAGCCAATTGAATTTCGGGGGCTCTTTGGGGTGGAACTACAACCGTTCCAAATATGTGGAATTTAACTGGATTTTCCATCCCGGCACACCGCAGGAAAAAAACAGGATATTGCCGAGCCTACATGCCAGTTACCAACTACATATCAATCAATTTGATTTCTCCGTTGGAACGGGTTACGGGCATCGTGCGCCATCTGTTTCGGAGGGGTACGGATATTATATCTATAACAGTTTTGACCGTTATGACTACATCGGAAATCCTGATTTGAAGAACGAGGTTTCCTACGAGACCAATGCGAGCGCAGGGTATAAAAACGAGCGGATGGGCATAGAAGCCAAAGTAAACTATTTCCATATCGAGAGCTATATCGTTGGTCGGATTTTGAGCTTGGGGAGCCCGATGAACTACCAATCGGTGGGTGTGAAAGGCTATACGTCATTGAGCCAAGCCAAACTTTTCAATATGGCGCTGAATGCCAATTACGATATACTGAAACACCTTCATTGGAAAGGAATGCTAGCCTATGCACGGGCAACCGACTACAAAGGGGGCAACCTGCCTTTTATCCGCCCGTTGAGTTATCAGACCTCACTGCATTTTATGCACCGGCAGTTTGGCATACGAACTTCCGTAAATGGTGATCTGGCGCAGGAAAATTACAGCCCCGAATATGGAGAAGACCTTACGCCATCCTATATGGTGTGGAACATGTCTGCGGATTATACGTTCAGTTTCAGGAATTATAAAACTGTTTTACAGGCCGGGGTGGAAAACCTGTTCAACGAGCAATACAGTACCTATGCAGATTGGGGCAATATTCCCAGGATGGGGCGTAATGTATTTACCTCATTGAAATTCAGTTTTTAGCGTATATGAAAAGGTCTTTTAGCATATTGATGATGGCTTTATCACTGCTGATCGGTTTTCAGCAAGCTATTATCGTTGTGCTCTTTAAATTGAACCAAAAAAACATCGAACAGCGATTTTGCGTCAATAAAAATCAACCAGAAATGCAATGCCACGGCGTTTGCCATTTGAAAAAGCAATTGCAGCAAACAGAAAATTCCGAAACAGCTTCCATCGGTGTTTACCAACGGGTCGATATGCTCCCTATTTCATCCACGGAATTTGAAGCAAGGAGTTTAACCGTTGAAATTTGGAACCATATCCCCATTTATAAGGAAATCTACTATACCGAACCTTATAGAGAAATCCTTGTGCCACCGCCCATCGCCTGATGTATTCTCATAGACGTATTAAAAAGCATTATTAAATGAAAAACAAAATTTCAATTTTTTTAAAATATCACATAATGAAAACATTAACTAAATATTTCTTACTGTTCGTTACGCTATCAGCATTGCTGTCCTGCAGCAAGGACGATGACACCCCTGTCGCCAATAATATCACCTTACATTTCAACAACACATTTAAAAACACAACTATTGTATTGGGCGATGCCAATTCTTCTACGGCCACAGTAAATACTTCTGCCGAGGGGCAGATACATCATTTTTCGGAACTGAAGTATGTGATCAGCAATATCCGCCTTGTGAAAGCGGATGGCGGAGAAATTCCCTACAATATCAACGATTTGGACAAAGGCGCAACTGTTGTTAACCATTCCAAACCTCAGACGTTAGACTTTACACTGAACAACATTCCTGCAGGAGAATATAAGCAGATCAGTTTTGGGCTGGGTGTAAAACCTGAGTTGAATAAGCTTGACCAAACACGATTTCCTAAGTTTTATGCGGAGGCTGGCGCCAATGACACCGAAATGATGTGGGAATGGGGAACGGGTTACCGGTTTACGAAAATAGAAGGTTTTTATGAAGCCGATCACAAAAAGTTGTCCATTCATACCGGTAGTACGGTGGAAGGAGAGGAAGGAGCGTACACGCAAGGGGTCAATGCCTATCGAGATATAACATTGCCTTTGCCGAATAATGCCATAGTCGGAAAAAGTGCGCCAAAAATTGTCATCAAGGCTGATTTTGATAAGTTATTGAGCGGAAAGACAAATACAATAAAGCTGTCTACCGGTACCGGTATGGGGGATAATGCGACGCCAAACATACATACAGCGCTACAAATGGTCAAGTTCGTAGACAACTTGGGCGGAAATGGCTTAAGCGATATTTCGGGCATTTTTTCCATTGCTCAAGTAGAAAACTAGCAAAAGAAAGAGCCACTTAGCTCCATCGGCATGGTGGCTCTTTTCCACTTTTTTTTCAGCTACATGAAAAAAGTATTTATCTTATTGTCCATCTTTTTGCTGTTGTTATCTTGCAATAAGGATAATATTGTGGAACCAATGCCGTACCACAACCCTAGAGTACGGTTAGATATACCGCAGGGTTTTCCGGCATTAAACCCGTTCGTGGAAAAGAATCCGCCTACTAAATACGGTGTGCAGTTGGGCGAGAAATTATTTCATGAGAAAAAGTTTAGTGCAAACAACACCATATCCTGTGCAAGTTGCCACAAGGCACAGCACGCTTTTGCCGACAGCGAAGTGCAGGCCATTGGAATTTATGGAAGAAAAGGACTGCGCAATACGCCAGCTATCCAAAATCTAGCATTTATGACCCACTACAATTGGGACGGCAGTAAACTTAGTCTGGAAGGCCAGTCGATTGTGCCCATCATTACGCATGAAGAGATGAATTCTTCCATCTTAGAGGTCATCGAAAAACTGCGTGCCACAGCAGGATATAAGGAGTTGTTCAGCAAAGCATTTGGCGATGCCGCTATTACAGCCGATAGGATCTACCGAAGTCTTGCACAGTATCAGTATACATTGATATCTATGGATAGCAAGTATGACAGGGTAAAAAGAAACGAGGGGGAGACATTTACGGAGAGCGAAGCGAGAGGCTATCACGTATTTAAAATCAAATGTGCGAGTTGCCATGGGACTGAATTGTTTACCGATCAAAGTTTCAGAAATGTAGGTTTTCCTGTGAATCCAAGCACGGAAGAGGCAGGACGTGCCAGAGTGACAGGAATAACCGATGATTTGATGCGTTTCCGTGTTCCCTCTTTGCGAAACGCCGAATATACCGCACCCTATGGTAGTTTCGGACAGTTTCCCACGTTAGGGGCAGTTTTGGATTATTTCGACAAAGGCGTTCTATATGCTGAAAACCTCGATCCCATTTTAAAAGAGAATGGCAATAGGATACCGCTAAGCCAACAGGAAAAAGAGGATATTATTGACTTTATTAAAACCTTGAGTGATAACTCGTTTGTTGGCAAGTGATATCGGTAAGTACGTCATACATCTAAAACAAAAAGAAAGCTGTTCTACCTTTTTTTTTGAATCCATTAAAATGTTATACTGCAAACATCACGCATATGAGGTGAGTTTAGGCGAAAGACTAAAAAACAATTTTAGACACACTTGTACAGATTGTGCAACATTAACTTTTGCGAATTTGCGATGAGTTCGGTAAGTTTGTGGTATCTAACATCTAATAAACCTGAAAAGAGATCATTATAAACACAAAATCCTTTAAGAGAAGATGATAGGTGCAACCATGTGAAGTTAATATGAACAGATTGTTATATAATCCAGAATAAGGCTGTTTGATTTTTCATTATGGTATCTTTGTTTAGGATCGATGATGGATCGAAAACGTAATATGATGTAAAATGTGGGAATAAAATGAATCACGTCATTTTAATACATGCACTTCAAACAGGCAAGGAAGATGGGCTTATCGGCATTTATCGATTGTATAATAAGCCTTTACTTTTCTTTGCGCAGAAATATGTTAAAAACTATCAGATTGCAGAAGAGATAGTTTCGGATGTGTTTGTAAAAGTATGGGAGCGGCGGGAATGTTTTTATAGTTTGGAGAATGTAAAAGCCTTTCTGTATATCGCCACTAAAAACCGTTGTCTGAATCAATTGCGCGTGACCAATATCTATGAACACATAGAGGAGTTGACGAATTATGAAGATTTGATCTTTGAAGATGCAGAAGCTTTTACAAAAATAGTGCGTACAGAAGTTATAAAAGCTATTTTTGAAGAAGTGGAACGCCTTCCAGAAAAACAGCGAGAAGTGCTTAACAAGATGTTTTTAGAAGACAAAACCATTGAAGAAATCTGTAAAGAACTAAACATGGCTCCTCAGGCCGTGTACACCAATAAATCACGGGCATTAGCTATCTTGCGCCAAAGCGTTCGGCTGAAGGATGCGCTTTACATCTTTGTTTTAATAGGAATCATCTAAATGTTTTCTTGCACGACAAAAAATTAGTGATTATTTCCTTTTTTCTCCCGATGCAAGAGAAATCCATTTGTTCCGTTTAATT
>Ga0222419_100480_pt1 | contig 36976 bp, 33 predicted proteins | sample 1B20Ametagenome_FD_182474 | JGI IMG/M metagenome (GOLD analysis project Ga0222419, IMG submission 182474) | Enriched microbial communities from leaf-cutter ant dump, University of Wisconsin, Madison, United States - 1B20A (version 2) | ecosystem: Environmental > Terrestrial > Nest > Insects nest...
CCCAGCCGAAGCCGAGGCGAGGTTATTTGGCATTTGACAAGTGCACGCTGTTGAGTTCTCAAGGATCGGACGCACCCACGACCCAACCATCACAGCCAGGCCCGCAGGGCAACTTCTCAATCTTACCGAAGCGATCCAGGCTGTCAAATCGACATGCCGGAAGCTTGGGAGCTGATCATGTCGCCATGCGCTTACCGCGCCGAGGCAACTCGACTAGCTTACCCGATTCCCGATCGGAGTCAAATCGACTCGATCCGTCATCCGGAAGCTCCACGTCAGACAGAAGTATGTCTGCGATCCGCCCCGAGGAGAAGATCTTGTGGAGGTGGTTCTCCGCTTGAGGGGGGTAAGGCTCTCGGCCTCTCCGCTTCCCTGTGGGGCGAACAAGTAATAACTTACGTGGATTCGGGGAGTCCGGCAAATCAAGCCCGTCCGCCGGGCGTGTCGCGCGCGATCGCGCCTCCTCGGATCCCGCACGGGCGTCCTCGCGGTGGGGACGCTCAGGCCGACATGAGCGTGGTCCCGAGGGGGCTCCGCGAAGCGCGCAGCCTGATGGGTGTGCGAAAAGCCCCCGAGCTTCACTCGGGGGCTTCGGGTATCGGTGGGCCTAAGGGGACTCCGTCGTCGGTGCTCCGCTCCGACTCCTCCCCGAATCACTCAGCCGTATAGACGATTGAAGCCCCTCCGGGCTGCGCTCGGAGGGGCTTCAATCGTCTGTGGACCTAAGGGGATTCGAACCCCTGACCTCCTCGATGCGAACGAGGCGCGCTACCAACTGCGCCATAGGCCCTTGAACTCGTCTACGTTATCACGCAGATCGGGGGGTCTGCGTCATCCGGCCGCTCGACGGGCCAGCAGCTCACGCACATGCGCCTCAATCTCCGCGTCGTCGACGAATCCCATCGCCGCGTACGGCGACGCGGGCGCGGGGATCTTCACGGGAGCCGCCGGCGCGATCTGCTCGGCGCGCTCGCGCAGTTCGGCGAGACGTGCCGCCTTGCGACGCTCCTCCTGAGCATCCTGCTGGGCCATCGCCGTCTGGGCACGGGAGCCGGTCTTGGAGACGAGGGGCTCGGGCAGCGGGCGCGGCGTCCAGGTCGCGGCTCCCTGATCGTGGATCTGCGGGGCCTCGCGGCGTACGACCGGCTGAGACGGCACGGCGGCACGCCGGGCTGCGCGCGCGGCCCGGGTCGCGACCGAGGACATCCGCTGCAGCACGTACGATGAGACCACCACCAGAGCGCCGCCGACCCACAGCAGCAGCTGCGCCTGCGTGGCGACGAGCTGCCAGACTCCGACGCCGATCGCCGCGAGCCCGAGGAAGAGGGAGACGGTCGCGGTCATCCGCACGCGCCGACGCGCTCGGGCCTGACGCACCGCCGGGTCGGCCTTCGTCGCCGCCAGCTGCTCGCGCAGGAGAACGAGCTCGGCCGCCTCCTTCTCGGACTGCAGCCGCTTCGCGAGCCTCTGCTGCGCGAGAGCCGTGCGCGCAGTCAGCTCGAGATGCACCTCGCCCGGGGTCTCGCTCGTCTCGGCGAGCACGCGAAGAGCCTGATTCAGACGGACCGCGTTGCGTTCGGCGGCGTTGTACTGGAAGCGCCCGCGCCACGACGGCAGCAGGTAGAGCATCCACAGGAGCACAGCGACGAGGACGATCACGCCCCCGCTCAGCACCGGCCCATCCATACCGACAACGGTAAGGGAACACCGTCGCCCGCAGCGAACGTGCCGACGTGTGTCGCGATCGGATCGCACACAGTTCGGGGGCCGACACGCCAGATGTCGGACGGAACGGCGAATCCGTCCACCGATGTGGCGTGTCGGCCCCCGAATCGGCGCGGCCGCGAAGGCTCAGTCCAGGAAGATGTCCGGGAAGAGACGGTCGTCGGGGGTGCCAGGGATCGCGGCGTACCCCGAGAGGTCGGTCACGCCATCGGCCTCGAGGACGTCCTCGACGATCAGCGTCTGGCCCGTGTACCCCGCCGCGGGCTTGGTGAGCACGGAGTAGGCGGCGTCCGCGTAGATGTCGGGGGTCCTGCTCGCCGCCATCACCTTGTCGCCGCCGAGCAGGTTCTGCACCGCGGCCGTCGCGATGGTCGTGCGCGGCCACAGCGTGTTGGCGGCGATGCCGTCGCGCGCGAACTCGGCGGCCAGTCCCAGCGTGACCATCGTCATGCCGAACTTCGCGAGCGTGTAGCCGGTGTGCGCGCCGAGCCACCGGGGCGTCGGGTTCAGGGGCGGCGACAGCGACAGGATGTGCGGGTTCGCGGCCTCCTTGAGGATCGGCACCGCCGCGCGCGAGAGCATGAACGTGCCCCGCACGTTGACGTCCTGCATCAGGTCGTACTTCTTCGCGCCGAGGTCGAGCGATCCGGAGAGGTCGATCACGCTGGCGTTGTTGATCACGATGTCGATGCCGCCGAACTCGCCCTGCGTCTTGAGCACGGCCTCGGTGATGTCGTCGTCGTCGCGCACGTCGCCGACGATGGGCAGCGCCCGGCCGCCGGCCGCGCGGATCTGCTCGGCCGCCGTGTGGATCGTGCCTTCGAGCTTCGGATGCGGGGTGTCGGTCTTCGCGAGCATGGCGACGTTGGCGCCGTCCCGTGCAGCACGGAGGGCGATCGCAAGTCCGATGCCGCGGCTGCCGCCCGACATCAGGATGGTCTTTCCTGCCAGTGACATGACTGTCTCCTCTTCTGCGCTCACTTCGGCGCCATGCGGATCGCGCCGTCGAGGCGGATCGTCTCGCCGTTGAGATACGAGTTCTCGATGATCTGCTGGGCGAGGGCGGCGTACTCGTCGGGGCGGCCCAGCCGCGACGGGAACGGCACCTGCTGACCCAGGGAGTCCTGCGCGGCCTGCGGCAGCCCCATCAGCATGGGCGTCTCCATGATCCCCGGCGCGATCGTGCACACGCGGATGCCGTACCGGGCGAGTTCGCGGGCCACCGGGAGGGTCATGGCGTGCACGCCGCCCTTCGACGCGGAGTACGCGGGCTGGCCGATCTGCCCGTCGAACGCCGCGACGCTGGCGGTGTTGATGATCACGCCCCGGTCGCCGGACTCGGTGGGGTCGTTCTTCGCGATGACCGCGGACGCCTGGGAGAGCACGTTGAAGGTGCCGACGAGATTGATCCGGATGATGCGCTCGAAGTCGGCGAGCACCGCGGGGTTGCCGTCGCGGTCGAGCACCTTCGCGGGCGGCGCGATGCCGGCGCAGTTCACGACGATGCGCAGCGGAGCCGCGGCCTGGGCGGCGGCCACGGCCGCCCGCACCTCGTCGACGCCGGTCACGTCCGCGGCGACGAACCGCCCGCCGAGCTCGTCCGCGAGCTCGGCGCCCGCCGACGAGGCGAGGTCGACGATCGTGACGTGTCCGCCCGCGGCCGCGATCCGCCGCGCCGTCGCGAGTCCGAGTCCTGAGGCGCCGCCGGTGATGAGAGCGCCCTGGCCGGTGATCTGCATCGTGAGTTCTCCTTCGAACGTCGTGCGTCGGTATTCACTGAAACCAGGTCTCAGCATACGTGGTTCCGAGTGTCACAGCGATCGAGTCGGCGAACGCGCGGGAACCGGTGTCTGCTGAAGGCATGGAACTGCGTCGCAAGCGAGCCTACGACACCCCTGCCGGGAGCGGAGCACGAGGATCCCCAGCTGCGGCGGGGTCTGGGCGGGGAGCCCGATCGAGGCGCACGGGATCGTCCCCGACCCGCACGCCTCGACCGCTGCCGGAACCCGTGGAACGGGCTCCGACTCACCCGTTCCCGCCGAGCACGAAGTTCCACGCCCCGGTCGCGACCGCGGTCCAGATCGCCACGACGGGGATCACGCAGGCGAGGAGCACGAGCGTCGTGTCGTGCCGCGTCCACACGGACTCGCGGGCCCAGGAGCGCGACCCCGAGCCGCCGAAGCCCCGGGCCTCCATCGCCGTCGCCAGCGACGAGCCCCGGCGGATCGCCAGGACGAACAGGGCGAACGCCATGCCGAGAGCCCGTCGGATGCGTCCCTGATCCGCGACGCCGCGGGCCCTGCGCGCGAGGGCGAGGGCACGCCAGTCGTCGGCGAGCAGCCCCAGCATCCGCATCCCGGCGAGCGCTCCGATCACGAAGCGGGCCGGCAGCCGCAGTCTCTGCGCGAGGTCGTCGGCGAGGTCGGTCGGGTCGACGGTGATGAAGAGCACCACCGACGGCAGCCCGATCGCCAGCACGCGCACCGCGGTGGCCGCGGCGAGCGCGAGCGAACCGTCGCTCACCCTGATCAGCATCCATTCGAAGTACACGGCGCCGCCCGGCGATCCGTACAGCGCGATGGTCACGGCGCTCAGCGGGGCGGCGATCCACAGCACGGCGGTGCGGGTCCAGAACTCGCGGGCACGGAGACCGGCGTTGAGCAGCAGCGGGATCTCGAGGACCAGGGCGACGGATGCCGAGACCACGTCGATCGATGCGATCAGCGGAACGGCGATGAGCAGCGCCGCGGCGAGCTTCGCCAGCGCGGACCGCGGGGCGATGGGGCCCCTGCGCTCGATGCGGGCGGTGAGCGGATCGATCATGCGCCCACCTCGAACCGCCGCGCGTGCAGGGCACGCAGCACGGCCTCGTCGTGGCTGATCGCCACGATGCCCGCCCCGTCGTCGCGGAGGGAGGCGATGATCGCGACCAGCTCCGCCCAGGTCGTGGCGTCCTGCCCGAAGGTCGGCTCGTCGAGCACGATCAGCTGCGGACGCGTGGCGAGGGCAGCGGCGACGGTGAGGCGTCGTTTCTCCCCTCCCGACAGCGTGTAGGGATTGGCCTCGGCGAGCGCCGACAGGCGCAGGCGCTCGAGCAGCTCGTCGGTGCGCGCGGAGATCTCGTCCTCCTCGAGCCGCAGCGCGCGCGGACCGACCGCGAGCTCCTCGCGCACGGTCTTCGCGAGCAGCTGGTGCTCCGGGGTCTGCAGCACCGTCGCGATGCGGGTCAGCAGCGCCTTCGAGGTCCAGCGGAACGGATCGCTCCCCTCCCCCGACGACAGCGCAGGGGTCGCCGCGACCCGCCCTCCCTCGACGGGGAGGAGTCCCGCGATCGTCAGGCCGAACGTGGACTTGCCCGCCCCGTTCGGACCGGTGATGCCGATCGCCTCGCCCGCACGCACGTCCAGGTCGAAGGGGCCCGCCACGGGCACGCCCCGGCTGCGCGCGACGGTGAGGGCGCGGGCCTCGAGCAGGGTCTCGCCGGGCGCGAGTGCCGGAGGCGGCGGCGCAGCCGGCGGACGGCCGGGAACCCAGACGCCGGATGCGGCGAGCTCGGCGCCCCTGGTGCCGAGCACCTCGTCGGGCGATCCGTCGGCCAGCACGACCGTCCCCTCGGGCTCCGCCCCGAGGACGATCACGCGGTCGACCAGCGGCAGCCACACGTCGATGCGGTGCTCGATCACGACGAGCGTGGCCCCCGTGGCGTCGAGCGCCGCAGCGACCGCGTCGCGCACGTCCTCGACACCGACCGGGTCGAGGTTGGCGGTCGGCTCGTCGAGCAGGATCGCTCCGGGGCGCATCGCCAGCACTCCGGCGAGCGCCAGGCGCTGCTTCTGTCCTCCGGAGAGAGCCGCCGTCGACCTGTCCAGCGGGACGTCGAGCCGCACGGCATCCATCGCCGATCGCACCCGGCGCCAGATCTCGTCGCGCGGCACGCCCAGGTTCTCGCAGCCGAAGGCGACGTCGTCGCCGACGCGGGCGAGCATCGTCTGGGTGTCGGGATCCTGCAGCACCATCCCGACCCTCCCGCGCGCCTGGGTCGCCAGGGATCCGTCGACGAGCAGAGCGCCGTGCGACTCGCCCTCGTCGGCTCCGCCGAGCACCCCGCCGAACCCTTGCAGCAGCGTGGACTTGCCCGAGCCCGAGGCGCCGAGCAGCAGCACACGCTGCCCCGGCTCGATCGAGAGGTCCGCTTCGCGCACGGCCCAGCGGCGGCGCGTGGCATAGCGCCACCCCCAGCCGCGCGCGTCCAGTGCCGCCGGTCTCACCACGAGTGCGGCGGCCGAATCAGCAGGCACCGTCACACCCGCGCGGCGACCTCGCGACCGGCCGCGAAACGGCTCAGCGCACCGGTCGCAGCGAGTCCACGGGCGATCAGCCACGAGCCGATGCCGGCGATGACCGCACCGGACAGGGTGCTGGAGACGGCGTAGATGACGATGAAGGCGGTGTCTGCGCCGGCGTACCAGAGGAAGACGTCGTTGATGGCGCAGGCGATGCCGGCGGCGGCGCCGGCCAGGGCGGCGACCGGCAGCTTCCAGGCGCTGTAGAGGAAGAGCAGGAAGACGAGCTCGGCGCCGATGCCCTGCACCAGGCCCGAGACGATGGTGAGCGGACCCCACACGTTGCCGACGAGCGCCGAGATGATCGCGGCGACCAGCTCCGTGTACAGCGCGGCGCCGGGCTTGCGGATGATCAGCCCGCCGAGGACGCCGGCGATCAGCCAGGGCCCGTTGACCAGGCCCTGCACGCCCGGCAGCAGCGGCTCGAGCAGCGTGCTCGGTCCCTGGTAGCCGACGTTCCACAGCAGGAAGATCAGTGCGCAGGCGACGGCGACGACGCTGGCGACGACGATGTCGACGACGCGCCAGCGCCACAGCTGCGCATTGCGGAGACCGGATGCCGCAGCGGTCGTGGATGCGGACGTGGACGTACTCATATGAACTCCTCCCTGCGCCGGCATGATCCGGATCAGGTTCGACGGTCGAAGCGCGATTCGCTCCCTCTCAGCCCGGCTCGCCGGACTCCCGTGGTTGTTCTGCCGATATTACCCGCCGTTCCGGGGATCCGATAGCGGAGTTCGGTACCGTAGGCGAGTGACCGCTCCTGATTCCGCTGAGGCCACCGCACCTGCAGGCGTCGATACGACGACGGATGCCGCAGCCGGAGCGTTCGACGAGCTCGATGCGCTGGTCACCGCATCCGACGCCCCCGCCGCCCGCTGGGCCGGCGACGACGGCGCCGCCACCGCGCTGACCTGGGTCGATGCGGGGACCGTCGGCGAGACCGCGCCGGCCGCGTCCGACGACACCCGCCCGCTCTTCGCCGGTGCGCATCTGCGGCCGGCGATCGCCCGGCCGAGCCTGCTCGTGCCGATCGGCGTTCTCCTCGCCCTCGCGGGAACCTACGCCGGCACCACGCTGCTCTGGCCGCTCCACGAGGTCGCCCCCACGGTGCAGGCCGTCGAGTTCACGACGACTCCGGCGCCCGCCGCGGCGATCTCCTGGCCGGCGCAGGGCAGCGCCGCAGTCGGGATCGCCGGCATCGGCACGGTGGCGTCCTCGGCGGAGCCCGCGGTGATCGCCAGCATCACCAAGGTCGTCTCCGCCATGATGGTGCTCGACCGGATGCCGCTGGCCCCCGGCGAGCAGGGACCGTCGTTCTCGTTCACCCGGGCCGACAGTCAGTCGTATCTCTCGTATCTGCGCAGCGACCAGTCCGCCCTGGACGTGCCCGTCGGCGGCTCGCTCACCGAGTACCAGATGCTGCAGGGCGTGCTGCTGGGATCCGCGAACAACTACATCGACCGCCTCGCCAAGGAGATCTGGGGCTCCGATGCCGCGTTCGCCACGGCGGCGGCGACCTGGCTCAGCGATCGCGGGATCACCGGGATCACGATCAAGTCGCCCTCGGGCTTCGACGAGCGCAACGTGGCGACGCCGGAGTCGCTGATCGCCGTCGCGGAGAAGGCCATGCAGAACCCCGTGTTCGCCGAGATCGTGCGCACACCGTCGGTGGACCTGCCGGGGGCCGGCACGGTGACGAACACGAACGGGATGCTGGCCGACGCCGGCGTCGTCGGGGTCAAGACCGGCACCCTCCACGAGAGCTGGAACCTGCTCACCGCGAAGGACGTCACGGTCGGAGACACCACCGTGCGGCTGTACGCCTCGGTTCTCACCCAGGCCGACGACGACATGCGGCTCGCGTCGACGCGGTCGCTGTTCTCGGAGGTCGAGGCGGCGCTGAGCGCGCAGGCGCCGGTCGTGCCCGAGGGCACGGTCGTGGGAACGGTCGAGACCCTGTGGGGCGCGACGGTGGACGTGGTCACGGATGCCGATGCCGACGTCGTGCTGTGGAACGGTGGCAGCGCGACGACCGCCGTCGAGTTCGATCTCGGCGAGAAGCGGAAAGCCGGCGCCGAGATCGGCACGCTCACGACGACGGGCCCGGTGAACTCGGCGACGACGGCGCTGACCCTCGCGAGCACCGTCGAGGAGCCGAGCGCCTGGTGGCGGCTCAGCCACCCGCTGGAGCTGTTCGGCCTGACCGACAGGTAGGACGACGGGGCCGGCGTCCGGCCGCGGCTTCGCCCACCCGGCTTCTCGCCCGCCCGCCCAGGTGGCAGAACATCCGGCCCGCACACACCACGCCCCGGCGCATCGGGCGCCGCGCGCAAGCGCACCCCGCGCCAGACGCAGACGCCCCGCCCCGGGAGTCCGGGACGGGGCGTCAGGCTGCGAGGCTCAGACCGTGGGGCCATCGCCCTTCTCGACGATCGACTGCGCGGCCGCGGTCTCGGCGGCGGGCGCCTCGGCGCCGACCGAGGCGCCGATGCGCGCGGCATCCGCTTCGGCCTCGGCCTGCCCCGTGACGACCACCGGGGTCGAGGCGGTGAGCGCCTCTTCGGCGTCGATGTCGGCCGCGGCCTGCTCGAACTGCGACTGGTAGAGCCGCCAGTAGGCGCCCTGCGCGGCGATGAGCTCGTCGTGCGTGCCCTTCTCGACGATGTCGCCGTGCTCCATCACGAGGATGAGGTCGGCGTCGCGGATCGTCGAGAGCCGGTGCGCGATGACGAACGACGTGCGCCCCTGCCGGAGGGCGGCCATCGCGTGCTGCAGCAGCAGCTCGGTGCGGGTGTCGACCGCCGACGTCGCCTCGTCGAGGATGAGGATCGACGGCTGAGCGACGAAGGCCCGGGCGATCGTGATCAGCTGGCGCTCACCGGCCGACACGTTCGACGCGTCCTCGTCGAGCACGGTGTCGTACCCCTCGGGGAGGGCGTGCACGAACCGGTCGACGTAGGTCGCCTTCGCGGCTGCGAGCACCTCGTCGTCGGTCGCGGTGGAGCGGCCGTAGCGGATGTTCTCGCGGATGCTGCCGGCGAACAGCCACGGGTCCTGCAGCACCATGCCGGTGCGCGAGCGCAGGTCTTCCCTGGTCATCTCGGAGATGTCCTGGCCGTCGAGCAGGATGCGTCCGCCGCTGAGCTCGTAGAACCGCATGATCAGGTTGACCAGCGTGGTCTTCCCCGCGCCGGTCGGCCCGACGATCGCGACGGTCTGCCCCGGCTCGACCCGGAACGACAGGTCGGTGATGAGGGGTCGGTCCTCGGAGTACGAGAACGCGACGTTCTGGAACTCGATGACCCCCTTGCCGTCGACGACCGTGGGGGCGTCGTCGGCATCCGGGTCCTGCTCGTCCTCGTCGAGCAGCTGGAAGACGCGCTCGGCCGATGCCGTGCCCGACTGGACGACCGCGGCCATGCCGCCGAGCTCGGCCAGCGGCTGCGAGAACTGCTGCGAGTACTGGATGAATGCCTGCACATCGCCGAGGCGCAGCTGGCCGCTGGCGACCATCAGGCCGCCGAGCACGGCCAGAGCCGCATAGCTGAGGCTGCCGACGAAGGTCATCGCGGGCATGATGATGCCCGAGAGGAACTGCGCCTTGAACGCCGACTGGAACAGCTCCTCGTTCTCGACCTGGAACTTGTCGAGGGCGTCCTGCTCGCGACCGAAGACCTTGACCAGCGCGTGACCCGAGAACGCCTCTTCGACACGCGCGTTGAGGCGCCCGACCTTGCGCCACTGGATGCCGAAGGCCTTCTGCGAGCGCGGTCCGATGACGCCGAAGATCACGCCCATCAGCGGCAGCGCGATCAGCGCGACGAGGGCGAGCTGCCAGGAGATGGAGAACATCATCACCAGCACGCCGACCACGGTGAGCACCGAGGTCAGGGCGCCGGAGAGCGACTGCTGCATGGTCTGCGTGATGTTGTCGATGTCGTTCGTGACGCGCGAGATCAGCTCGCCGCGCTGCACCTTGTCGAAGTACGACAGCGGCAGGCGGTTGATCTTGGCCTCGACGTCTTCGCGCAGCCGCCACATCGTGCGGACCATGATGACGTTGATCACGTAGCCCTGGATCCAGCTCAGCAGGGCCGCGACCACGTAGATCGCCAGCACGGCCGCGATGATCCAGCGCATGGCCTCGAAGTCGATGCCGCCGCCGACCGTGAAGTCCTTGAGAGCGGCGATCTGGTTCGCGAAGTCGTCCTGCCCGAACTGACGCAGCTGGTCGACGACCTCGGCCTTCGTCGTCCCGGCGGGGAAGCCGGGGAAGTCCCCGTTCGGCTTGCCGAGCTCGTTGGACAGGAAGCCGGTGTACACGTAGTTCGTCGCCTCGGCGAGCACCTTGGGCGCCGCCACGGTGAGCACGACGCCGATGGCGCCGAGGATCGACACGAACACGAACCAGATGGCCGAGGGCTTGAGCAGACCGATCATCCGGGCGAAGCTGGGTCCGAAGTGGTCGGCCTTGCCCGGCGCCACGCTGTCCCAGTCCCCGGAGTTCTGTCGGGCCTGCTCTGCGAGCTCGGCCTCGTACTTCTCCTCCTCGGTGAGCTCCGGTGCGGCGGTCGCGGCTCCCCGGGCCGCCGTCGCACGCTCGCGACGGCTCACGGGCTTCTCCTGCTCGCTCATGCGTCCACCCCCAGCTGCGACTCGACGATCTCTCGATAGGTGTCGCTGGTCTCGAGCAGCTCCTCGTGGGTGCCGACGCCGACCATGGTCCCTCCTTCGAGGACGACGATGCGATCGGCGTCCGTGATCGTCGAGACGCGCTGCGCGACGACGATCTTCGTGACGTGCGGGAGCTCCCGCCACAGCGCCTGCCGCAGGCGGGCGTCGGTGGTGAGGTCGAGCGCCGAGAACGAGTCGTCGAAGACGAGGATCTGCGGCTGGTGCACGATCGCGCGGGCGATCGCGAGACGCTGACGCTGCCCGCCCGAGACGTTCGTGCCGCCCTGGGCGATGCGCGAGTTCAGCCCGTCGGGCATCTCCTCGACGAAGTCGCGCCCCTGCGCGATCTCGAGCGCGTGCCAGAGCTCCTCGTCGGTGGCCTCCTCGCGCCCGTAGCGGAGGTTCGACGCCACCGTGCCGGTGAACAGGAACGGACGCTGCGGCACCAGGCCGATGCCCTTCCAGAGGGCGTCGACGTCGGCCTCGCGCACGTCGGCGCCGCCGACGGACACGGCGCCGCCGGTCACGTCGAACAGACGGGGGATCAGGGAGACGAGGGTGGTCTTGCCCGCTCCCGTCGATCCGACGATGGCGACGGTCTCACCAGGCTGTGCGGCGAAGCTGATGCCGTGCAGCACCGGCGACTCCGCGCCGGGGTACGTGAACTCGACGTTCTCGAAGGCGACGGAGCCGGGGGCTGCGAAGTCGCTGACGCCGTTCTCCGGGCGCTCCATCGTGGACTGCGAGTCGAGCACCTCGCCGACGCGCTCGGCCGAGACGGCGGCGCGCGGGATCATCATCGCCATGAAGCTCGACATGATCACGCCCATCATGATCTGGCCGATGTACTGCATGAAGGCGAACAGGGTACCCACCTCGACGGTGCCGTTGTTGACCTCGATGCCGCCGAACCAGATCACCGCGACCACGGTCACGTTGAGGATCAGCATGAACAGCGGGAACAGCAGCACGAAGAGCGACCCGATCTTACGGCCGACGACCATGATGTCGGTGTTCGCGACGCGGAAGCGCTCTTCCTCGATGCGCTCGCGCACGAACGCGCGGACGACGCGCACGCCGGTCAGCTGCTCGCGCATGATGCGGTTCACCGCGTCGATCTTCTTCTGGTTGGTGCGGAACAGCGGCACCATGCGGCTGATGATGAGCACCGCGACGAGGAGCAGCACCGGGACCGAGACGGCGATCAGCCAGCTCAGGCCCGCGTTCGTGACGACCGCCATGATGATGCCGCCGATGGCGAGCAGCGGGGCGGTGACGAACATCGTCGCGCCCATCATCGCGAGCATCTGCACCTGCTGCACGTCGTTGGTGTTGCGCGTGATCAGGGACCCGGCGCCGAACTGCGAGACCTCGCGCTCGGAGAAGCCGCTCACCTTGGCGAAGACGTCGGCGCGGATGTCGCGGCCCGCGCCCATCGCCGCGCGGGCGGCGAAGTAGGTCGCGACGATCGAGGCGACGATCTGGCCGAGCGACACGACGAGCATGAACAGGCCGGTGCGCCAGATGTAGTCGGTGTCGCCCTGGGCGACGCCCTTGTCGATGAGGTCCTTGTTGAGGGTGGGCAGGTAGAGCGACGCGAGGGCGCTGGCGAACTGGAACACCAGCACGCCGACGAGCAGCCATCGGTATCGCGAGAGATAGCGGACGAGGATTTTCCCGAGCACAGGCGGACTTCCTTGTGGGGTCGAACAGCGGATTTCTCGGCGGGCCGGATGCCGGCCGACAATCAGCCGCATCACAGAGTGTCATGAAGCCCGGACATTCGCATCCCCCTGAGGGATGACCTTCGCTGACAGCGAACCTTTTCTCGCGCCGTCAGCGGTTTATGCACCCAGGACAAGTGCGCGGGGCGGGGTCCGCACCGCGCGGACGCCGCGGTCAGAAGAGCGGATGCTGCGGCACGTACGCCCGCGCGTCCGCCCCCGCGTCGGGGCCGAGCTCGGCGATCGTGGCGGGGTCCCACTTCGGGTTGCGGTCCTTGTCGACCAGCTGGGCGCGGATGCCCTCGACGAGGTCGGGATGTCGGGTCACGAACCACAGCACCCGGCGGTACTCGCCCTCCAGCGCCTCGCGCAGCCCCGTCATCCCGCGGGCCTCGCGGACCGCGTCGAGCGTGACGGCGAGACCGGTCGGGGCCAGGCTCTCCAGCAGGTCGGCGACGCCCGCGGCATCCGCCTCCGGCGCCTCGCGCAGCCGCTCGACGATCTCGGCCACGGTGGGCGCGGCGAACGCCCGGTCGATCCACTCGCGGGAGGCGGGCAGCTCCGAGGGCTCGGGCGTCTCGTCGAACAGCAGCACGATCTCGGCGGGCCCGGTCGGATCGGCGCGGTACGCCAGCGCCTCGCGCAGCGCCTCGAGCCGGTCGGACGGCACGAAGTGATCGGCGAAGCCGAGGTAGACGGCATCCGCCGCGTTCATGGAGCCGCCGGTGAGGCCGAAGTACTCGCCGAAGCGCCCCGGCGCACGGCCCAGCAGCCAGGTGCCGCCGACATCGGGGGTGAAGCCGATGCGCGTCTCGGGCATGGCGAGCGTCGAGCGCTCGGTGACGATGCGGATCGCCGCATGGCCCGCGAGCCCGATGCCGCCGCCCATCGTGATGCCGTCGGCGATCGCGACGATCGGCTTCGGGTACTCGGCGATCATCGCGTTCATCGCGTACTCGGCCCGGAAGAACTCGACGGTCTCCTCCGAACGGCCCGACACGATCTGCGCGTGCAACGCCCGCACGTCGCCGCCCGCGCACATGCCGCGCTCCCCCGCGCCGTCGATCATCACGATCTGCACGTCGGTGTCGTCGCGCCAGGCCTCGAGCGCCGCCGTGATGCCCACGATCATGTCGTGGTCGAGCGCGTTGATCGCCTCGGGGCGGTTCAGGGTGAGCCGCCCGAGGGCTCCTTCGGTGCGGACGAGGACGCGCGGAGCGGCAGTGGGTTCGGTCACGGGAGCCAGGCTACTCCGCCCGGCGGCCGCCGCCCGGCGTCCGCCTCGCCTCCGGTCCCTCGCCGCCGAGGTGTCAGGAGCTCCGGCCCCGGCACCGCCGCGGCATGCACGACCGCCACCGCGGCCGGGTCGCCGCGCGCCGCGGATCCGAGCCCCGTCGTCGGCGTGGCAGTCGTTCCCGACCCTGCGCGCGAAGCCCGGAACAGCGGCCGCCCGCGCGCCCGGCAGCGCCCGGCCACGCGAGAACATCGCAGGGAAATACGCGATTGTAGGGCTTTTCCGGCAGGATAGATGGAACTGCCCCAGCAAGGAGAGGTCGCGCATGCCCGAAGGACACGTGCTCGAGTTCACGCGCGTCACCAAGCGTTTCAACGATGTGACGGCGGTGTCCGACTTCTCGGCGCGGGTCGAACCGGGCGTCGTCACCGCGTTCCTCGGGCCGAACGGCGCAGGGAAGACCACCTCCCTGCGCATCCTGCTCGGCCAGGTGCGTCCGACCAGCGGCACCGCCACGATCGGCGGCGTCGCCTACGCCGACCTGCGCACGCCGCTGAAGACGATCGGCTCCGTGCTCGAGGAGACCGTGTACCGGCCGCGGCGCACCGCGACCCGCCAGCTGACGATCGCCGCCAAGGCCAACGGCATCCCGCTCTCGCGCGTCGAGGAGGTGCTCGCCCTCGTGGGCCTGGACGGCGAGGGCGAGGGCCGCATCGGGAGCTTCTCGCTCGGCATGCGCCAGCGCCTCAGCGTCGCTCACGCCCTGCTCGGCGACGCCCCCAACCTCGTCTTCGACGAGCCCGCGAACGGGCTCGATCCCGAGGGCATCCGCTGGATGCGCCTGCTGATGCGCCGCCTCGCCGACGAGGGACGCACGGTCCTCGTGTCCTCGCACGTGCTCAGCGAGGTCGAGCAGGTGGCCGACCACGTGCTGGTGCTGTCGCGGGGGCAGCTCGTGCTGTCCAGCGGCATCGAGACCCTCGCCGATCCGGCATCCGGCTCGGTCGTCGTGGATGCGGCGGATCGCGCCGCCCTCACCAGTGCGCTCGGAGCGGCCGGCCTCGAGGTCGAGGTGCTGCGCTCCGGTCTCACCGTGCGCGGCGAAGACGCGAAGACGGTCGGGGCGGTGGCCGCATCCGCTGGCATCGCCCTGAGCACGCTCGTGCAGCGCGGGCCGACCCTCGAGGACGTGTTCATCGATCTCGTCCGCGGCGGCAAGCTCGAGCCGCGGAACGCGATCGAGGCGGCCGCCGTCGAGGAGGCGGATGCCGGCGCACCCGCCCAGGCGGAGGACGCGGACGCCACCGACCCCGTCGAGCAGGACGATGCGCCGCTCGCCATCGCGACCGACGACGCATCCGCCGCAGCCGCAGTGCCGGCAGCCGCCGCCGGTGCGGCGCTGAGCGCCGAGGAGACGACGTCCGGCGAGGACGCCGACGACGAGTCCCCCGCGGATGAGACCGCGGAGTCCGCCGACGCGTCGACCCCCGAGTTCGCGGGCGTCGACGAGGCCATGGCTGAGCAGACCGAGGCCGGGCAGCACGAGGCGGAGGGCGGCTCCGAGACCGCGATCGACGACGCCGAGAGCGCGACGGACGAGGCAGCCGCAGACGAGCAATCCTCCGAGAACGAGCCGGCACAGGACGCCCCCGCAGGACCGTCGTTCGACGAGATCCTGTTCGGCGGCGGCGCTCCCGCCGCCGAGGAGTCGTCGGTGTTCGAGACGCCGTCCGCGGCGGAGGGCGAGCACATCGGCGCCGAGTTCTTCGCCGGCGGCGAGGACCGCGCGGACGATGCGGACGGGTCCCACGACGCGGAGGGCGCAGCCGACGACGCGGTGTCGGAGGACGCCGCACCCGAGGACGATCCGTCCACCGCGCACGCCGAGCACGCCCCCTCCGAGGGCGAGGCGGGGCCGTCGGAGGAGACGGACGATCCGCGATCCGCGGCCGTGAGCTCGATGCTCGCCGCGGCCGCGCGCGCCTACTACGAGGATGAGCCCCGCCCGTACCCCTTCGGCGAGGGCGCCGAGGGAGACCAGGACGCCGCGACCGCAGACGGCACGGATCACGAAGGCCACGAAGGCCACGAAGGCCACGAAGGCCACGAAGGCCACGAAGGCCACGATCACGGTGAGCACCACCACGAGGGCGAACACCACCACGGCTGATCGCCGCACCGGATCCGAGCCCCTTCCGCCCGCACGGCGCAAGGGGCTCGTCGCGTCAAGCGGGCTCAGGCGGTCTGCCTCAGGCGGGCCGCGGCCTGATCACGGGCCGCTTGCTCCCCTTCGCGACCGGGGTCGGAGCCGTGGCGACGATCTCCTCGACGTCGGCGGGCTCGGCTGACACGTCCAGCCTCAGCGCCTGGGTGAGCGCGAGCCCGTGCCTCGTCGTGAAGATCAGGCGGCGGTAGTCGTCGTCCGCATCGAGGTCGATGACGACGCTCGGCCGCCGGCGGCGGATCAGGACGAAGTCCACGCTTCCTGCGGCCTTCCACGATCCGGCCGCGAGCACCCCGGGGATGTGCGTGCCGGGATTCGGGACTCCGCGGAGCCAGGTCCACGCGTCATCCGTCAGCTGCACCTTGGTGATCGTGTCGCGCGGGATGCGCAGATTGTCGCGGTGGAAGCTCGCGGCGCGTTCGATCGGCGAGAGCACGACTTCGAGTTGCGTCTGATCCAAGAGCAACGTCACCATGCCCCCAGTCTGCCAGCGCTTCGCTGGAGGATGTCTGGAACATGCTCACAGGAAGACAACGATCCGTTGTCGGAATCGTCAGAGCGGATGCCGGAGCCACCCCGCCCCGCTCGGATCAGGGGCGCGCCGCGGCCGCCGCACGCGCCGCCGCGGGAAGGGCGTGCTCGATGAGGGCCAGCTCCTCGTCGCCGTGCGCCGCGGTGAGGAACCACGCCTCGAACACGCTCGGCGGCAGCGCCACGCCCTGCTCGCGCATGGAGTGGAAGAACGGCGCGTACCGGAACGACTCCTGCGCCTGCGCCTCGGCGTAGTCACGGGGAGCCGAGGGCCGGAACGAGGCGTTGAACAGGTTGCCGGCCTTCGCGACGGAGTGCACGACCCCGGCCTCGGTCAGCGCGCCCTCGAGGGCGGCGATGAGACGAGCGGATGCCGCATCGATCGTCTCGTACACCTCGGGGGTCGCCAGCCGGAGAGTGGCGAGACCGGCGGCGACGGACAGCGGGTTCCCCGACAGGGTGCCCGCCTGGTACACCGGGCCGAGCGGCGCCAGCAGGTCCATGACCTCGGCCCGTCCGCCGAGGGCGGCCAGCGGCATCCCGCCTCCGACCACCTTGCCGAAGGTGATGATGTCGGGCAGGTACTCCTCGCCCGCTGCCGCCTGCAGGCCCCAGAACCCGGCCGGGTGCACCCGGAAGCCGGTCAGCACCTCGTCCAGGATCATCAGCGCGCCGTGCTCGTGGGCCGTGTCGGCGATGAGCCTGTTGAAGCCGGGGACCGGGGCGACCACGCCCATGTTGGCCGCGGACGCCTCCACGATCACGGCGGCGATCCGGTCGCCGTGCTCGGCGAACACGGCGGCCAGGGCGTCAGGGTCGTTGTAGCCGATCACGAGCGTCTGCGCGGCGATCGGCGCGGGAACGCCCGCGGATCCCGGCAGGGCGAGCGTCGCGACGCCCGAGCCCGCCTCGGCGAGAAGGCCGTCGGAGTGGCCGTGGTAGTGCCCGGCGAACTTCACCAGCAGATCGCGTCCGGTCGCGCCCCGGGCCAGACGGATCGCCGTCATGGTCGCCTCGGTGCCCGTCGAGACCAGGCGGACGCGCTCGACCGGTCGAGCCTCGCCGAACCGCACGCGCTCCGCGATGACCGCGGCGAGCTCCACCTCGCCCTCGGTCGGGGCGCCGAAGGACAGCCCGCGCGAGGCGGCCTCCTGCACGGCGGCGACGACCTCGGGATGCGCATGGCCGAGCAGGGCGGGGCCCCACGACGCCACGAGGTCGACATAGGAGGCGCCGGCGGCATCCGTCACCCGTGCCCCCGACGCCGAGGCCAGGAAGCGAGGCGTGCCGCCGACAGACCCGTAGGCGCGCACCGGAGAGTTCACCCCTCCGGGTGTGACCGCCCGTGCGGCGTCGAACAGCTCGTCGTTGCGGTCGGTCATGACTCTCCCTCTCGGATGCGTTGCGGCGTGCGGCGCCCGCTCAGCGGCCGGCGTCGCGCAGCCAGCCGGCCGCCTCGGTCGCCCAGTAGGTCAGTACGGCGTCCGCCCCTGCCCGGCGGATCGACAGCAGCGACTCCGTGACGGCGGCGCGGCGGTCGATCCAGCCGTTCGCGGCGGCCGCCTCGACCATCGCGTACTCGCCGGACACCTGGTATGCCCACACCGGAATACTCACGGCGTCGCGCACCTCGCGCAGGACGTCCAGGAACGCCATCGCGGGCTTCACCATCACGACGTCCGCGCCCTCGGCCTCGTCGACGACCGCCTCGCGGACGCCCTCGCGGCGATTGCCGGGATCGAGCTGGTACGTGCGGCGATCGCCCTTGAGCTGGGAGTCGACGGCCTCGCGGAACGGTCCGTAGAAGGCGCTCGCGTACTTCGCCGCGTAGGCGAGCAGCAGGGTGCCGGTGAAGCCCTCGGCGTCGAGCGCGGCGCGGATGACGGCCACCTGGCCGTCCATCATCCCCGACAGGCCGAGCAGCTGGGAGCCGGCACGGGCCTGGGCGAGCGCCATCGCGATGTAGCGCTCGAGGGTCGCGTCGTTGTCGACGGAGCCGTCGGCGGCGAGGACGCCGCAGTGCCCGTGGTCGGTGAACTCGTCGAGGCACAGATCGGTCTGCACGACCAGCGCATCGCCGACCTCGGCGGCCAGGGCCTCGGTCGCGACGTTCAGGATGCCGCGCGGGTCGTCGGCCCCCGAGCCCTGCGCATCGCGAACCGCCGGCACGCCGAACAGCATGACTCCGCCCACTCCGGCCTCCGCCGCCTCGACGGCCGCCGCGCGCAGCGAGTCCATCGTGTGCTGCACCACGCCGGGCATCGATCCGATCTCCGCCGAGGTGGTGAGCCCCTCGCGCACGAACATCGGCAGCACCAGCTGACGCGGCTCGAGCGAGGTCTCCCGCACCAGCGACCGCACGGCCGGGGACTGGCGCAGCCGGCGCAGCCGGACCTCGGGGAAGCTCACGGCGCCAGCTCGTCGGAGGCGTGCGGCAGGGTGAAGTGCGACACCGCGTCGATGAGGGCGTCCACCGTCTGGCGATCAGCGACGACCGTGATCGGGAGGCCGGCCTTGCGCGCGTCCTTGGCCGTGCGCGGCCCGATCGCCGCGAGCAGGGTCTGGTCGGGGATGTCGGGGAACTGCTCGCGCACCTGCTGGGCGACCGATCCGCTGGTGATGAGGATCGCGTTGATCCGGCCGTTCTGCACGTCGCGCATGATCCGGTCGGTCACCGGAACGCCGACGGTCCGGTAGGCGACGACGCTGTCGACGTCGTGCCCGGCCTTGGTCAGCAGCTTGCTCAGCACCGGCTTCGCGATCTCGCTGCGCAGGGCCAGCACCCGCCGCGGGCTGTCGCCCTCGAGAGCGATGATCTGCTCGGCCATGCCCCCGGCGGAGTTGTCGTCCTCGGGCACCAGGGCGACCTCGTAGCCCACCGCCTGCAGGGCGGCGGCCGTGGTCTCGCCGACCGCGGCGATCTTCGTGCTGCGCGGCACGACCGCACGGTGAGCGAACATGACGTCCACGGTCGTGGCGCTGGTGACCGTCAGCCAGTCGTACGCGCCGTCGGCGAGACTCGCGAGCGCCCGGTCGAGGTCCGCCTGATCCGTCGTCGGCGCGAAGTTGATCAGCGGCGCGACGACCGGCACGGCCCCCTGCGCGCGCAGACTCGCGGCGACGCCGTCGCCCCAGGGGCCACCGCGGGGGACGAGGACTCGCCAGCCGGTCAGCGGCCGGTCGTGATGATTTTCAGTCATGAGGAATGCTCTCGGGAGACAAGGTCAGCCGCCCCTTGATCGAGCAGCCGACGGGCAAGAGTCAACCCGAGCGCGCGTGCTGCGTGCATCGGGTCTGCACCATCGGCAGCATCCGCTCCATTGCCACTGCCGTTCCGACGAATATACTCCCCGTTCAGGTCTTCCGTGACGTCGAGCCCGATTCGGCGCCCACCGTCGGGGGCGTAGACGACGGTTCTGACGCGCACGGACGAGCCGGTGACGGCGGCATGAGCGGCCATCGGCGCCTGGCATCCGGCATCCAGCCCCTCCAGGACCGCCCGCTCGACGGTGACCGCCAGCCGGGTCCGCTCGTCGTCGAGGGCGGCGAGCGCCGAGAGCAGCCCGGGGTCGGCATCCGTCCGGGCCTCGACCGCGAGGGATCCCTGCCCCGGAGCCGTGGGCCACTCGGCGAGACCGAGCTCCTCGCGACGGAGCGGTGAGTCGGAGCCGAGACGCGACAGCCCGGCCGCGGCCAGGATGACGGCGTCCAGCTCTCCGGTCTCGACCTTCTGCAGCCGGGAGTCGACGTTGCCGCGGATGTCGACGACCTGCCCGTGCGGAGCCCGGATGCGCACCTGCGCGATCCGGCGCGGTGAGCCGGTGCCGATCAGGCTGCCCGGCAGAAGCTCGTGCAGCGCGACGCCGTCGCGGGTGATGACGACGTCGCGCGCGTCCTCGCGCACCGGGGTCGCCGCGATCACGAGCCCCTCGGGCTGGGCGGTGGGAAGGTCCTTCAGGGAGTGCACGAGGAAGTCGCACTCGCCGGCGAGGAGCGCCTCGCGCAGGCGGGTCGCGAAGACCCCCTGCCCGCCGATCAGCGACAGCGAGGCGCGGTTCGTGTCGCCCTCGCTCGTGATCGGCACGAGCTCGACCGAGCGGCCGGTGACCTTCTCGAGAGCGGCTGCCACATGACCGGACTGCGCCTGCGCGAGAGCGCTGCGCCGGGTGCCCAGGCGGATCGACATGCTCATGCCGACCTACTGCAGAACGTCCGCGATCTCGTCGAAGCGGAGTCGGCGCCCGGTGTAGAAGGGCACCTCCTCCTTCACGTAGCGGCGCGCGTCGGTGTAGCGCAGGTCGCGCATCAGGTCGACGAGCTCGGTCACCTCGTCGGCCTCGAGCGGCAGCAGCCACTCGTAGTCCCCGAGCGCGAAGGCCGCGACCGTGTTGGCGATGACTCCCGTGAACGCGGCGCCCTTGCGCCCGTGGTCGGCGAGCATCTTGCGACGCTCCTCCTCGGGGGCGAGGTACCACTCCGGGGTGCGCACGAACGGGTAGAGGCAGAGCCACCCCTTCGGCTCCACTCCACGGAGGAAGCCGGGCACGTGCTGGCGGTTGAACTCGGCGTCGCGGTGCACGCCCATCACGTTCCACACCGGCAGCAGCGAGCGCAGCAGCTCGGTGCGGCGCAGACGACGCAGCGCCCTCTGCAGCTCCTCGGCGGTGTCGCCGTGCAGCCACACCATCAGGTCGGCGTCGGCCTTGAGGCCGGAGACGTCGTAGAAGCCGCGCACGGAGACGCCGGAGTCCTCGATGTAGGAGACGATCGTCTCGAGTTCGGTCGAGTCGGACTCGGTCACCGCGACGTCGGGATTGCGTCGCCAGACCGCCCAGAGGGTGAAGCCGGACGGGTTCTCTTCGCGCTCATCGGACATGCCCCCAGTCTGCCCCCTTTACGCAGGGGGCGCGAACCGGGGTCGGCAGGGACGGGCGCCGGGTCAGCGCGAGAGGGCGCGGGCGATCACCCAGACGGCGCCGCCGACGACGGCGGCGAGGCCGACGGCCGCGGCGATCGCGCCGAGGGGGTTCCGGTCGGCGAAGCGGCGGGCCTTGACGGCGGCACGTGCGGATGCCTTCTCGATGCGTCGCGGGACGTTGCCCTTGACCTCGATCGCCGCGAGCGCGGCCTTGAGCTCGGCGCGCGCGGAGGCCACCGGGTCGGCGATGCCGAGCGGGACGGCCGTCTTCGGCAGCGAGGCGGGGTCAGAGTTCGTCATCGCCGGATCCCTTCGCGATCTTGATGTCGGCGGCCACGGCCTGGGCCGGGTTCTCGCGGGACAGCACCCTGCGGAAGCGCAGGAAGCCCAGCAGGCCGAAGAGCAGCACCGCCAGGATCAGGATGCCCAGGACGGCGAGTGCCGACAGCCACACCGGCCACCACGAGGACAGCCCCGCGATGGCGAAGACGAGGATGACGGGCACCGCCCAGAACAGGAAGAACAGGGCGACGAGGAACCAGACCGAGCCGATCCCGGCGTCCTTCGAGGTCTTCGCCACCCACGCCTTCGCCGCGTTGATCTCCGCTTTGACGAGGTTGGCGACGAGTTCGGGGAGGTCGCCGAGCAGCGTCAGCAGGCTGTCGTCCGCGCGGTCCCGATACGGACGGGACATCTCAGTCGTCCGCCTTCTCGGCGGCGCCCGCCTTGCCTCCGCCACGCTTCGTCGTGCTCCGCGTGGCCTTCTCCACGACATCCTCCGCGACCTTCGCGACGTCCTCCGCCGCGTGCTTGCCCGTCGCGATCGCCGAGTCGAGCTTCTGGCCGGGGGTGCCGTCGCCGCCCACGGACTTCGCCACCTTCACCACGCCGGTCCAGATCGCCCCGGGCACGGCCGCGGCCTTGTCGCCGACGAACGCCTTGACCTTGGTGACCTGCTCCTGCACGGGATCGAGGTGCCAGACCTTCAGCCACTGCGTCTTGATCTGCTCGTACCGCTCGCGGCCGGCGCGCGTGCCGAGGACGTACCCCACACCGAGTCCGACGACGAGTCCGATCTTCCCCTTCATGGGGTCTCCTCACGTTGTTCCGGCCGGGATGCCAGTCTCCAGCGTAACCCCATATGCCGATTTCGGCATCTATACCCTCAGGTGGTTGACAAACCGGAGAAGAGCAGGTTCCGACGCACGCGATCGGACTCGGCGACGGCGTCCGGGACGACCTGCGCGAGGCCGGTTCCGGCCAGCCACGCGCCGACGGCCGCGAGACCGGGCACCGCCTGCACGGCTGCGCGCGCGGCGGACCGGCGCTCGGCGGAGCCGATGATCGAGGCCGGCTGCGACTGGGTGAACCGCGCGCGGTGCGCGGCGAGCAGCGCGGCGTCGGCCAGGGGCACGCCCAGGAGAGCGGACGCCTCGCGCAGCGCGAGACGGGCCGCGGCGTCGTCGTCGAGGGCCGCGGTGGCGGCGGGCTCCCCCTGCGCCCCGAACGACACCCGCACCACGTGCCGGGTCCCCGCGGCGTCGCGCACCCACGACCATTTCGCGGAGGAGTGGGTCAGCGCCTTCGCCGTGTGCGAGCCGGGGACCGTGAGCACCCCGGTCCCGCGGGGAGCCGCGTCGAGCGCCGGGGCGTCGAGCAGCAGCGTCACGATCTCGATCTCTGGCGACTCCGCCGCCGCCGTCGACGCGAGAGCCGGCACGCCGTCGGCGAGGAGGTCCCTGGCGACGGACTCGGGGGTGGCGACGATCACGGCGTCGGCCGGGAGCGCGGTCTCCTCGGGGACAGGGTCGCCGTCCGCGGCATCCGCAGCGGCATCCGGCTCGCCCGTCTCCGGTCCTCGCACGGTCACGGTCCAGCGCCCGCCGTCCTGGGCGAGCGCCGTGGCCGCCGTGCGCGTGCGCACCTCGGCGCCGAGACCTTCGAGATCGGCGACCAGCGCGTCGACCAGCACGCTCATGCCGCCCTCGAGCCCCTCCACGGCGGAGCCCGGCGCCTTCGCCGCACGGCCGGCCCCCTGCTCGCGCAGGGCCTGCACCGCACCGGAGAGCGAGCCGACGCTCGTGAGAGCGGCGTTGAGGCCGGGAGCGGCGATGTCGACGTCGATGTCCTCGGGCGCGGCGGAGTAGACGCCCGTGGTGACGGGCGCGACCAGCCGATCGCGCACCGTGGCGCCCATGCGCGAGGAGACGAGCCTGCCGAGGCTGTGACTGTGCCCGATCGTGAGCGGCGGGCGCACGCGGTCGAGGTAGGCGCGCCAGGCGCCCGACCAGCCGATGACGCGGCGGACGTCCTCCTGGAAGGGGTTGGCGGGGATCCCGAGGATCCCGCCGGCGGGCAGCGGAGCGGCGCCGACCCCGGGGATGCCGGCGAGCCAGGCCCCGCCCGCGGCCGGCGAGACCACACGATCCGACAGCCCGAGCTCCTCCACGAGCGCGCGGACGTGCCCGCCTCGGGTCGCGAAGCTCTCCGCCCCGGCGTCCACGACGACGTCGTCGAGCGTCGCGCGGCGGATCGCGCCGCCGACGGCATCCGCCGCTTCGAGCACGGTCACCCGCATGCCGACCTTCGCGCACTCCCGTGCGGCGACGAGCCCGCCGATGCCGCCGCCGATCACGACGACGTGGGTGCGGGCCGCTCGGGCGGCGAGGACTGCAGGCTCTTCGGTCATGCCCTCGATCCTTTCAGGCCTCGGCTGTGTCTTCTCCCCACCCCGTTCCGGTCGCGAACCTGGCTCGATCTCCAACGGAAATCGAGCCAGGTTCGCGACCGGAGCGAGAAAGGGTGTCGGTCAGTCCGCGTGCACGAGCTCGACGATGCGCGTGAGCTGGTCGGGGTCGGTCTCCGGGGGGACACCGTGACCGAGGTTCAGGATGTGCCCGCGCGCAGCGCGACCGCGCTCCAGCACGTCGCGCACGTGCGCCTCGAGCACCGGCCAGGGCGCGCCCAGCAGGGCGGGGTCGATGTTGCCCTGCACCGCGACGTCGGGGCCGAGGACGCGAGCCGCCTCGTCGAGGGGCTGACGCCAGTCCACGCCGACCCCGTCTGCGGCGCCGTCCAGGCGCATGTCGGCGAGGAACGGCCCGGTGCCGACCCCGAAGTGGATGGTCGGGACGTCGATGCCCGCGAGCGTCGCGCGGGAGTGCGGGGCGACGAAGGCCCGGTAGTCGGCCGGGCCGAGCGAGCCCGCCCAGGAGTCGAAGAGCTGGACGACGGATGCTCCGGCATCCCGCTGGGTCTCGAGGAACCGCCGCGACACCCGGGCCAGCCAGCCGGCCAGGCGGTGCCACGAGTCGGGATCGGCGTGCATCATGGCCCGCGCCCGCAGGTGCTCCTTCGACGGACCGCCCTCGACGAGATAGGCGGCGAGCGTGAACGGAGCGCCGGCGAAGCCGATCACGGGGGTGTCGCCGAGCTCGTCGGCGACGATCCTCACCGCGGCGGCGATCGCCGTGCCGTCGAGGTCGGCCGGGTCGATCGCCGTGATGCGGGCGACGTCGCCCGCCGTGCGGACGGGGTTCGCGAACACCGGGCCCCGGCCCGGCTCGATCTCGACCTCGACGCCGGCGAGACGCAGCGGGATCACGATGTCGCTGAAGAACACCGCCGCGTCCACGCCGTGCCGTCGCACCGGCTGCAGCGTGATCTCCGCCGCGAGATCGGGCGTGAGGCAGGCGTCCAGCATCCGCGTCCCGACCCGCAGCTCCCGGTACTCGGGCAGCGAACGACCCGCCTGCCGCATGAACCACACCGGAGTCCGGGCGGGACGGGGGCCCGTGAGGGCGCGGACGAGCGGGGCGTCGGAGAGGGCCATGGGTCCATCCTTTCATCCGCGGACGTCGCCGCCGCCGGCGGCCGGTACAATCGAAGGGTGCTGCTGTGTGTGACGGCGAGTCACAAGACCGCCTCCTTCGAGTTGCTCGAACGCCTGAGCCGCACCCCCGACGACGTCGCCTCCACCCTGGTAGAGCTGGCGCCGTGCGTGCAGGGGGCGGTCGTGCTGGCGACGTGCAACCGCTTCGAGACGTACCTGGAGCTCGACGAGCCGGTCACCGCCGCCGGCGCGGTCGGCGTCGAGGCCGTGCTCGAGGCGGTGGAGTCCGCGACCGGCGTCGCCGCGACCGAGCTCGACGGCGCCTACGACGTGCACTCCGGCCGCCGCGTCGCCGAGCACCTGTTCTCGGTGGCCTCAGGACTCGAGTCGGTCGTCTCGGGAGAGGGCGAGATCGCGGGCCAGGTGCGCCGCGCGCTGAAGTCCGCCCGCAAGGACGGCACCACCTCGCCCGAGCTCGAGCGCCTGTTCCAGCGCGCCAGCCAGGCCCAGCGCAAGGTCAAGAACGTCACCGCCCTCGGCCGCGCCGGCCGCTCGCTGGTGCGCCTCGCCCTGGAGCTCGCCGACAGCCGCATCGCCGACTGGTCGGCCGAGCGCGTGCTGCTCGTCGGCACCGGCGCCTACGCCGCGGTCACCCTCGCCACGCTCCGCGAGCGCGGGGCCGAGGACATCTCCGTCTACTCCCCCTCGGGCAGGGCCGAGATCTTCGCCGCGAAGCACGGCATCCGTCCTGTCGCCGAGGCCGACTACGCCCGCACGGCTGCGCGATCGAGCCTGCTGATCACCTGCACCACCGCGACCGAGCCCGTGCTCGGCCCCGAGCAGCTGCGACGCCCCGTCGTCCTCGCCGAGGCCGGCTGCCCCGTGACCGGACCGACGGTCTCGGCGACCCCGCGCGGCCAGCTGGTCGTCGACCTGGGCATGCCGCGCAACGTCGACCCCGCGATCTCCGCCCTCGAGGGGGTCGCCCTCCTCGATCTCGAGACCATCCGCCTGCACGCCCCGCTCGAGGAGCTGCAGGCGACGGATGCCGCACGCAGCGTCGTCCGCGAGGCCGCCGACACGTTCCACGTCGTCGGAGCCCGTCAGAGCGTCACGCCCTCGGTCGTCGCGCTGCGCTCGCACGTCTTCTCGCTGCTCGACACCGAGATCGACCGCGCCCGGGCCCGCGGCGACGAGGACGGCAAGGTCGAGCAGGCCCTGCGGCACCTCGCCGGAGTCCTGCTGCACGCCCCCACGACGCGCGCCCACGAGCTCGCTGCGACCGGCCGCGCCGACGAGTTCACGGCGGCTCTCGCCACGCTCTACGGCATCGAGCCCGAGCAGGGCGACGCCGCGGCATCCGCCACCGCCTGACACGCGCCGTGTCTGGCGACCCCGAGGAATACGGCAGCAGAGCGCAGTCCGGAGCGGATGCTGCGAGCCGGGCATCGAGCGTCAGCAACGAACATCGCGCAGCCTGTGCGAGCACGACGTACATGGCGTCGTAGGCGCTGATGTCGTGCCGCAGGGCATAGACGGCCGGAAGCGCCGACATCATCGGAACCTGCTCGACCCCGAGTTCCTCGAACTCACGGAATGCTCGCAACGCCTGCTCGTCGGTGATCCGTCGACTGAGTGACCACCCGCGGATCACCGAGGCGACCTCGACGGTGAGGTGCTGCGGGGCGAGGAGCTCGTGACCGTCGAGCAGAGCGGCGGCCCGCCGTCCCGCCCCGGGCGCGTTGAGATGGCCCTGAGATACCAAGACGGCCCTGCGATACTGGCCTCATGGCCCTTCACATCACCGGAGACACCGCCGCCGACGCCCTGCTGACCGACAACCCGCTGGCCCTGCTGGTGGGGATGCTGCTGGATCAGCAGGTCCCCATGGAGACCGCGTTCGCCGGTCCCCTCAAGATCGAGCAGCGCACGGGGGCGACGGATGCCGCCGCCATCGCGCACATGGACCCCGAGAAGCTCCTCGAGGCGTTCAAGAAGACGCCCGCGGTGCACCGGTTCCCCGGTTCGATGGCCACCCGCGTGCAGACGCTGTGCCAGGATCTCGTCGACCAGTGGGGCGGCGACGCCGCGAACCTGTGGACCGTTCCCTCGCCAGGCTCAGGAGCCGGTCCGTCCGGCGCCGAGGTCCTCACCCGGCTGAAGAGCCTGCCCGGCTTCGGCGAGCAGAAGGCGAAGATCTTCCTCGCCCTGCTCGGCAAGCAGTACGGGTTCACCGGGGAAGGGTGGCGCGAGGCATCCGCCCCCTACGGCGAGCAGGGCTCGTACCGCAGCGTCGCGGACATCGTCTCCCCCGAGTCGCTCGCGAAGGTGCGCGAGCACAAGAAGGCCATGAAGGCTGCGGCGAAGATGCCTGTGCCGAGCGAGCGGAGCGAGTCGAAGTGAAGCCCGCGGGCGACGACGTCGCCGGCCTCATCGCCCGCTCCAGCCCCGCGATCCGACGGCGAGATGCCGAGACGCTGACCGCGCTCATGCAGGAGATCACCGGCCGGGAGCCTGCGACCTGGGGCACCATCATCGGCTTCGGCTCGGTGCACTACCGGTACCCGACGGGCACCGAGGGCGACAGCGGCCTGCTCGGCTTCGCTCCGCGCAAGGCGGCGACGACGATCTACCTGTTCGACGGCGTCGCGGCGCACGAAGAGGCCCTGGCCGCACTCGGCCCGCACACCACGGGCGTCGGATGCCTGTACATCAAGGATCTGGAGCAGATCGACCTCGACGTCCTCCGCGGCATCCTGGAGCGCTCGCTCGCCTGGGTCGAGGCCGGCGGCACCGAGCAGGTACAGCTCACCGTCACCGGCTGAGCGGCCGGCATCCGGCATCCCTCGCCCTGCCCGCGCCGGGCTCAGCGACCGCCGAACCGCGCGGCGATCTCCTCCGTCAGCGGCGGCCAGATGCGCTTGTGCTCCTCGCCGAAGTCCACGCCCGAGAGGAACGCGGCGGCGATGTCACGGGAGCGGTCGACGAACAGGAAGCTCCCCTTCCCGCCGAAGTGCCCCGCCGTCTCGGGCGGGAACGCGTCGCTCAGCCAGTGCGGGCTCTTCGCCCCCTTCAGCTCGAACCCCAGGCCCCATCGGTTGTCGTCGAACGATCCGTACCCGGGGACCACGCCCCGCAGCCCGGGGCGCGACACCATCAGCGCGAGATCGCGCAGCGCGGCCGGGATCAGCCGCGGGCGCAGCACCTCTCGACCGAAGATCAGCAGGTCCGAGATCGAGGCCCGGTACCCCGACGACGGGCGACCGGTCACGTCGATGTCGGTCATCCCCAGCGGTCGCACGACCTCCCCGGCCATCCAGTCCGAGAACTCCATGCCGGCGACCTCGGCAACGTGCGCTCCGAGCGCGTCGAAACCGGAGTTCGAGTAGATGCGACGCGTGCCGGGGGCGGCCTGCGGGCTGTCGCCCTCGAACGGCAGCCCGCTGGTGTGATCGAGCAGGTTCAGCAGGGTCGAGCCCGCAGGGCCCGCCGGCTCGTCGAGATCGACGAGGCCCCGCTCGACGGCGATCAGCACGCCCCACGCGGTGAGCGGCTTGCTCACGGATGCGAGCGCGAGTGCCGCGTGCGGATCGCCCTGCACCGCGATCGTCTGCTCGGGGCCGGTCACCCCGACCAGAGCCGTGTGCGCGAAGCCGTCTGTCGCCGCGAATGTCGTCTGCACCCTGCCATCGTCGCACGACGGGCCGGCGCTCTCCGACCGGACGGCGAAGACCCCGCCGGCCTGCGGGCCGGCGGGGTCTCGTGCAGCGGAGCAGCGGGGGCTCAGGCGCCCTTCAGGCGCTCCGCGAGGTACTGCTGCAGCTCGTCGATCGCGACGCGCTCCTGCGCCATGGTGTCGCGGTCGCGCACCGTGACCGCACGGTCGTCGAGCGAGTCGAAGTCCACGGTGACGCAGAACGGCGTGCCGATCTCGTCCTGACGGCGGTAGCGGCGGCCGATGGCGCCGGCGTCGTCGAAGTCGATCGCCCACGAGCCGCGCAGGGTGTCGGCCACCTCGCGCGCGAGGGGCGACAGGTTCTCGTTGCGGCTCAGCGGCAGCACCGCGACCTTGACGGGAGCGAGGCGCGGGTCCAGGCGCAGCACCGTGCGCACATCGGTGCCGCCCTTCGCGTTCGGCACCTCCTCCTCGACGTAGGCGTCGACGAGGAACGCCATCATCGCGCGGGTGAGGCCGAACGACGGCTCGATGACGTACGGGGTGTACCGCTCTCCCGACGCCTGGTCGAAGTACGACAGCGACGAGCCGGAGGCCTCGCTGTGGCTCGACAGGTCGTAGTCGGTGCGGTTGGCGATGCCCATGAGCTCGCCCCACTCCTTGCCCTGGAAGCCGAAGCGGTACTCGACGTCGATGGTGCCGGCGGAGTAGTGCGCACGGTCCTCTTCGGGCACGTCGAAGCGGCGCATGTTGTCGGGGTCGAGTCCGAGGTCGACGAACCAGTCCCAGCAGGCCTCGACCCAGTGCTCGAACCACTCCTGCGCCTCGGCGGGAGGGGTGAAGTACTCGATCTCCATCTGCTCGAACTCGCGGGTGCGGAAGATGAAGTTGCCGGGGGTGATCTCGTTGCGGAACGCCTTGCCCACCTGGCCGATGCCGAACGGCGGCTTCTTGCGGCTGGCGGTCAGCACGTTGGTGAAGTTCACGAAGATGCCCTGCGCCGTCTCGGGGCGCAGGAAGTGCAGGCCGGACTCGTCGTCGACGACGCCGAGGTAGGTCTTCACGAGGCCGGAGAACGACTTCGGCTCGGTCCACCTGCCGCGCGTGCCGCAGTCGGGGCAGACGATGTCGGCCATGCCGTTCTCGGGCTTGCGGCCCTTCTTCGCCTCGTAGGCCTCGATGAGGTGGTCCTCGCGGTGGCGCTTGTGGCACTGCAGGCACTCGACCAGCGGGTCGGTGAAGGTCGCGACGTGACCGGACGCCTCCCACACGCGCTTGGGCAGGATGATGGAGGAGTCCAGGCCCACCATGTCGCCGCGTCCGCGCACGAAGGTCTGCCACCACTGGCGGCGGATGTTCTCCTTCAGCTCCGTGCCGAGGGGTCCGTAGTCCCACGCCGAGCGGGAGCCGCCGTAGATCTCACCCGCCTGGAAGACGAACCCGCGGTGGCGGGCGAGGGCGATGACCTTGTCAAGACGGGACTGTTCGGCCACGGTGGCTCCAATGGTCGGATGCGGGTGAGAAACCCGTGAACACGGGCCCGATCATTCTATCCGCGACCGCTCCCGCCCGACTCGACCCTCAGACGGCCGTGAAGAGATAGCCCTTCTCGACGTCGAAGCCCGCGATGCGCAGGCTCCGGCCGAGCAGAGCCTCCATCTCGGCGCGCAGCCGCAGCCGCCATCCGTGCGCGGCATCCGGGTCCGAGACCCGCATGGACTCGATGTCCGAGGGGATCGCCAGGGTGTCGACCACCGCGTCCGGCGCCGGCGGCTTCGCGATGTCTGCCAGCGCCCACTCGACGTCGAGGCGGTCGCTCTCGTCCCCGGCATCCCCGCCGCCGAAGATGCCGTACTGGTTCACGACGTAGCCGGTGACCCTGGCGCCGAGCACGGTGAGGAAGAAGTGCGCGTTGCGCGCCACGAGCGGGTCGAAGGTCCAGCTGATGCGGCCGACCTCGCGCGAGAACGCCCACTGCCGCTGGTGCTCCTTGAGCTCGCGACCCCAGCCGCGGCCGCGGTACTCGGGGACCAGGGCGGTGATGTGCGAGTGCATCGCGCGCCGCCCCGGCTCGCCGAAGAAGGCGATCGAGGCGCCCACCATCCGCTCCTCGCCGTCGTCGCCGTCGAACAGCCCGACCACGTAGTTGCCCGACTGCTGCAGCGCACGGAGCGTGCCGGCGTCGACGACCCGTTCGGGCCCGCGGATGGAGTCCAGCAGGGCCTGGGCGTCGAGGATGAGTTCTACGGTGTCGAGATCGCGGATGGTGCGCACTCCCCTAGTCTGCCCCTCCTGCGCCGATCGGTGCCAGACTCGGACCATGCAGCAGCGCGTCAGCTTCATCACCCTCGCGGTCTCCGACATCGCCCGCAGCCGGGAGTTCTACGTCGACGGGCTCGGCTGGGAGCCGCTCTTCGCCGGGGACGACGTGCTCATGCTCCCCGTGGCCGAGAAGGTGATCCTGTCGCTGTGGTCGGTCGAGGGCTTCACGGCCGAGATCGGCGAGGCCCCGGCATCCGGCCTCGCCCCGATCACGCTGTCGCACAACCTGGCGACCCCGGCGGAGGTCGACGACGTGCTCGCCGAGGCCGCGCTGCTCGGCGCCCCCGTGAGCCCCGCCGTGCGGCGGGAGTGGGGCGGGTACTCCGGCTACTTCACCGATCCCGACGGCTTCCGCTGGGAGATCGCGGTCAACCCCGGCGGGAGCGGGGAGTTCGTGCTCCCGGCCTGATCCCCCTCCGGCGCGCCCCGCCCTCCGGAACGCCGATAGCCTGAAGCGATGGGAGAGAACGACGATCGCGCACGCAGACGACTCTCCCGCACCCCTCCGAAATGGGCGATCGTCGCCGTGCTCGCCTTCGCGGGCCTGTGCTCGTCGTTCATGTTCACCCTCGTCGTGCCGCTGCAGGCGGAGCTCCCGCACCTGCTGAACGCCTCCCGCGAGGACACCACCTGGGTCGTCACGATCACCCTCCTCGTCGCCGCGGTCGCCACGCCGATCTCCGGCCGTCTCGGCGACATGTACGGCAAGCGCCGGGTCATCATCGTGCTGCTCGCCCTCCTCGTCGTCGGGTCCGTGATCGCGGCCCTCTCTGGGTCGATCGTCGGCGTGATCATCGGGCGGGCGCTGCAGGGCGCCGTCACCGGCGTCGTCCCGCTCGGCATCGCCGTGATGCGCGACGCCCTTCCGCCCGAGCGGCTCGGCACGGCGGTCGCGCTGATGAGCGCGACCATGGGCGTCGGCGGCGCGATCGGGATGCCGGTGGCAGCCGTCCTCGCCGAGAACGCCGACTGGCACTGGCTGTTCTGGCTCGCCGCTGCGCTCGGCGTGCTCGGGCTCGTCCTCGTCGTCGCGACGGTGCCGGGCGACGTGCTCCGCTTCCCCGGCCGTCTCGACGTGCTCGGCGCCATCGGCCTCGCGATCGGGCTCACCGGCATCCTGCTGTTCGTCTCCCGCGGCGCGGAGTGGGGCTGGACCGCCCCGCTCACCCTCACGTGCATCGTCGGCGGCGTCCTCGTGCTGCTCGTCTGGGGCTGGTACCAGCTGCGCACGAAGGACCCCCTGCTCGACCTCCGCGTCGCCGCCCGCCCCGCCGTGCTGTTCACGAACATCGCGGCGATCGGGATGGGCTTCGCCCTGTTCGCCTCGAACGTGACCTTCCCCCAGCTGCTCGAGATGCCTGTCGCCTCGGGCTCGGGCTTCGGGCTGGACATGGTCGCGGCCTCTCTCGTGATCATGCCCGCGGGACTGGTGATGATGGTCATCTCGCCGCTTTCCGGCTGGCTCGAGCGCACGGTCGGCCCGCGTCCGCTGTTCACGGCCGGCGCTGCGGCCATCGTGCTCGCCTACGTGTTCGTGCTGCTGTGGTCGAGCGAGGTGTGGCACATCTTCGTCGCCAACATCCTCATCGGCGTCGGCATCGGCTTCACCTTCGCCGCGATGCCGATGATCATCATGCGCTCGGTCCCCGCGAACGAGACCGGGGCGTCCAACGGGCTGAACGCCCTGTTCCGCTCGGTCGGCACCTCGAGCGCCTCCGCCGTCATGGGCGGAGTGCTCGCCGCGATGAGCATCCAGGTCGACGGGGTCGCGGTGCCGACGCGCGCCGCGTTCGACGTGTGCTTCTGGCTCGCGATCGTCGCGGGCGCGGTGGCCGTGGTGCTGTCGCTGTTCATCCCGAGGCAGCGCTCGGCGGAACAGCATCCGTCGATCCCCGGCTGAACGTCAGCGCGTGATCTCCCGCGGATCGGGGTCGCCGTCGCGCGGCGGCCGCAGCCGATCCGGGATCGGCCACGACAGCACGAACCGCTCCGTGGCCGGCCTGGTCATGTCGCCGAAGTCGTCGATCTTCACGACGATCCGGCCGGGCTCGCCGTCGCCGCCCGGGGTGACCTCGACGATGCGCACCCGAAGCGGGCGCTCCGCCTCGCCCTCGAGCATCCACGCCTCCGCCAGCCAGGAGATGCCGTGCTCCTCGAGGGCGGCCTCGGCATCCAGCCATCCGAGGGGAGCGGATGCCGGCCGGCCGAGCACGTCGACGGCGACCCATTCGTCGCCTGCCGGGTGGATCCAGCCGAGCAGCTCGCCGTCGTCGCGGCGGTGCGGTGTCCAGTCTGCGTAGGGCATCCCTCGATGCTAGACGGCGGTGCACCGCGACATCGGCGGGAGCTAGTGCGTGTACTCCATGAGCTCGACGCCGAGCACACGGAAGGCGTCGTGGGCCCGCAGACGGTGCGCGATGGAGAGGTCGTCGAAGCAGACGATGAGCGAGTAGGCGACACCGGCGCGAGGTCCGGCGAGCACGCCGGCCTCGGCCCGGACGCCGCGGTCGCGCCCGGTCTTGTTGATGAACAGCAGGCCGTGCGCGTCGTGCTCGTGGGCGAAGGGGTCGAGCCCGGTGGACGCGGCCACGAGACTGAGGTCCTGGTTGAGGCTGAGCCACTCCGAGACCTGCGCGCTGACCGCCGCGTCGACGACCTGCGAGTTCACGAGCGCCGAGAAGAGCCCCGCCAGTTCGCGCGTCGAGCCGACGGCGACGTGCGGCGCGTCGTCCGGGCCGCGGCGGTCGCGGAAGCGGTCGAGCAGCGCGGTGCGCCGCAGCCCCAGCGACTCGATGCGCTCGCGCACCCGGTCGTGGCCGACCTTCTGCAGCAGCGCGTTCACCGAGATGGGGTCGCCGGCGGTCGCCGCGAGGACCGCGAGGTCCTCCAGCGGCAGCGCCGGCGCGTGCAGGTGGCGCCACAGTCCCGAGGTCGACACCTGCTCGGTGCCCGACCGCTCGACGATCTCGAGCGGATCGAGAGTGCCGTCCTCGAAGGCCGCGGCGACCTCGATGAGCAGCGGCACGACGCCGAGGCCGGCGACGGGCATCGTCACGTGGTCGTCGCCGGAGAGCACGTGGACGTGCGAGTCGAGGTCGACGACGTGCACGGACACCTGCGCCCCGGCATCGGCCAGGGTCTCCAGCGCCCGCAGGGTCGAGGTGAACGACCGCTTCCCGATCGCCGCCCGCCGCGGAAGCCTGCGTGTCGTGCGCTGAGCGCGCCGGCCTGACGATGAGCCAGGGCTCGACGAGTTGCGGAAGCCTTCGACCGGCTCGGGAGCGCCCACGCGTGATCCTTTGAGGGGGGTTGGATGTGCGGGATGCCGGAGGTGATTCTCCTGCGGCACGGATATCGTAACCCCCTGCGCTGGGGATCGATCAGGAGGGGCGGGGATTGCTCACCAGATCGTGACGCGGTGTTCCGGAGCGAGCCAGAGAGCGTCGGAATCGTTCACCCCGAACGCCTCGTAGAACGCGTCGAGGTTGCGCACGATCTGGTTGCAGCGGAACTCGTTCGGCGAGTGCGGGTCGATCGTCAGCAGACGCAGCGTCTCCGCCTCGCGGCTCTTCTGCTGCCACACCTGACCCCACGACAGCAGCAGCCGCTGCACGCCCGTGTAGCCGTCGATCACCGGCCCTTCCTGCGGTTCCTGAGCCTGTCGAAGGGCAGGGACCGACGGGCCCGTGCGAAGGGACAGCTCGTAGGCCTTCAGCGCGATGCCGAGGCCGCCGAGATCGCCGATGTTCTCGCCGATCGTGAGCGCGCCGTTGACGTGGTGCTCCGGGGCGAGGCCCTCCGGGACCAGGGCGTCGTACTGCGCGATCAGCGCCTTGGTGCGCTCCTCGAACGCCGAGCGGTCGGCATCCGTCCACCAGTCCTCGAGCTTGCCGTGGCCGTCGTAGCGACTGCCCTGATCGTCGAAGCCGTGGCCGATCTCATGACCGATGACCGCGCCGATGCCGCCGTAGTTGGCGGCCGCATCGCGGCCGGCGTCGAAGAACGGGTACTGCAGGATGGCCGCGGGGAACACGATCTCGTTCATCGACGGGTTGTAGTAGGCGTTGACCATCTGCGGAGGCATGTGCCACTCGGTGCGGTCGATGGGCTTCCCGACCTTGTCGATGTGGCGGTCGTGCTCGAAGGTCGCGGCACGACGGACGTTGCCGAGCAGGTCGGTCCGGTCGATCACGAGGTTCGAGTAGTCGCGCCACACCTCGGGGTGCCCGATCTTGGGGGTGAACGCGTCGAGCTTGGCGAGCGCGCGCTCACGCGTCTCGGCCGTCATCCACTCGAGGGTCGCGATGCTCTGCCGGTAGGCCTCGATGAGGTTGCCGACGAGCTCGTCCATCGCGGCCTTCGCCGTCGGCGGGTAGTGCCGCTCGACGTAGACCTCGCCGATCGCCTCGCCGAGGGCGCCCTCGGTCACCGAGACGCCGCGCTTCCAGCGCTCCCGGATGCTGGGCACCCCCGAGAGCTCGGTGCCGTAGAAGGAGAAGTTCTCCTGCACGAGGTCGTCGGTCAGGTACGGGGCGGCGGCGTGCACGGCCTGCGAGCGCAGCCAGGCCTTCCAGTCGTCGAGACGGTCGTCGGTCAGGAGCGTGCCGAGCGCCTCGAAGAAGCTCGGCTGCGAGACGACGGCCTCTTCGAGGGCGACGGAGTTCGAGGGGCTGACGGCGTCGCGCCACGGGGTGAGGTCGACGCCGACGAGCTCCTGCAGCTCGGCCCAGGTCTTCAGGTTGTAGGTCTCGACCGCATCGCGGCTGCGCACGTTGTCCCAGTGGTGGCTCGCGATCTCATGCTCGAGGGCGATCGCGCGCTCGGCCTGCGCGCCGGCGTCGGAGACGCCGGCGAGGGCGAGCAGGCGCTCGAGGTGCTCGCGGTACTTCGCGCGGGTCTGCTCGAAGGTGTCGAGGCGGTAGTAGCTCTCGTCGGGCAGGGACAGGCCGCCCTGCAGCAGCACCGGCAGGTACCGCTCGGGGTCGCCGGGGTCGCCGTCGACGTACAGGCCGATCAGGTGCGCGCGTCCGTCGCGATCGTAGGCGCCCACGGTGCGCAGGAACGCGGGGATGCCGTCGAGCGCGTCGATCTCGGCGAGGGTGCCGGCGAGCGGGGCGACACCGGCCGCGTCGATGCGCTCGGTGTCCATGAAGCTCGCGAACAGATCGCCGATCTTGCGGGCCAGCGTGCCGTCCTCGGCATCCTGCGACTCCTCGATGATCGCCCTGACGTCCTTCTCGGCCTGCTCGGCGAGCATGTGGAACGCACCCCAGCGCGCCTTGTCGGCGGGGATCTCGGTCCGCGCGAACCAGGTGCCGTTGACGTGACGGTACAGGTCGTCCTGCGGGCGGATGTCGGAGCTGAACTCGGAGATGGCGAGGCCTGCGGGGAGAGTCATGCGAACAGCCTATGCGGCGCCCACGACATCCGGGCGGACGGCCTCAGCGCGCGCCCGCCTCCGCACACGGCAGGAGCACGCTCATGCGGAACCCGTCGGCGGAGCGCTCCGCGGCGGTGCCGGTCAGCCGCGACGGCGCAGGCCGAACCGGCGGCGTCGCGGCGCCTCGGCGGGCGCGGCGGCATGACGGGCCGCGCGCCGCCCGGCCCAGGCGGCGACCTCGGCGTCGACGTCCCGGGGCTGCGTGACGACAGGGGGTCCGCCCAGCAGCTGGCGCCGGGCCTCGATCACACGGCGGTTGAAGTCCTCGAGCACCTCGCGCACATCGGCCTCGCGGCCGAGGAGGTCGAGCTGACCGTCCAGCTCGCGGTC
>Ga0222419_100481_pt1 | contig 36944 bp, 30 predicted proteins | sample 1B20Ametagenome_FD_182474 | JGI IMG/M metagenome (GOLD analysis project Ga0222419, IMG submission 182474) | Enriched microbial communities from leaf-cutter ant dump, University of Wisconsin, Madison, United States - 1B20A (version 2) | ecosystem: Environmental > Terrestrial > Nest > Insects nest...
GAATTGTACTTTCATATTGTTTGTAATCGCAACGTCAAGATACAATCTCTTGGCGAACAAACAAAAAAATCCCCGACACTTTTTTGTATCGGGGATTAATCTTTAAGAGGCTTTTTAGACAGCCCCAACCTGCTGCTCAACTTGTGCGGTCAGAGACCGATGCCACCGGGACGTAGTCTGGAGAAACGTCCAACTCCCGCTTGAGCCCTACGGTGAGCGGCTTTGTTTGTATTTATTGCCTAAGGCAATAGCATAAAAACTGCGAAACTAAAAGTTTCGCAGAGCGCGGGATAATAAAAGATAAACTTGTGAATATGCACAAATACCTGTTAGTTTTCTTTGAAGTATAAAAAAAATATCAGAAACAAGTACCGCCATTTGGGATGTACATTAACTTTACAGCTTCACTTCAAAAACTTTATCCGATAATTGCCAATATCCAATATCAAACAGTTAAAAAAATGCGCATTATCTCCTACAATGTAAACGGCATCCGAAGTGCCATAAACAAAGGCTTTACCGAATGGCTGAAAACCGATCCTGCGGATATGATCTGTCTCCAGGAAATAAAAGCACATAAAGACAATATTGACTATAAGGCCATAGAAGATCTGGGCTATGACACCTTTTGGTTTCCTGCACAAAAGAAAGGCTACAGCGGCGTTGCAGTCTTTACTAAGATAAAGCCGGATCATGTTCAATACGGCAACGGTATTATGCAAAGCGATGCGGAGGGCAGAGTGATCCGTTTAGACTTCGGGGACATTACGCTGATCAATGCCTATTTTCCCAGCGGTACCAGCGGTGAGGAGCGTCAAACCTACAAATACCAGTGGTTAGACGAATTTTACGATTATATTGCTCTGCTGAAAAAGGACAGAAAACAACTGATCATTTGCGGTGATTACAACATCTGCCATAAACCTATTGATATTCACAATCCGGTTTCCAATAAAAACAGCAGCGGCTTTCTGCCCGAAGAACGGGCATGGATGGACAAGTGGTTCGACAGTGGTTTTATTGACACCTTCCGGCATCTTTGTCCGCTGCCGCAACAATATACCTGGTGGAGTTTCCGTGCAAATGCCCGAGCCAATAACAAAGGCTGGCGGATTGATTATATCAGCATCAGCAAAGCGTTGGAACAACACTTAAAGGATGCGGCCATCTACCCCGATGTAAAGCACTCCGACCACTGCCCTGCTTATGCAGAGCTGCGTTTAGGATGATAGGAAGGCCTCCACAACAGGTATTTATCCGTATTGAATATTTGCTCCCAATCTATCCATATCCTTCCAGAAACCAGGGTAAGATTTTTGGACGCATGCCGCATCATCAATAACAGATTCACCCCGGATATTCATGGCAATGATTGCGGCAGCCATGGCAATGCGATGATCGCTGAAACTATTGATCGTCGCGGCATGTAGCGGTTTTTCGCCTTCAATAATCATTTCATCATCTTCAATAAATACCGTGCCGCCAAATTTCCGGCACATCTCCGTAATGCTTTCCGCACGATTACTTTCCTTATGGATGAGGCGATGCAAGCCTTTGATGCTGCTCGTACCATTGCAAAACAAGGCCAGCGCCGCTAACGGAGGAAACAGATCGGGACAGTCCATAGCATCAAAATGAAAAGGCTTCAACGGATTTTTAGCCACGGTAATATCCTGTTCATGTATAGCAATAGGACAGCCGCATTGCCGCAGCACATCCAATATTTTTTTATCCGCCTGTAAGGAATCCGGCTTTAGTCCTTTCACTTTTATCGCTCCGTTGATGGCTGCTGCAACTAACAGAACAGCAGCGCTGCTCCAGTCGCCTTCAATAGCATAATGAATTATGGATTTTGGATTTTGGATTTTGGATTTTGTCCCGAAGGTTGGGGATTGGATTTTGGATTTTTTAAAAACAAATGTTTTATAGTTTTTGTTTTCAGGAACGCTCAACCCAAAATCTTTCATCACTTCCAAAGTCAAGTCAATATAAGGTTTGCTGTTCAACTTGTCCACATGAATATGCGCAGATTCATTTAAGGCGCTGAAGGCAAACAGTAATCCCGTCAGGTATTGCGAGCTTAATGAACCGTCAACGGTAATGTCTTTTGCCTGCATCCTGCCTTGAATGGTAAGCGGCAAATATCCGTTTGAGGAAATTACGGAAACGCCTAATTGCGGAAATGTTTTTTCAAAAAAATGAAAAGGCCGTTGCAGTAAAGTACCTGTTCCGGTAATTTGTATCATATCGGCACTTAATGCAACAATAGCAGTAAACATTCTTGCAGACAAACCACTTTCCCCGCAGTCTATCACTTTTGATTTTATTTTTTCAGGGAAATTTTCCGAAATAATTTCAAGCACATCATCATCAATAATGGTTACGGCAGCGCCCAATTGTTTAAGGATATCTAAAGCGGTAGCATCATCGCGACTTTTACCATAATGATGCAGCATCACTTTGCCGCCACGAAGCAAAGCCGCTGCACAGGCACGCTGCATCACGCTTTTGGAAGCCGGTGCTGTTACGGTTCCTGCAATTTCAGATGGGGTAATCTTTACCTGCATAGCTATTGCGTTTCCCTTAAAAAATTATTCAGCTCATCTACTGCTATTCTCTGTACCACAGCATGGCCGGTGTTTTTTAAAAGGATATAATCCACACCGTCCCGGAATCTTTTTTTATCTGCCAAAATCATGGACATGATCGTATCCGGATCATAATGGAGCGATACCGGCAGTTGATATTGCTCCAAAAGTTGTTGCACTTTTCCGGTTTCTTTAAAGTCCAGCATCTTTTCCGAAATCTTACAGGCCATTACCATACCGATAGCCACCGCATGGCCGTGCGGCAAGTGATAACTGTTTTCCGCCGCATGGCCGAAAGTATGCCCGAAGTTCAACAGTTTGCGTTCGTTTTTTTCCGCTTCGTCCTGTTGTACAATAGCAGTTTTAATCTCCACATTCCTTGCTACAACCTGTCGCAGCAGGTCTTTATTGTGTTTAAAATCTTTAAGCGTATGCTGCTCAAGCAGGCCGAACAAATCAGCATCTTTAATACAGGCATGTTTGATGATTTCTGCAAAACCGTTGATCCATTCTTTTTCGGGAAGTGTTTGTAATACCTCAAAATGATACAGTAAAAATTCAGGTTGCCGGAGGATGCCGGCCATGTTTTTATAACTACCGAAGTTCACACCGTTCTTACCGCCTATGGCCGCATCGGTCATGCCGAGTATAGAGGCAGGCATAAATCCGAAACGCAGTCCCCGCTTATAGATACCGGCTGCAAAACCTGCAAGATCGGTAGCCACACCACCTCCAAAGCCGACAATTAGGGTATCCCGACCGGCTTCCATATCTATCAGCCACCATACGATGTCTTCAATAGTGTCCATTGTTTTGGCCTGCTCTCCGCAAGGAATCGTAATGGTTTTCCATTCTTCCAACTCTTTGGTGTATAGTTTTTTCAGATTGTCATCGGTAATGATAATACTACGATCCGGCGGAGCAATTGCCCGGAGCAGATCAAAATCCGCATGATAATAAATTTGCGTAGTGCCGCTATTGAATGCAACCGATGTTGGCGTTGTAGTATTCATAACTGCCTTATTTTTTATTCATCACCATATCCTGATGTTTGATACTTTCCAGATGAATGACTTCAAAATATTGTTTGATAAAATTTTCGCTAAGCCCCAGCATACTGCATTGCTGACTGAGCCGTTCCAATATTTCATTCCAGCGGTTAGTTTGTAAGATAGTGATATCATGGTCTTTCTTATACTTTCCTATCTCTTCTGCTATACGCATTCTTTCCGCCAGCAGCTCCAGCACTTTATCATCTAACTTGTTGATCTCATTTCTGAATTGATTCAACCTCTCATGCAGCTCTTCGGAAGTGATGGCTTCCGTACGCCAGATAATTTTATTCAGTAATGCGACAAGCGACGACGGTTTTATCTGTTGTGCGGCATCGCTCCAGGCATTGTCGGGATCGGTATGGGATTCGATCATAACACCTTCATAATGCAAGTCCACCGCATGTTGCGTTACCTCACGCAGCATAGTCCGGTTGCCGCAAATATGAGAAGGGTCAATAATAAAGGGCAGGCTGTTAAAGAGTCGCTTCATTTCAATAGCGAGATGCCACATCGGCGCATTCCGGAATTTTTTATTGCCGTAAGAAGAAAAGCCCCGGTGAATCAGCGCAATTTTTTCTATGCCTGCTGCTGCAATACGTTCTACGGCACCTATCCATAATTCCAGATCAGGGTTAATCGGGTTTTTAATAAAGACGGGAATATGGATTCCTTTAAGCGCATCCGCCAGCTCCTGGATACTGAAAGGATTTACGGTGGTTCTTGCACCGATCCAGAACATATCCACATCATGTTTTAACGCTGCTTCTACCTGTGCGGCGGTGGCCACTTCAACCATTACCGGCAAGCCGGTCAGGCGGCGTACCTGTTGCAGCCAGGGTAATCCGGCAGCGCCCACACCTTCAAAATTTCCCGGTCGGGTGCGTGGCTTCCAAAGCCCGGCACGAAGCACATCCACTTTTCCGGTAGCCATGAGCTGCATGGCGGTACCGGTCAGTTGCATTTCCGTTTCAGCGCTGCAAGGCCCTGATATAATCAAAGGCCGTTTGTTCCAGGTTTGATCAATATGTATAGTCGCAAGCTTGTTTTCTCCCTGCATCATTCCGCAAAGTTAGCGATAAGGAGGTCAGGAAAGATGATGTCTTTTGACATCGTTTTTCTCCTGTTCCAAATGCAATACAGCGGCTTCCAATCCGTATTTTTCCTTCAGGTGTCGCGCCAGCGCTTCCGCTGCATATACAGAGCGATGTTGCCCTCCGGTACAGCCGAAGGCTACGGAGAGATGATCGAAGTTGCGATGAAGATAATCTTCTACGGAAATATCCACAGCCTGATATACGCCTTCCAGGAATTCCGACATTTTAGTATGCTGTTCAAGGAAATTTTTCACTGCGGAGTCTTTGCCGGTAAGCGCTTTATACGCCTCCTGCCGACCAGGATTCAGGATACCGCGACAGTCAAATACAAAACCGCCGCCATGCGATGAAGTATCTGCCGGCATACCTTTTTTATAGGAAAAACTATATAACTGTACTTTTAAGAGACTATCTGCCGATGCCAATACCGCCGGTTTAAAACGAGCCTGAATTTCCGGTTTGACTAATTGATGTAATACCTTCCCGATTTCATTGTAAGCAGGAAGATTAGGGTATTGATCTAAGAAGTATTCCAACTGAAGGAGGGCAGGACTGATGCTTTGGATAAAATGTGATTTTCCTTCTATCAAACCCCGGAATCCGTAAGCGCCCAGCGTTTGCAGCATACGTAATAACACACATTCTAAGTATCCCTTTCTGAAATCCGTTTCGTGAAAAGAAGGAATGCTGTCTAAGGATTGCAAGGCAGTAAAGTAATAGTTCAGCAATTCGTTTTTCCATTCTTCGGGGAGTTGCGCACGAGCCTGCCATAAAAGTGAAGCCAGATCGTACTGTGGCAAGCCCTGCATGCCGCCCTGGTAATCTATAAAATAAACATCGTCACTGCGCACCTGGATATTTCTGCTCTGAAAATCGCGGTACATAAATGTACGGGGTTGCATAGTTGCCAATGAGCGGCTCCAGGTTTCCAACTCATTTAGCAATTCCATCTTATCATATTGAATCTTGAGCGGATCAACAAAGTAATATTTGAAATACAACAGGTCTAAAAAAATCTGTTGGCGGTCAAATGCACGGGCGGAATAACACATGGTATAATCCACCTTGCGACCGGCCTCCCAGTGAAATTTTACTAAGCCGTCAATACTTTTGCGAAACAGTGTTTTTACCCTGTCGGTAAATCCCTCCTTTATTAAGATATGAAACAGCGTTTCCTCTCCCAAATCCTGGATGAGATAGGTTTCCTTGTTCGAGGCGGTTTCATATAGTTCCGGTACGGGAAGTTTTGCTTTGGAAAATAATTGGGTAAAATAAATAAAAGTGCTGTTTTCATTTCTGTCCGGGTTATAGACCCCGATGGCAGAAACGGAAGGGCCGGTAATTCTGAAATACCTCCGGTCGGATCCGGAAGCGGGCAGAGCGGTAATGGTTAGCGGGCTTTCGTTGAAATGCTTTTCAAACAGTTCCTGTAATTTTTTCTGTATATCCATTTAGGTTATTTACTATAAAGTAAAAATTCAAAATTCAAAATGTAAAATGTAAAAGCATGTGCATACCTAAACGTGTCGAACCATAAACAAAGCCTTCGACGAACTCCGGTACATTTCCGGTCGACATTCCGGGGAAGATGTACAAGCGTAAATGATCGGATCGTTTATTTGCTGCAATTTGACGAAGCGGGTAACCATACTTAACATGATACTAAACAATATTTTTGGGGTAATCAAAAAATAAAAATGAAATATTCGCAGCAGGCATATCCTGCCAGCGGTCGGCATTGAAACGGAATGCCACTATGCCGCAGGTCGGTATATGAGGAATGTCCTGAGGATAGATTTGGTTATTGGCAAAATCCGTAATACCGGGATTATGGGCAATGATAAAGACCGTTTCCGCCGCATCGGGAAGCAGGGCAATCTTTTCTGCAAATGCGGCAGGAGCACACTGATAGAGCATTTGCAAACCCTCGATACGTTCGGCGGGAAGCTGCAAGTGTTCTGCTATTATTGCAGCGGTTTGTGCAGCTCTTTTAGCAAGGCTGGTCACAATAATATCCGGGATAATATTTTTTTCCTTCAGGCGCATGGCCATCATGGCCGCATCCTGTCGTCCGGTTGCAGTCAACTGCCGGTTGAAATCACCGCCTGTTGTGGCATAGCTTTCCGTTTTGGCATGTCGTATCAGCACGATGGTTTTCATCTCAGTTGTTCTTTGGTTTAAAATATTCCAATGTCAGGGATTCCCCGTCAAAAACGGCGAAGCTGTCGTAATGCAGCCAATCGCCGAGATTTACATACAGACTATCAGGCTGCAGGGGATAGGTTACCGCAAGATGACGATGGCCAAAGATAAAGTAATCGTAATGTTGTTCCTGAAGTTTTTCCCGGCAAAACCGGATCAGCCATTCCCGGTCTTCACCCAGAAATTCTTTTTCGCTATTGGTATGCTTTGGCCCTAACCGGCTAAAGAAGTTGGCTAAGCCCACGCCGGTATCGGGATGCAGGCGGCGGTACAGCCATTGCGACACCGGGCTGCTCATGATGTATTTCAGGAATTTATAACCACGATCGCCCGGCCCTAATCCGTCACCATGTGCAATAAAAAACTGTTTGCCGTTGACGGTAAGCTCCACTTCTTTATGATGAACGGGAATGTTAAGCTCCTCCTCGAAATAGCCGCGCATCCACAGGTCGTGATTGCCGGTGAAGACTTCGATTGCTATACCGGCATCGGTAAGCTCGGCCAGCTTACCTAAGAAGCGGGTATAACCTTTGGGAATTACATTTTTATATTCGAACCATACATCAAACAAATCGCCTACAAGATAAATCCGCTGCGCATCTTCACGGATATAATCCAGCCAGCGGCAGATGCGATGTTCGCGGTTGCGACTGCCGGCTTTGTCTGGAATACCCAAATGGAAATCGGATGCAAAATATATTTTTTTACCCTGAGGCAAATTCATGGGCTATAATATGATACGTAGCTGCAAAAGTAAGTATTTGCAGTCGCTTTTACGCAGGATATAATCAGGAGGGTAGAAATAGCAGCTCGAAGCTCCTCAAAAAATTTAGTCTTATATTTTTCGCATCTTGAACATCCTTGTATCTTTGTATGGAAACAAAACCCATTACTCATGTTAAGTTAATCGTATTGTTGTTGGTAATAATGCTACGGCAGAAATGATCAATCTGAATCAAATATGTTTTACCACGAAAGGCACGAAAAACACGAAATTTATGTTTGTTGTGAAAAAGTGTTTTACTTTTTTCTGTAAAAATATTTTACCCGCCAATTAATTTATAAAGATGAACCTGTACGATGAAATATTAGCCGACCGTTCCAAAGAACATATCCGGGAGATGGCTGCATGGGTCGGACATCATCCCGAACGGATCCGGGTACTGATTGATTTATTAGCCAGCAGTCAAAAGGAGATGGTACAACGCGCAGCCTGGATTATCAGTTATGTGGCGGAAGCACATCCGGAAGCAGTGTGTCCGTATTTGCCAACATTGGCGGAGCATCTGAATGATACCGCTGCGCCGGTAGCCCTGCGCCGTAATGTGATGCGGGTCATGCAGTTTTTACCCCTTCCCGAAAACCTGCATGATATTGTCCTGACTCATGCCTTCGCCTTCCTGCAGGATGAAAAGGAAACCGTAGCGGTACGGGCATTTTCCATGACGGTAATTCAGCGGATCAGCGTTCATTATCCCGAATTGCGAAACGAGCTAAAGCTGATCTTAGAACATGCGCTGGCACATCAGGAACTTAGTCCCGGATTTATCAACCGGGCAAAAAAGATATTAGCTCAATCAGAACAAGATTAGTGTGCGGTAACCTTTACACCGACAAGACGTTTAGCCGCAGCAATGATGGCATCCGTATCATAGCCGCAATCGCGATACTGCTCTTCCTGCTTCCCATGCTCCACCACCTCATCAGGAATGCCTAAGACGATGACTTCCGGGTGATAATGATGTGCGTTGAAAAATTCCAGGACGGCGCTGCCTAATCCGCCTATCCGGCAGCCGTCCTCCACCGTAATGATCTTCGTATATTGTTGCCCGATACGGTGCAGGAGCGCTTCGTCCAAAGGCTTTACGAAACGCATATCAAAATGTGCGGCGTCTATACCGGCAGCTTCTAATTCCCGGCAGGCATTTTTGGCAAAATTTCCCGGATGCCCGATAGTGAGTATAGCCATATCATGGCCTTCCCGTATAACCCGGCCGGTACCAATAGTGATTTTTTCAAAAGGCGTTCTCCATTCCGGCGTAACGCCACAGCCGCGAGGGTAACGGATCACAAAAGGATGCACATTGTCGTCAAGCTGTGCGGTGTACATAAGATTACGCAGCTCCGGCTCATCCATAGGTGCGCTCACAATCATGTTGGGCACGCAACGCATATAGGCAAGGTCATAAGCGCCCTGATGCGTACCGCCGTCATCGCCCACCACACCGGCGCGATCCAGGCAGAATATTACGGGCAAATCCTGGATAGCCACATCATGAATCACCATATCATAAGCACGCTGCATAAAGCTGCTGTAGATGTTGCAAAACACTTTCATACCCTGGGTAGCCAGACCGGCGCTTACCGTTACGGCATGTTGTTCGGCTATGCCCACATCCAAAGCGCGATCGGGCATTTCGGCCATCATATATTTCAGGGAGCAGCCCGAAGGCATTGCCGGCGTAACGCCCATGACCTTAGGATTGGCTTGGGCCAGTTCAATAATAGTATGACCGAATACATCCTGGTATTTGGGCGGTTGCGGCGTATCAAAGGTTTTCTTTTCAATCTTCCCGGTGATCTTATCAAATACACCCGGTGCATGCCAAAGCGTTTGATCCTGTTCCGCCAGCCGGTACCCTTTTCCTTTCACCGTTTTGATATGTAAAAGCTTAGGGCCGGGAATGCTTTTCAGATCGCGCAGGGTTTCTGCCAACTTGATCACATTATGACCGTCCATTGGGCCGAAATAACGAAAGCCCAGGGCTTCGAACAAATTGCTGGATTTGGATATCATGCCTTTCAAACCGGCTTCCAACTTGGAGGCCATATCCCGCTGAAAATCCGCATAAGGCAGTTTACCTAACAATTTCCATACATCATCCCTGAGCTTGTTATAGGTTTGGGATGTGGTGATATCGGTCAGGTATTCTTTGAGCGCACCCACATTGGGATCAATGCTCATATTGTTATCATTCAGCACAACCAATATATTGGCATTGGCTACCCCGGCATGGTTCAGCGCTTCGAAGGGCAGACCTGCCGTCATGGCGCCATCGCCGATCACCGCCACATGCCTGCGACTTTCTTCTCCTTTGAGCTTGGCGGCTATGGCCATACCCAATGCGGCGGAAATGGAAGTAGAGCTGTGTCCTACTCCAAAAGTATCATATTCACTTTCGCTGCGTTTCGGGAATCCGCTGATACCTTTATATTTTCTGTTGGTATGAAAAACCTTTCTTCTTCCGGTAAGAATTTTATGCCCGTATGCCTGGTGACCTACGTCCCAGACTAATTGATCGTAGGGCGTATTCAGTACATAATGCAAAGCTACCGTCAGTTCCACAACACCTAAGCTGGCGCCGAAATGTCCTCCGTTTACGCTGACTACGTCAATGATAAACTGGCGCAACTCATCGCAAACCTGTTGCAACTGCATCTTGTCCAGCTTTCTTAAATCGGATGGATATTCTATTGTATTTAATAAGGGACCTGCGGGGTATTCCATTTTTTTATAGACTGCTTATACTGAAACCGGGAATCTATCCGATTAACTGTTATTTTACAGATATCAATTCCCAAACCAACAAAAGTAAAAATATTTCCGGTATAAAAAATGCTTTTGTGCTTTTCCGCAAAGGCTTTTTGAAATGATTAATAGGTTCTTCCCTTATAAAAAACCTTATACAGGTTTTGGCCGAAGCGGTATTGGATCACGTCATAATCCAAGCGCCACTGGCTGATGCCTGCATTGGTCACATCAAAGATATCGCCTTCGCAAAACTGACGAAGCACATTGGCACGGTTTACATAAGCCACGGAATTATAGGCCACGACATAATCATCAGGATAATAACTTTCTAAAGTATATACGGCACCTTTATAAAAAACCTTGAAATAACCGCTACCATCTTCAAAAGCCACTACATGATCACCAACTGTAAAATCCGGCTGGAAATAACCCATAGTATATACGGAGTCGTTATAAAAAATCTTAAAATAATTATCACTTCCTATAAAAGCCACCAAATCGTCGCCGACAGCATAGGTTTCGGGGGTAAAATCATCTAACAATCGTGTTTTACCATCATGAAACACCCGGAACTGCGCATTGATGTCCACATACGCTACCGTATTACGACCCAGATCGAAGCTTTGAACCAAATAAGGCTCCTGATCAATAATTTCACCGTGATAGAAGATGCGGAACTGGCTGGAATAATTGACATAAGCCACAATATTATCTGATGCTTTTGCTGCAGGCAGTTGTCCCGATTCAATGCTTTGGGTATTGGAAATGGCAATGCTTTGAGCGGTATCCACAGCAAAAAGATAATCGGAAGAAACGCCGCCAAGGAAACCTTCAATGGGATAAATTTCTCCTTTATAATAAGCTTCGTACTGGGACTGAATACCATCGAAGAAAAGCACTACGCTATCGCCGATTTTAAAATCGCCCACCATGCCGGACAGTTGAGTAATATGGCCGTTTTCCCAAACAAAGAGGGCATTTGTATTTTTATAGCCGATTAAATTATCCGTAGCATAAATGGAGTTGGTAAAGCCATCGTTGATCTTTACGGAACCGCCATTATGATAGATCTTAAAGCTCCGGGAATTATCCAAATAACCAATAGCAGAGCGACCTACAGCGGTTTTCAGGGGAACGAGATATTCTATCTTCCGGATATAACCATTATCCCAGACAAAGAACTGGTTTTGGAAATTGGTATATGCCGACAAAGGCTGTGCCATTGACTCCAGACCGAAGCCTATTAAAACCAACAGAATAAACAATCGCTTCATAAATGCTTTATTTAAAATCATCAGAATGGGCAGGCCCTTCTATCTGCTCCAGATGATAACCGGGCTTGTTCACTTCGCTTACGCTATGAATATCCAGCGTAAACTTAGGCGCTTTGCCGATGACTTTATCTATCAGTACCGGCGGCTTAGTGGTGCCCACATTACCCTGGTAATGTCCCTGCGCAATAACGCTGTGCCTGTTGATGGCTGCCGGGCCTTCAATAATCCAGTCTTTAGTGGCTTTCTTTTCAAAGCGGCAGGTATTGCATATCCAGCCGGTTTTACCGTCATAATCCTGAATTTCGCCCCATTCGTCTTTACGGGCGGTTACCCGGAACACTTCATCTCCGCGCATCCAGAGCCGGACTTTGCCGCAGCAGGTCGGACAGTCGCGATGAGCATCCAAAGGTTTGGTGAACCATACCCTGTTTTTGAACCGGAAGGTTTTATCAGTCAGCGCACCTACCGGGCACACATCTATCACATTCCCGATAAATTCATTATCCAACGCTTTGGTAATGCAGGTGCTGATCCGCGATCTTTCGCCCCGATCCAGCACACCATGTTCTCTTTGCTCGGTGAGTTGCTCTGCGGTAAATACACAGCGATAGCACATGATACAGCGGTTCATGTGCAACTGTATATACGGCCCCAGGTCTTCCCGTTCGAAAGTACGCCGCACAAATTCGGTGCGGGTGCCTTCGGTGCCATGGGAATAGCTCAGATCCTGCAGGTCGCATTCGCCGGCCTGATCACATACGGGGCAATCAAGCGGGTGGTTGATGAGTAAAAATTCCGTCACGCCGTTGCGGGCATCTATTACCCGTTCGGAAGTCAGGTTTTTCACCTCCATACCATCCATCACGCCGGTACGGCAACTGGCTACCAACTTCGGCATAGGTCGGGGATCCTTTTCCGAGCCTTTGCTCACTTCCACCAGGCAGGTGCGGCATTTCCCGCCGCTGCCTTCAAGTTTGCTGTAATAGCACATAGTAGGCGGGGCTACGTCGCCACCGATTTTACGTGCCGCCTCTAAGATAGTTGTTCCGGCCGGAACTTCTACCGTGATATTATCTATCGTTACTTTTATGTTGGGTTGTTCTGGCATAATTAAAAAGTCAAAATGCAAAAGTCAAAATGCAAAAATCAAAAGTCAAAATGTAAAAGTCAAAATGTAAAAGTCAAAAATCAGGATGAATTGTTATGTTCATTTTGAATTAATAATAATGGAAGCAATAATCTTGGAAATCTCATTTGCTTCTTTAATCAACTCATTTATTTTCTCTTTGTCCGTTTTCATGGTATCTCTGATAAGGCACAACCAATACTTCGTTTCATTTGCAGATTTTAGCGCGATAATACAAAAACGCACCCAATCTTTTTTACTGCTTCCTGCTTTTCCCTCAACAATATTTGCACCTATTGAAGTGGCTGCTCTAATCAACTGTTCAAATAAAGACCGATATACATATTCCCACTCGCAAATTTTAATAAAGTCTATAACATCTTTTGAAAAGAAGAAACAACGATGCCTGATATTGTATGCCTTTTGCCCGTCGTCTTCAACAATGTCCATTTTTGAATTTTGACTTTTTAATTTTGCATTAATAACTCATCAGCATAATGCGCTAAGCCGAAATTCCTGATTTGTGCTTCCTCCGGGTACTCCACATGCCATTCAAATTCATCCCTGAAATGACGGATGGCTGCGGCTACCGGCCATGCAGCAGCATCGCCGAGGGGGCATATCGTATTACCTTCAATCTTTCGCTGAATATCCCACAGCAGGTCAATATCCTTCATGGAACCTTTTCCGTATTCGATATTTTTCAGGATACGGTACATCCAACCGGTTCCTTCGCGGCAGGGGCTGCACTGCCCGCAGCTTTCATGCATATAAAAATGGGCAAGACTCATCGTATGCCGTACAACGCACTGATCTTCATCCAACACAATAAAGCCGCCGGAGCCCAGCATGGATCCGGTTTGAAACCCGCCGTCGGACAGGCTTTCATAGTTCATCATCCGGGGTTCGCCTTTTGCGGTTTTCAGCAAGAGGTTGGCCGGCAAGATGGGTACGGACGAACCTCCCGGAATACAGGCTTTCAGTCTTTTTCCGTTAGGGATACCTCCGCAGTATTTTTCATCATAAATAAATTCCTCTACGGAAATGGTCATATCAATTTCATACACGCCTGGCTTGTTGATATTTCCGCAGGCGGAGATCAGCTTGGTTCCCGTAGATCGGCCCACCCCGATCTTGGCATATTCCTCACCACCCATAGTAATGATCGGGCTGACTGCGGCGATGGTTTCCACATTATTAACTACAGTAGGCCGCATCCATGCACCTTGTACAGCGGGGAAAGGCGGCTTGATACGCGGGTTGCCGCGTTTGCCTTCCAACGATTCAATCAATGCGGTTTCTTCGCCGCAGATATAAGCGCCGGCGCCGCGATGCACATAAATTTCGAGGTCGAAGCCGCTGCCCAGAATATTTTTACCAAGATATCCTGCGGCTTTAGCTTCGGCAATGGCCTGTTCTAAGATGTCGGGAATCCAGGCATATTCGCCGCGGATATAGATATAGCTTACATTAGAACCTAAGGCATAGGAAGAAATAATCATGCCTTCAATAAACAGGTGCGGAAGAAATTCCATCAGGTAGCGGTCTTTGAACGTACCCGGCTCTGATTCATCGGCATTGCAAACTAAGTGGCGCGGAATGCCTTCGGGCTTGGCAATAAAGCTCCATTTCAAACCTGTAGGAAAACCGGCACCGCCGCGACCCCGCAGGCCGCTTTTCTTGACCTCTTCCACAATATCGTCCGTCTTCATCTTCAGCGCCTTTTCCACGCTTTGATAGCCGCCGTGTTCTTTCCATGTTTTATAGGAGCGGATATCGGGAATATGTGCTTTTTCTAAGAGTAGTTTCATTGTTATTTAAGATAGTAAGTAAAGTTACAAAAACCGCGCATGATCCTGGTATCATTTTTTATTTTTCGATAAATATATCAGCGGATTGTGCAAATTTATGATCAATATCATCCTGAATTGCCTTTATAGGGTACATTTCAAATTTTCGCTAACAGAACATCCCTACAATCCCCCTTGTCATGCTGAAAGCATCTATACACGTCCTTTAGATTCCTACGGAATGACAAGAAGGAGTATATGGGTGCGAAATATTGAAATATGCCCTCCTTTATATTATGCTATATTTCCGCCTGATTTTTTATTCAGGGAATTTTACAATAAATATCATCTGTCTTACCTTATTATTACCTGATACGATGGATAATCATACCCGATTGTCAATTACAGCTCCGTCAAAAATATTGTCTATATGCGCAGAATTTTACGCAGCATCCTGCTATTTTGAATTTTGACTTCACACCTTTTTCCCGAACCAGTCCAGCACATCGCTCAATTGAGCCTTCAGTGATTTTCTCTCTGCAATAAAATCAAGGAAGCCGTGTTCCAGCAGAAATTCACTGCGTTGAAATCCAGCAGGCAAATCTTTCTTAATGGTTTCTTTGATAATACGAGGGCCGGCAAAACCGATCAGGGCTTTAGGCTCGGCAATATTAATATCGCCCAGCATGGCAAAGGATGCGGTAACGCCGCCTGTGGTCGGATCGGTCATCAGGGAGATATAAGGTAATTGTGCTGCGGCTAGTTGGGTCAGTTTGGCTGAGGTTTTGGCCATTTGCATCAGTGAAAATGCACTTTCCATCATCCGGGCGCCACCGGATTTGGAAATGATCATAAAAGGCAGTTTATGTTTGATGCAATAGTCAATACTGCGGGCAATTTTTTCTCCCATTACCGAACCCATGGAGCCGCCGATGAAATTGAAATTCATACAGGCTATGACAAATTCCTTATCGTTGAGCTTTCCGACACCTACGGTCATGGCATCTTTCAGCCCGGTGGAATGCTGCGCGGATTTCAGGCGCTCATGATAGGGTTTGAGATCAACAAAATTCAGATGATCTAAGGGAGCGATCTCTGCGAAAAGCTCTTTATAATTCCCGTCGTCAAACAACAGGTCGAAATATTCCAGGGCATTGATGCGGTTATGAAATCCGCAACCGGGGCATACATAGGCATTTTCTTTCAGCGCAGTGGTGGTTACCGTAGTTTTGCATTCCGGACATTTATGCCAAAGACCGTCGGGGGCTTCCTTTTTTTCTTTAGTATCGGTCTGAATGCCTTTTTTATTTCTCTTGAACCATGTGGACATCTGAGTCGGCTATTGAATGAATAAATAGATTGACTTAATTCCAAAACGCCGTTGCACAGTCAAGATGCAGCCGGTTTCTGAATTAAGGGGGTCAAAGATACGATATGATTTTTATACATTTACACCGCGATACAGCCGGCAGGGTTGTAGCGCCTGTTCAAAAAATAATACACATGAAAAAATCAATACTTTGGATGATATGCCTTTTCTTATTGCAGAGCTTTAGCGGCTATAGCCAGGTTACGCAGGAGCAATTGCAGGGGGAATGGATTGTGGTTAATATCACTATGGCAGATGGCAGTATGGTGGTTAATTCGGGGATGAAAAGCCATGACTATATGATGTATTCATTTATAAGTGACACTTTAGCCATCGAGTATTTGCCGGGCTGGACTAATCGTAATAAATTAAATTTCAAATTCAGGGTGAAAGACGATCTTATTAATTGCCCCAAAATTCTTTACCAGGTTCTTTTTATTTCATCAGATTCCATAGAACTTATTGAATTGAACGATAAGATTGATCTTTCAAAAAACTATCGCTATTCCCTGCTTAACAGAAAAAAGGTATTGGAAATTGAACAACAAAAACAAAAAGGAAGCGACACTTTTATTGCAAATAAAAATGCAATGCCTTTAATCCGAACCAACCCTTTTGATGAAAATTATGAGCGGAAACATCATGCCATTTTATACCAATCCAACATATCCGGAACATTATACCTTAATTTATCAGACAAAAGCATCACGGTAAAAATAGAGGAATCCAACAAGTCAGAGAAGGCAAACAATGATTTTATAAAATTCATTAAAAGCGCCAATTATTGCTGGGATTTAAATGGCTTTCCCGGTTTTAAATATGTTAGTATCCCTTTTTCCTTTAAAGACTCCACCTTTTCCGACAACATATTTAAATATAAATTGCGCAGCCTTGTCTTTTTTAACAGCCTTAATGAAAATATTGTTGATGTCTTTTCAGAGGACACTCGAAATAATCAGGCGCGTTCAACTACCTTATTTAATAAAGGCATTAAACTGTATAAAAAAGATAAGCTGTCGGAAGCGCTTCCTTATTTCGAAGAATCATACGAACTCAACCCCGAAAATACCGATGCGCTCTACAATATGGGCAGCATTCATTTCAAATTAGGCGATGTAAACGCTGCCTGTACATGCTATCTGAAACTAAAGAATATGGGACAAAAAGAAGCTGCCGATATTTATGATCAATATTGTAAGGAGCAATAATCAGATGAGGCTATTGTCTTGCTATGTGGTATATCGGAATCGTTGTTGAAAGATACCATGTGGTTTTTATACATTTACTCCGTAATACACCCGGCAGGGTTATACAACCCGTTTAAAAATTTATACGCATGAAACAATCCATACTCTGGATGATATGCCTTTTCTTATTGCCGGGCTTTAGCGGCTATAGTCAGGTTACGCAGGAGCTGCTGCAAGGGGAATGGGTTGCGGTGAGAATAGTATATGCAGAGAAAAACTTTGACAACCAGCCAGACACCGGTAGTTATTTCCGTATTAAATTTACAGATGATATACTGCATATAGAAGGAAATCCCGTTATAAACTATAATCTTTCCACGGTTAAAAAATATACCATAAAAGGAAGCAGGATTCTGACGGATGGCGAAACAATGCAGATCAATTCCTTAACGAAAGACTCCTTATTACTTACTCAAATCGGAACCTCAGCATGGATTGATATCAGGAAAAAATATTATTGCATAAGAAGAAAAGATATTATTTCCGCAGCAATATCGCAGGTGTCTCAAGACACGTTTAAAGCTAATCCATTAGCTACTCCTCTGCTCAATACAAATATTCTCCTGCAAAATACCGGAGCTGTAAATGCTTACTATCCAAATGGAACAATCATTAAAGGAAGACTCTGTTTCGATCTCCGTAATAAAACCATAACGGTTGACAACATCAATTGCAATTACAAAAGGCTAAAAATGAACAGGCTGGCTACATGGCTTCAGAGTACTTACCCTCACTGGGATTTTACAGGTTTTGACAACGTACGATATATTGAGCTGCCTTTCGAATTTGTGATGCTTACTATAAATAACATTACTACAAAATACGCCATGCAAAACTTCCCGTCTTTAACTTTCTTTGATACAACATCAACGACAGCAATCAATGAGAAAGATATAGGCCGGTCATCGGAAGAATATGCAAAAGGGCTACGGTTTTCTGATATCAGTAATTGGGAAAAAGCGCTTGAACATTTCAAAAAATCATACGAACTCAACCCTAAAAATGCCGATGCACTTTATAACATGGGCAGCATCTATTTCAAATTAGGCGACACAAAGGCTGCCTGCACATGCTATCTGAAACTGCGGGATATGGGGCAACGGGAAGCTGCAAAGATTTATGTTCAATATTGTAAGGAGCAGCAGGCTGCAAAAAATGCCCCTGCTGACAACGACACCCCGCATCAGTAATTAATCACCTGCTGCTCTAGCTCCGGCATGGCTCTGAACTCATATTGCTGATTGCGCAACTGCGGTTCAAAACCGGATTCACGAATAGCATCCTGCATACCCTGTGCGGTAAAGCGATGCGGGGCGCCGGCAGCGCTCACTACATTTTCCTCAATCATTATGGAGCCGAAATCATTGGCGCCTGCATGAAGGCAAAGCTGTGCCGTAGCTTTACCAACGGTCAGCCAGCTTGCCTGTATGTTTTTAATATTGGGCAGCATAATCCGGCTCATAGCAATCATCCGGATGTATTCTTCCGCTGTGGTATCGTTTTTGGCGCGGCGTATCTTTTTAAGCAGGGTATCCACATCCTGGAAAGTCCAGGGAATAAAAGCGATAAAGCCTTTGGCGCCTTCGGGTCGCATCGCCTGAACGGCACGGATTTTTTCAAAATGTTCAAAACGCTCCCGTATGGTTTCCACATGGCCAAACATCATGGTGGCCGTAGTGGTCAGGCCGATATTATGCGCTTCATGCATAATGTCTAACCATTCCTGTGCGCCGCATTTTCCTTTGGAAATCAGGCGTCGCACCCGGTCGTCTAATATCTCTGCGCCGGGACCGGGCATGCTGTCCATTCCGGATGCCTTCAAGGCCAGTAAGGCCTCCCGGTGCGATACACCGCTCACCTTACAGATATGCGCTACTTCCGGTGGCCCCAGCGCATGCAGCTTCAAGGCAGGAAACATATCCTTCAGTTGCCGGAATAGCGTAGTGTAATAGTCTAAGCCCAGTTCGGGATGGTGTCCGCCCTGCAACAGCAGTTGTTCCCCGCCATACCGGAAGGTTTCTTCTATTTTCTGACGGTAGGTGTCCAAATCGGTAATATAGCTATCGGGATGCCCCGGAATACGGTAGAAATTACAGAATTTACAATTAGCCACACATACATTGGTCGTATTCATATTACGGTCAATGATCCAGGTAACCTTGCCATGAGGCACCTGTTTTTTGCGCAATTCATCCGCAACAAAAGATAAAGCGGCCAAAGGAGCTTGTTCAAACAAATACATGCCTTCTTCCACAGATAAAAATTCCTGATCCAGCGCCTTTTGATATAATTGGGATAAATTCATTGTACGAAGTTAAGGCTGCAAAATTAATGACATTTTCTTCGCCGAAGTGTTTTGCATATACTAAAGGACAGCCGTTTTTGTTAAAACAGCCATCCCAAAACCAAGCTGATCACAACCAGGATAGGCGCCGGCAGCCGGGTAAATTGCAAAACGCAGAAGGAAACTACCGTCCATACGATGCTCAGCCAGTCAAAGGATGTTTTATTAATTTCCATAAACAATATCACGGCTGAAGCCCAGATGATACCCACAATAACGGCATAAATACCTTCCAGCGCACGGTAAATAATAACATGCTTTTTGAGGTTCTGATAAACGGGGAAAAAGAACAGCAGTAATAAGGTACTGGGGAAAAATATACAAAGCGTGGCTACTATGCTTCCGGCAACCTGCCAGAAAGGCCCGTAGGCGCTCATCATCATGCCGCCTACGAAGGCGCTTACAGAAAATACCGGGCCGGGCACAGCTTGTACCAAACCGTATCCGGTCATGATATCCGCCGCGCTGATGGGCGCCAGGATACCACGCCGTTCGGGCAATGCCACAAACTGGATCAGCATCATGGGCAATAATGCCTGGCTGCCGCCAAAAACAATACTGCCAAAGCGGTAAAAGTTTTCGGCAATATGCGCCAGCCTGCGATGCTCCCAGTCATAAATACGAGCCGCTTCACTGACTATACCGATAATGATAAATACTAAGGCAAACAACCATAAATTAATCCAGCGGATAGGTTTCGGCGTTTCCCGTGAAGGGGCGATACGCTTTTTGCTGAAATTGGTCATGATCCCGCCCAACACTAACATCAGCGGAAACAGCCAGGCGGTACGGATGATCAGCGTAGCTACAACGGCAAACAGCATAATCCCGTAGGTCATGGGATTATTGACGCTTTTGCGCATCATCTTAAATGCCGCATAGGCTGCAAAGCCAACGGCCATAGGATGAATAAAGCGAAATAAATGTTCGGGAAGTGTGGCGGCGCTCAGGTAATAGACCAGGAAGGAGAATACGGTCATGATCAGCACGGCCGGCAGCATCCAGATCAGCAGGGTCAGCAGGGCAAGGGGAATACCTCCCCGCTTCCAGCCGATAAGCATAATGGTTTGGGTGGAAGAAGGACCCGGCAGAATCTGGCAGAAAGCATTGTATTCGATCAGCTCTTCTTCGGTAACATCATGCCGCTTATGCACAAAGGTTTTAATCATCATCCCAATATGCCCCTGCGGTCCTCCGAAGGCCGTAAGCGTATAGTACAATACTGCTTTTAAAAATGGGATGTGGCGCAACATGTTTTCCTTACTCAAAAAATTTTTCCAGCAACAAAAAGACCGGGTTTGCAGCAAACTTATATTTCCGCCAGCTTCATCGTTTCCACCGCTTTGATGCCGCTTTCGGTTTGCTGCAGGCTGCAAAGCTCTACCGTGTTATCATGCTCAAAAAACAGCAACCAGTTTTGATCTGCCGCTTCCTGCAACATTTGCTTTTTTTCATTTAAAGTATCTAAGGGTCGCATATCATAGCTCATGATCCAGGGCAGGGAAATATGCGCTTTACTGGGCAACAGGTCGGCACAGTATAAGATGACCTGATCTTTATAATCTATCTGCGGCAACATCATCGCTTCCGTATGACCATTGACGTAGCGAATGCGGAAGCCGGGCAGCCATTCGGCGCCGTCCGGAAGATCAATGAATTGCAGTTGGCCGCTTTCCTGTATAGGCATAATATTTTCTTTCAAAAAAGATGCTTTTTCGCGGTCATTAGGGTGAACAGCCCAATCCCAATGCGCTTTATTAGACCAGTAAACGGCCTGTTTAAAGGCAGGTACCAATTGATCGCCCTGCCGTTTTACAGCACCGCCCACATGATCGAAATGGAGATGGGTAAGAAAAACATCGGTAATATCATCCGCAGAAAAGCCGGCATTCCGGATGCTTTGCTCCAGGGAGGCATCGCCATGCAGGTAATAATGTCCGAAAAATTTTTCATCCTGTTTATCTCCGATACCGGTATCAATTAATATCAGGCGATGGTTGGTTTCTACTAACAGGCAGCGCATGGCCCAGGAGCACATATTGTTTTCATCAGCGGGATTCACTTTATTCCAAAGGCTTTTGGGCACAACACCGTGCATGGCGCCTCCGTCTAATTTAAAATGTCCGGTATCAATCGTATGTAATTTCATTTGCTTAAAAATTTTTTCAGTTATTCATTTTCCAAACGGAGCGACTCAGGCATCGGAAACAGCGCTATGGTGTTAAGCCATGATAAAAAAGAGGTTTGCCCTTATTATCTTAAGAACAAACCTCTTCGCAATACATTAAGCAGGTTAAACAATACCGGCTTTATAACGCTACTGATGCAGTTTTCCGAAAAACGAAATTCAAACAAACTACGTTCAGCAGTCTTTTATTGAACTTCTTCCATGTCTAACTGTTCGCCCTCTCCGATCTGAAGATTACGGTCCTGCTCTCCTATGGTTCCGGGTCTGGAACTGTCGAATATCTCATGTCGTTCCGGAATATCACCGATAATTACAAATTCTGTACGCCGGTTCAGTTGGCGTCCTTCGGGATTATCTGCACCGGATGCTGTAGTATTGGGAGCCACCGGTTTAGTTTTACCATATCCTTTTGCAGAAAGCCGGCTGCGGTCAATACCGCCGGAAACTAAATAGTTTACTACGGATTCCGCTCTTTCCTGGGAAAGGGTATTATTATAATCATCCGAGCCTTTTCCATCGGTATGAGCTGCTATCTGCACATCTAAAGAAGGATTATCCTGCATCAGGCTGATGAGTTTTTCCAACTCTGTGCCGGACTCCGGACGGAGAGTAGCTTTATCATAATCATAATAGATATTTTCCATACGGAATGCGGAATCTATATAGATGCTGTCCATATAAATAACCACATTGATCGTATCATCGGGCGATTCTCTTTTATAACCTTCCGTATTCACCGAAGTGCGGGTGGAGATAAAACTAAGCTTATCACCATTCAGGGTATAAGTATGACCACGGGAAAGCAAAAATTCAAAATTGCCGTCTGTAGAATTATAGGTTTTGACACTGCCTGCATCATCCACCATTTTCACCACAACATTAGAAACGGGTTGCTGCGTTTTTGTATTCAGCACCTTACCGCTTGCAACGATCTTGGGTTCGTATTGAATACGCCAGATATCATCGCAGCAGGTCGGGTTTTTGAGGGCAATGGATCCCGGACGGTTAGATACCACATAGGCATCCGGTTTTCCGTAAGGATCATTAATATAATACAGCTCATCGGCAGGTGAATTCACAGGATATCCGAGATTCATCAGATTCTGGTAGCGTGAAGGGCGACCATTAACGGCTTCTGCTGAATAAATATCATATCCGCCGATGGTTTTCCATCCATTGGATGCAAAATATAACATATTGGTGCGACTGTCGAAATAAGGAGATTTTTCATCACCCACCGTGTTGATTTGCTTACCGGCATTTTGCGGGCGGCGGTAAGTTTTCTGACGGGCATCAAATACAGAATACCAGATATCATATCCGCCACGACCCTGGGTTTTTCTATTGGAAGAGAAAAACAATACTTCACTTTTGCCCACTTTAGCAAAGAAGGGCTGTGTGCTGGAAGAACCGGATTCATTCACGCCGTTAGGCACCTGGCGGGGCTCTGTCCAACGATCATCTTCAAAAACGGAGAAGTAGATACGGCAATTCATTTCGGAAGGGCTGTCTTTAACTTCGAGACAACGGGTGAAATAAAAGCGGTCGCCGCCGGGGCTAAAGCAGCCGTTACCAACATGATATTTGGGATCATTATATTTACCGTCATTAAACTGTAGTGCCCATTCAAAGGTATCCACTACATCAGTATATTTTTGTTTACGGGCCACCATCATCCGGGACACATAATCTTCACGTTTTACTTTATCTAAATCCACTACCGAATTGGATTTCATGGTAGCAAATAAGAGGGCGGTATCGCCTAATGGATAAGGAGAAAGTTCGGTATAGGCCGAGTTGACATTGGGACCTACATTTTTAACCGTTGCCAGGTTAGGATTGCTGAGGGAATTTTTTCCCATCTTACAACCTTCAATCTCCAAAAGGGCGCGCTTCTTTTCCTTCTTATAGGTCTTGGGGTTATCATCAATGAAGCGTTGAAATGCAGCAATGGCAGCATCATATTCACCGGACATTTTCAGCATCAGCGCCTGCCGGTAAATAGCAAAGGGGTATAAAGTCTTCGCCAGGTTATAAGCATATTCATACTGTTTGGCGGCCATTGAATAGTCGCGCATATAGTAGTAACATTCCGCGGCCTGGTGAACCAGGTAAGGATTGCGCGGCTGCTCCTGCAACAGTTGAATGTAATAATCCGTAGCATTGTAATAACTACCATCACGGAACAGCGCATCTGCCCAACGTAACTTCTTTTCATAACCCAGTTCTTTAACCGGGTCTTTATCTTCGGTTCGTCCGCCGGTTTTCTGTGCGAGCGCATTAAAAGGCTGGGATGTTACAATGATGATTGCTGTAAGTAAAAATAATAACGATTTGCGTCTCATATTTATTCCTGCGTTAATTGAGAATATAAATGTATAAAAGGAAACTGGTTATCCAAACGGTTAAGGCAATAAAAGTATAAATAAGATTGGAAAAAAGAAAGAGCCTAATAATTTTTTTTTAAAATTAAAAAGGCCCTTTGACGATATTGTTTCCTTTTGGTTCGTTTGGATACGTGATTTTCCGCTGATAATGTTAGTTGTTTTGGGAAATATCGCTGTGATAATTTACTGTAAATTCACGTTCGTTAAAGGTTTAGAACCGGGCACAAGGATAAAGCAGCTTTCTTGCAAAATCAATGGGGCTGGGTTGAATATAGCGGAGCATTAATTCAAAACCGCCGTTACCGTTGGAAGCCTTATTCAGTTCGGATGTGTTATAATCATAAGCCACACCTACTCTGAAGCCTTTCCATTCCACGCCCATATTTGCCATCATGGCATCCTGATGACGATACCATCCGCCTAAAAATACAGCAAAAGAGGTTGGTAAATCATACTCATCGCCTAACTTGTAATGAAATTCATTACCGGCCACAATCTCCATCGCTGTGGCCTGTGATTGTATCAATACTGCCGGACGCAGACTAAAGCGATCGTTGATACCGATAATAGCACCCAGTTGTCCGGTATAGCGCATACCCAAACCTACATCTTTTGCGGTTTGCCGTTTGCTGAATGATTCCAAAGGCTGATTAATATTATTTACACCGGCACCGAGCGCATACGAGAAGCGCTCATTAATCACATGTGACCAGGCTATACCCGCATTCACAATATATCCCTGTACCCGGTTATTCAGCCAGGGATATTCATTAGATGTGCCCTGTTGCCAGTAACCTTCGTTAAATTCATCACCAAAATACAATTTGCTCAGGTCAATGCTTTTTTGCATATAGCCACCCTGCAAACCAACAGTCAGGGCTTTTTTACCATCACCGCCTAAAAACTTATGATAGGCAACGGAAAGCATAGCGGAAAAGTTAGCCAGATTACCATCACCGGCTACATCATTGTATAACTGAATGCCGGCAGCGAGGTAGTCATCTACGGAAATATCCCGGATAACTGGCATATCGAAGGAGGCTGCATAAGTTTTAAAGGCCGAAGCACCCACTACACTGCGCCACTGATCCCGGTACACCGCTGATGCTCTCCACTCGCCCTGGAAAGCGCCCGTAAATGCGGGGTTAATGGTCATGGGTGCGGCATTAAATTGTGTAAAATGGACATCTTGAGCATTTATAACTGATGTATTCATCATTACTGCCGCTAAAAGTCCGGTTGCAGCTATCGTTATTCTACACTTCATATTTTAAAAGAATAATTGAATGTTCTATAATTCTGGTACAGAAATTTTATGTGGTGTTTGTTTTTAGGCATTAAAAGTGGTGAAAAAAAATTTAATTTCCTATTTTATTTTGAAAAAAATAAAAAATCATTTCAATCCGGCACCTGCTCCATACTATCGCAATAAAGTTACATTACCCTGCTTCACAAAAGGTGTTCCGCTCTTTGTCGTTGCTTCAATATGGTAGATATATACCCCCATCGGCTGAGGCGTTCCATTCACGCTGCTGCCATCCCAGCCTTCATCTATATTCCCCGTTTCAAAAACCTTTACTCCCCACCGGTTATACACTATAAAACTCTTCAGGTTCGCTTCCCCGCGACGCAGTATCTTAAAGGTCGGGTTCGGACCGTTGCCCGGGGTAAAGGCATTCGGCACATCTAATACTGCTTCTGTATTCACCAACACATCTATCGAATCTTTTGCTTCACAACCGTATTCCGTACTACCTGTTACAAAATAACGGGTTCTCACTTCCGGACTGGCTACAGGATTGCTGATATCGGCTGCCGTCAGCCCGCTTGGCGGGAACCATTGGAAATACAGGCAATTACCCTGAGGATCCATTTGATAGCTTTCGCCACTCCATATCCGCACACTGTCAGGAAGATATACCATAGCTTCGGGATACACCGACAAATGAATTAACTCGGAATCCACGCAACCTAAACGGAAGCCATATAAGGTATAATCCATAGAGCTGAGCGGCGAAGCCTGAGGATCACCGATACCCGTATCGCTCAGTCCTGCTGAAGGTATCCATACAAAACTGTCCGCTCCCGTAACGGCATACTGGAAGACCGTACCCGGACAAATACCCGTGTCGGCAACCACATTCCGGAGAAAATCTCCATGATTGACCGTAATATTGATCGTATCTACACCCTTACAACCTACTGCCGTTGTGGCAGTAACAATGATGCTTTCCTGTCCGGGATAATCCTTGGCATATATGGCCATATCCGAAGTGGAATCGTTCAGGTGTAAGCCCGGATGCCATTCATAGGTATAATTACTCGTTGCAGGTGTTACCGATGCATACAGATAAACTGTATCGTAGGTACATAGTACCAGGTCAGGGCCTGCATTCAACTGAGGACCGGGTTCGACATTGATATAAATCTGGTCGGTAGCCGGTGGGCAAACTATACCCTGTATCCAGGCCTGTACAATATAAGTGGTGGGAACAGTAGGCGTTACCGTTACATTGGTACCATTGGGATCGCTCACCGTAGCGGCAGGTGTCCACTGGTAACTGTAATACGTTTCTCCCTCTACCGTAAGCTGGGCGGAGGCACCGAGACATATAGCCGTATCGTTCTGAACGATATTGACATGAAGGGAATCAAAGATCGTGATCGTATCCCGGTCAGCTACATTACCGGAAGTACCGCCGCATATATAAGGAGATAAAATCTCGAAGATAGCCTGTTTGGGGCCGGTGGCCGGGTTAACGATCAGTCCCTGAATATCTACTGTTACAGAAGTCTGTCCGGCAGGAATCGTAACGCTGTCCGGTATTTGCTCATAATCCACACCATTGATGGCATTACCGAGGATATTGTAATGTACAGTCAAAGGAATAGAGGTAGAACCCGAACGGGAAATAATCAGCTTGGCCGGAGGACAGCCCCGAACGGTGCTGGAATAAGGTGTTTCCACACCCTGTCCGCTTTCCGATTCGCTGCTGATCGAAGGGGAAGACAAGCTGCCCGCTTCTAAAAATACGCCGGAATCTAACCAATCGTCAGATGCATCTGCAATAGCTAATTTCAAATGATAAGTCTCACAGGGAACTACCTGGGCTGTAGCCGTAAATATTTGTGTCATTCCATTGTAAGTTATAGTGTTGGATAGTGCTGTATTATCAACATAAAATTCCGTGTATGGCCCATTTCCAAAAGTATTAATATAACAAGGATTTCCAACCGCAGCGCTTTGTCCGTTATTAACGGTACTAATCCCTACCATCACGCTATCGGTGCCGGGGACAATAGCAATATTCTTTGGAGCTGTATAACCTGGTCCGCTAATAAAAAAACCAAATACATCATTAATAGAACAATTATAAGTAGTATATTCATCCGATCCCATAACATAATTAAAACTAACGGTATCTCCGGAAGGCACAAAATCGAATTCAAGGACACAGGCATCGTTGGTCGGAATACTGCCTCCTGTATATAAATTTATCAAGGTTGTAAGATCGGGATCTCCCGGCTCTCCCCAGGAACCATCCCCAGCCTGCAATGAGGGGTCGCCATTTATGCCGGTTCCGGACGATGATGTGATGGCCCTTCCTGAAGTCAATACAATACCGCTATCAATACCCAAATTACTATCTTCCACAACAAATTTTGCATTTCCTAATGGATTGCAAACCAAAGTCGGGTTAGTATAAGTTACTCCTTCACCTATGAGTGCCTGCACCAAGTCATCTGCCGCCTGGTTATCAACTAAATTAATCTGAGCAACAGCCATATTCATCAACAGCACAGCCCCGCAAAGTGTTAATAGAATTCTTTTCATTTGTATTGTATAATTTTACACGGCTAAATTACAACAATATACTTAACAATAATAAGTCCGGTAATTTGCTTAGACGTATTATAAAGTCTGATTGGTTGGTTAATGCCGGAAAAACCGGCGCTAACTTCAGACAAACAATTTAACCGGGTAAAAATAATATAATATCTCCAGTAAAAAAACAATTAGATAATATTACCTTTGCGGCCAAATTTTTCAATCTGCTACAGACTATGTCTCATCAAACATTCACAATGATTAAACCTGATGCGGTAGCTTCAGGACATATCGGCGCTATTCTGGCTATGATGAATAAAGCCGGGTTTAAGATCAAAGCCATGAAATATACACAACTGACTACAGCTCAGGCCGGCAAATTCTACGAGGTACATAAAGAACGGCCTTTTTACCAGGAGCTGGTTACTTTTATGAGCAGCGGTCCTATCGTGGCTGCTATCCTGGAAAAAGAAAATGCCGTGGCGGATTTCCGTACTTTAATCGGCGCTACCGACCCGGCCAAAGCTGAAGAAGGCACCATACGCAAAGCCTTCGCAAAATCAATGGGGGAAAATGCCGTACACGGATCCGACAGTGATGAAAATGCAGCAATTGAAGGAAATTTCTTTTTCAGCGCAACGGAAAGACACTAAGCTGTTCTACCAGGTCACTAAGTTTTTTTAATAGCCACAAAGGCGCTAAGTCACTAAGTTTTTTTAAGACACTTGTACTGTGCCTTTCTGCCTTTTGTGGTTATTCATCTCTGTAGCTATCTTTTACTACAAATTCCTTGTGCTCTGTCTCGTTTGTACGGGATCGTGGCTAAATCTCCTAATCGCTTTTGCTAATGGAATGAGAGAAGAGCATGGCATAGATCACTACAAACAGGATACTGGTAACGAGCGTAAGCAAGGTTTTGGTCAGCAGATAAATCATGCTGTGTATATTCCATATTTCCATGATAAAATATACCACGTGATGCATCAGTAATAAAATTGCCGCATAGGTCAGGAAAGGTGTCCATCCCATCATCTTTACAGAAGGGGTAACATTGCCGTAATCCCGGAGTTTGCGCGGCAATAAAGCCGCCAAAACACTCATCCGGGAAAAGGCCATCAACACACAGGCTGCGGCATGCATGCCTCCCGTATCCATAAAAGCATCAATACTTATTCCCAATACAAAGCCGGCAACCAGCATAAACCAAACCGGCGTAGCTAAGGGCAATAACAGGATAAAAAGCGGATAAATAAACGGGATAAAGGGAGGCAACGCTCCGGGCGAAGGCCACCAGCGCTGGCTGAGCGTATTCAGCAACAGTCCCTGGATCAATACCAGCATCACAAACCGAATAAAATTACGCAGGTATATACTCATTCCGATTTTTCATTTTTAGCTTCTAAACCCTGCTGCTCGGAGGCATATTCATTATTGACCACATATACATATTGCAGCTTGCGGAAATTAGTGGTCAGCCTGATCTTCAGCGTTTTTGTATTATTGGCTTTCACCGTATCAATACCGGCCACCGTACCCACGGTAATATTGGCCGGGAATATGGAATAGGTAGCTGTAAATACACTGTCTCCTGTTTTAACTTTCTGCTCTAAAGGAATTTTAGTGAGATGGATATAATCGGGAGAACCTTTTTCCCATGCGATGAAACCCGTGGTGCCATCGGCAAGTTCCGCACTGTAATTACGTCCTTCGCTCAGGAGGGAAACGACAGTGGAAAAGTTATCCGAAACATGCGCTACCCGGCCAACGATACCATTATTACTGACCACAACCATATTAGGCCGGATACCGGCTTTAGCTCCCCGGTTCAGCGTAATATAATTCATCCGGTCGTTGGCAATAGAATTATTAATGACCCTTGCCGGAATATAATGATATATGGCGTAACGCACTACTGCGGGCTTGTCCTGTGGCTTGCGGCTCGAATCTGCGGTAGCTGCCTGTACTACCTTCCCGGTATCGTAATTGCGGGGCGGAATACGTACCAATGTATCGGCAAAGGTATCCACGCCGGTCCATTGCGCCAGCTCATTATGGATTCGGGTATTTTCCTGCAGCAGGCTGTCATTCATCTGTTTCAGCCGGAAATAATACACGATATTATTTTGCTTTTCGTATAAATAACCGACTACGGCATTAGAGGAATTGACGATATCCACACCCTGCATACTATTTCGCTTAGCAATCAATGTCAGGCTGATTATTTCTAATGTAATAAAAAGAATCAGGTTCCAAAAACGACGAATGAGTTGTAAGACTTTGCGCACACCTTATAGAGTTATCAGTCAGCAGGCAGCCACTTTTCCGGGAGGCGGCTTATTTCATTAAGAACGTAAAACGATTAATATTCTTCAGTGCCATTCCGGTACCGCGCACTACGGCACGCAGCGGATCCTCGGCCACATGCACCGGCAGTTTGATCTTATTGGCTATTCTTTTATCTAAACCACGCAGCAATGCACCCCCGCCGGTCAGGTAAAGTCCCCGCCGGTATATATCCGAAGCCAGTTCGGGAGGTGTGGTTTCTAATGCTTTCAGTATCGCTTCTTCTATTTTAAAGATAGATTTATCCAGCGCCTCAGCCACTTCCTGGTAAGATACCTGTATCTGTTTGGGAATACCTGTTACTAAGTCCCGGCCATTTACTGCAATATCATCCGGCGGATTATCTAAATCTTTCAATGCCGAACCGACGTGGATTTTAATCTGTTCTGCGGTGCGTTCCCCGATATTCAGGCTGTGATAGCGACGCATCGCTTCCATGATATCCGTAGTAAATTCATCCCCTGCAATCCGGATACTCTGGTCGCATACAATACCGGCCAGGGATATCACTGAAATACCGGTGGTACCGCCGCCGATATCAATGATCATATTACCGGTAGGCTCTTCCACATCAATTCCTATACCCAAAGCGGCTGCCATCGGCTCGTGAATCATATATACTTCCTTGGCTCCGGCCTGTTCCGCGCTGTCGCGAACGGCACGTTTCTCCACCTCCGTAATGCTGGAAGGAATACAAATCACCATTCGCCAGCTTGGCGGGAAAAACGGTTTTTTGGGATATACCATCCTGATCATTTCCCGCAGCATGCCTTCCGCAGCATCAAAATCCGCAATCACACCGTCTTTCAGCGGACGGATCGTTTTCAAATTATCGTGGGTTTTTTCGTGCATCATCATCGCCTTTTTCCCTACGGCAATAATCTTATTGCTGCCGCGATCTTTTGCAACGATCGAAGGTTCATCCACAACAACCTGGTCATTATGTATGATTAATGTATTGGCAGTGCCTAAATCTATGGCAATTTCCTGCGTTAAAAAATTAAATAATCCCATTGGCGCTTATTCAAAAAAATGATAATCCGGAAAGGCTGCGGTATAATAAATACGTATGCAAAACTGCACAAAAATAAAATGGCAAAAGTAATTGTTGCCAATTAATTTTTCAATATGCGAAAAGCATGCAACCGAGACCTTTCAGGGTATAATAATACAAAAAAAATTCTTATTCCCGGCTATAAACAGCATAGGCAGAAGCCCTTGCAAGGATCTTACCCGTTTTATACCCCAAAATACCCGGTTCCGGATGCCGGCAAAACAACAGATTTTTATCATGCTCTTCCGGTATTTTAGTGTTTTTTTAGGCAAATTTCTTTTCCCACCCTCAATTTATTCGCCGAATATAGATTTTGGCTATATACCAAAAGGTACATATTGCTGTAATCTTCAAAAGCTTTTTGTAATTTTGCCGCCAAATTTTGGAGATGATACAAACCGATATTGCCATCATAGGCGCAGGCCCGGTAGGTCTTTTTGCAGTATTTGAAGCTGGATTGCTGAAAATGCGCTGCCACCTGATTGATTACCTGCCCCAGATTGGCGGCCAACTGTCCGAAATATATCCAAAGAAACCAATATATGACATCCCCGGCTACCCTACCGTGCTGGCCCAGGACCTGGTGAATAACCTGAAACAACAAATTGATCCTTTCCATCCTGCTTTTACTTTGGGAGAACGGGTAGAAGGTCTTGAAAAAAGGGATGAGCGGGATTTTGTACTTACCACGAATATGGGTACGCAACTCCACGCTAAGGTGGTGGTTATCGCAGGCGGCCTGGGTTGTTTCGAGCCGCGCAAACCTGCCGTTAAAGGCTTAGAAAGTTTTGAGAACGGAAAAGGTGTCAACTACATGATCCTCGACCCCGAAGCCTACCGTAATAAACGCATGGTACTTGCCGGCGGCGGCGACAGCGCCTTGGACTGGACCATTTTCCTGTCCGAAATAGCCGAAGAAGTAACCCTCATTCACCGCAGCGAAACCTTCCGCGGTGCGCCGGATTCCGTAAATAAAGTTTTTCAGTTGGCAGAAAGCGGAAAAATAAAATTAGTGCTGAACAGCAACCTGTCCAGCGTACAGGGCAATGGCCACCTGCAGGGTGTTTCTTATGAAAACAGCAAAACCAAAGAGGTGCATACGGTGGAAACCGATTATTTAGTGCCGCTCTTCGGACTCAGTCCGAAGCTGGGACCTATTGAACAATGGGGACTGAACATTGACAAGAATGCAATAGAAGTAAATACCGATGATTATGCTACAAATATTCCGGGGATATATGCCATTGGTGATATCAATACTTATACCAATAAGCTGAAGCTGATTTTATGCGGCTTCCATGAAGCGGCGCTGATGAGCCACAGCGCTTATAAATATATTAATCCGGGTATAAAATACACGATGAAATATACTACGGTAAACGGCATCAATGAATTTTAACGATATTCATGCCCCGAAAAAATGGCTGAAAACAATATTGAAGTAATTATCGAAAATGAAGACGGCAGCTCCACCACTTTAGAAGCGCCTATCGATATGGGTTTAAGCCTTATGGAGTTTTTAAAGGCAATGGAATACCCCGTCTTAGCTACCTGCGGCGGCATGGCGCTCTGTGCCACCTGCTGCATTGACGTGCTGGAGGGTGCTGAAAATCTTCCTGAAACAGGTGATGATGAATATGCCATGTTAGATACCTTACCTGATGCGGAACCTCATTCCCGCTTAGCCTGCCAGTTGAGGCTGAATGCATCTATGCAGGGACTCCGTTTTAAGCTGCATCCGGTGGACTGAATTCCAGCGATATCTCATGAAGCATCCATTGTCTGAACGTCCGGACAAATACTGTTTGAGCTGATGACTTATATCTTCTTTATACTCACTCACGCGCAACTGTTGTATTTGTTTTTTAAAAAGTAAATTGCGGGTTTATAATTTTTCGCTGTGCAATTTGCCGATATCATCCTACCGCTGAATCTGCCGGGGCCGCTCACCTATGGCGTTCCGCTGCAATGGCAAAACAGCCTGCAGTCGGGTATGCGTGTGGAAGTCAGTTTGGGGAAAAACAAATTGTATTCCGGTGTGGTATTGCATTTGCATGATAACCGCCCGGAAACCTTTACCGTTAAGCCCATCAGAAGTATTATTGACGACAGCCCGGTTGTGCTTGAAAAGCAATTGCGCTTCTGGGAATGGGTCGGCGCTTATTATCTCTGCGGATTGGGAGAAGTGATGCAGGCGGCATTACCTGCACACCTGAAACTCATGAACGAAACCCTCTTAGTCTGGAACGATGCATTTGTTACGATTCCGGAGCAGCTCAGCGATGAAGGATTTCTTATAGCCGAGGCATTAGAAGTGCGCAAAAAGCTTACTCTGCGTGAAGTTCGTGCATTATTGGACAATCACAATCCGGCAGCCGTTATCCAGGAATTGCTGCATGCCGAAGCCGCCTTTGTAACGGAAGTATTGGAAGAACGCTATAAGCCTAAAAAAATCCGTTGTGTCTTTTTGAATAAAGTTTATGATGACGAATCAAAACTGCAGGAATTATTTACCCGCCTCAAGCCCTACTCCGGTCAGATGAAAGCATTGATGACCTTTTTGCACCTGAGACAACAGGAACCAGTCGTATCGCATGAAAGCTTAGTAAAAAAAGAAGGCGTAAGTACTTCCAGCCTGAACACCCTGATAAAAAACGACATCCTGATTAACGACTACCGGGAAACCGACCGGTTGTTTGATGATGCGCCAAAGATTCTGCAGCATTTTGAACTCAACGAAGCACAAACCGCTACGCTACACACTATCCAGGAGCAATGGAAAAATCATAATGTTGTGTTGCTGCAGGGCATTACGGGAAGCGGAAAAACACTGTTGTACATTTCCCTGATCAAATCAGCATTGGCAAAAAATCGTCAGGTGCTGTTGCTGCTCCCGGAAATAGCGCTTACCACACAGATCGTTTCCCGGCTAAAGCATTTCTTCGGTGATGAGTTAGGCGTATATCATTCCCGCTTCAATAATAATGAGCGGGTGGAAATCTGGAATAAGGTAAAGAACGGTAGCTATAAGGTCATCCTGGGTCCACGCTCTGCACTCTGGTTGCCTTTTCAAAATTTAGAACATATCATTGTGGATGAAGAGCATGATACCAGTTATAAGCAACAGGATCCTGCACCCCGTTTTCAGGCAAGAGATGCCGCTATTTACTTAGCCAGGCTGCATTCCGCCAAAGTGCTGCTGGGTTCCGCCACCCCATCCATCGAAAGTTTGTATAACGTACAATTGAAAAAATACGGCTATGCCGCGCTCCAACAACGTTATCAAAATGTAGCCAGTCCTGAAATCGAAATCGTTTCTGCCAAAAACTATCAGGCGGCATTATCGAATATTATTACCACACCGCTGTTAGAGGCCGTTACGCAAACGCTCAGTGCAGGCCGCCAGGTTATTTTTTTCCAAAATAAACGCGGCTATGCTCCTTTTCTCCTGTGTACTAACTGCGGATGGGTGCCGCATTGTAAAGACTGCGATGTATCGCTTACCTATCATAAAACTTCTGATAAGCTGCATTGCCATTATTGCGGCAATCGCAGTGCACCGGTATTATATTGTCCGCAATGCGGTAATAAACATCTTGTGGCAAAAAGTTTTGGTACGGAAAAAATTGAGGAGGACTTACGGCGTGTTTTTCCCAAAGTTCGCATAGCGCGTATGGACTGGGATAGTGTAAAAGGTAAAAATCAACATGCAAAGCTTATCGAAGATTTTACCCGCGGACGTATAGATATCCTCGTGGGTACGCAAATGGTAGTAAAGGGTTTGGATTTCGACAATGTGGGTTTGGTGGGCATTCTAAGCGCCGACAGCCTGCTGAGCTATCCTAATTTCCGGGTTAACGAACGGGCTTTTCAACTGATGCTGCAGGTAAGCGGACGAGCCGGAAGAAGTGACGGTGCCGGGAAAGTCATCATACAGGCGCACAACCAAAAACATCCCGTATTGGAATGGGTCAGGAATAATGATTTTCGTTCTTTTTATCATACAGAACTGGCAACACGGCAACAATTCCAGTATCCGCCATTTGTAAAATTTGCCAGAATTATTTGCAAACACCGGGAGGAGTCAAAAAATGTGGCTGCAGCAAACCAGCTTCAGGAGCGGCTTTCCCGGATTGCCAATATACAACTTCGCGGTCCTGTACCGGCATTAGTACCGCGGATACGTAATTTTTATTTACAGGAAATATGGATAAAACTCCCCGTCCATGCCGGCGCTTTGCAGCAATGCAAGCAGGCTATCACCATGGCCATACAGGAAACCCTGCATATTCGCGGTAATTCCGCACTACAAATTATCGTGGATATTGATGCTTACTAAGTCGGGTTTTATTCCTTAATTTGCCACCGATGTATATTCAAAGTCTTTGTTGTATCAGCCCATCCGGAATGCTCATCAACGACCTGGGCGGGTTGGAGCCTTTATCGGGCGATTTGCTATCATGCCGGGAACCGGAATATAAAAACCTGATTCCCCCCATGCAGTTGCGGCGTATGAGCAAAACCCTGCGTATCGGGGTGGCTTCGGCAAAAATCTGCCTGCGGGAGGCCGGTTTGGAAAAACCGGATGCGATTCATGTCGGTACGGCCTACGGCGTATTGGACGATTCCGAAAAATTTTTGAACAACCTTATCCGGCAACAGGAGCAAACCCTGACACCGACATCTTTTATTCAATCCACCCATAATACCGTAAGCGGCCAGATTGCATTAAGTACCGGCTGCCATGCTCACAACCTGACTTTCGTACATAAAGCGCATTCTTTTGAAAGTGCATTATTGGATGCGTCGGTTTTTCTTCAGCATCAGCCCCAAGCCGTTGTATTAGCTGGCGCTGTGGAGGAATGTACGTGTACAGCGTACGATATCCTGCGACGATTCGGGATGTATGATGACCAGGTTCCGGCGGGAGAAGGCGCTGCATTTTTCCTGCTGTCCAATCAGCAATCAGATGCAGCATGTGAGATCAATGCATTTGACCTGTTCCTGGCAGGCGATATTGCGATGGTATCCGATCAGATGACTTCTTTTCTTAAACGCACTTCGCTGAAGATAGAAGATGATGATCTCATTATTACGGGAGTGCTTAACAATGCGACTTCCTCAGCCCTATATCATCAGCTCCAGGAAAGATTTTTTCCAAAAAATCCGGTAAAGACATTCAAAGAATATTGCGGTGAATTTCCTACGGCATCCGCGTTCGGGCTGGCCTTTGCGGCATTATCGCTTCATGAAAAAAACCGCAGAGCCTGGTTGATCAATAATCTGGGAAAATACTGGGCGGTGTATTGCTTAGTATCTGCTGCGGGCTGACAACAGCTATGGCTAAGTCAAAAAAGGTATTGTTAAGTTAGTATATTTTTTAAAAGATTTGACCAGGCTGTCCAAAAAGGTCAGCCTCTTTTGCATTCAGGATTTTATGCTGCTGCTACAAGAAAGTATGCTGTTTTATTAAAAATGAGATTTGGGGTTGAATTTTGAGCATTTGAGGTGGGACATTGAGG
>Ga0222419_100482_pt1 | contig 36743 bp, 15 predicted proteins | sample 1B20Ametagenome_FD_182474 | JGI IMG/M metagenome (GOLD analysis project Ga0222419, IMG submission 182474) | Enriched microbial communities from leaf-cutter ant dump, University of Wisconsin, Madison, United States - 1B20A (version 2) | ecosystem: Environmental > Terrestrial > Nest > Insects nest...
GCAGCAGGACAGCCCGGTCATGATCACCCAGCCCCGCGAGAGCGTCGCCGGACAGCACATCGCGCAGGCCCGCGAGGACCGGAGCGAGAGCATCCGCGGTGCTGTTCATACCCCCATCCTGCCGAGGGCCACCGACATTGAACCCCCGAAAACAACCCGATCAGGCAAATATTCCAGCATCACCTGACGAGGTGCGCGTTATGCACGAATCATGACCCCGAAGACCAGAAGAACACGCACCCCGACCCGCGAAAACCTCCGAGAGAGACCCGCAGAGCACCGACACACCCCACCCCACCCCACCCCGCGTTGTCACGGCGTCGCGGCGAGCTCTCCCGACAGCATCCGCTGCACCTCCTTGGCCGCCGAACGGCCCGCCCGATTCGCCCCGATCGTACTCGCCGACAGACCATGACCGACCAACTGAACCCGCGCATCCGCGACCCGAGCATCCGCGGCGACCGAGAGGCAGAGAGAACAGGAAGAGAATGGAATCGCACGCCACCGAAAGAGGATCCAGATGCCCCGCGTCAACGCCTATGCCGCCCCCAGCGAAGCGGCCCCGCTCGAGAAGACGGTCATCGAGCGCCGTGAGCTCGGACCGAACGACATCCTGATCGACATCGCCTTCGCGGGCATCTGCCACTCCGACATCCACACGGTCCGCGGCGACTGGGGGCCGCAGCGCTATCCGCTCGCTCCCGGTCATGAGATCGCCGGGACGGTGGCAGCCGTCGGCTCCGCGGTCACACGGCACGCCGTCGGCGACCGGGTGGGGGTCGGCTGCCTGGTGAACTCGTGCGGCGAGTGCCGCAGCTGCCTGCGCGGCGAGGAGCAGTTCTGCCGGAACGGCGCGGTCTTCACCTACGGCAGCACCGACCGCGACGGCACCGTCACCCAGGGCGGCTACTCGCAGCAGGTCGTCGTGACCGAGGGGTTCGTCGTCCGCATCCCCGGCCCCCTTCCTCTCGACCGTGCTGCGCCGCTGCTCTGCGCGGGCATCACGACCTACTCGCCGCTGCGCCGCTGGAACGTCGGGCCGGGCACCCGGGTCGCCGTCGTCGGCATGGGCGGGCTCGGCCACATGGGCGTGCAGATCGCCCACGCGCTGGGCGCCGAGGTCACGGTGCTCTCGCAGACCCTGAGCAAGAAGGACGACGGCATCCGGCTCGGGGCGGATCACTACCACGCCACCGGCGACCCCGCCACGTTCGCCGAGCTGCGCGGCTCCTTCGACGTCATCCTCAACACGGTCAGCGCCGCGATCGACCTGCGCGCCTACCTCGGCCTGCTCGACGTCGGCGGCGCGATGGTCTGCGTCGGCCTGCCGCCGGAGCGGCTCGGCCTGAACGTCGGCTCCCTCATCGGCGGCAACAAGTCGATCTCCGGATCGAACATCGGCGGCATCGCCGAGACGCAGGAGATGCTCGACTTCTGCGCCGAGCACGGCATCGCCGCCGAGATCGAGGTGATCCCGGCATCCGGGATCAACGAGGCCTACGACCGCGTGCTGGCCTCGGACGTGCGCTACCGCTTCGTGATCGACGCGGCGACCTTCGCGGACTGAGCGGGCTCCCGTGCAGAACATCCTCTCCCTCACCGTCGTCGGCAGCGTCAACGTCGATCTCACCGCCCGCGTCGCACGTCTTCCCGAGGCGGGCGAGACCATCGGCGGGGGCCGGCTCGTCCGCGAGGCCGGAGGGAAGGGCGCGAACCAGGCCGCCGCCGCGGCCCGCCTGGGCGCCGCGGTGCGGATGGTGGGTGCGGTGGGCGCCGACGACGACGGGGCGTGGATGCGCGCGGAGCTGCAGGCCGCCGGCGTCGACGTCGAGGGCGTGCGCGCCGGCGACGAGCCCACCGGAGTCGCGCTCATCGTCGTCGACGGCGACGGCGAGAACCAGATCGCCGTGTGCGAGGGGGCGAACGCCGGCATCGACCTCGCGGGCATCGACTTCGGCGCCGATGAGGCCGTGCTCACCCAGCTCGAGATCCCGATGGAGCTCGTCGTCGCCCTCAGCGGACGCGTACGCGGCTACTTCGCGGTGAACGCGGCGCCCGCCCAGGACCTTCCCGCCCAGGTGCTCGACCGTGCCGATCTCATCATCGTCAACGAGACCGAGTTCGCGCTGACCCCCGCCCTCCGCACGGCGCGGCGGGTGGCGGTGACCTACGGCTCGGAGGGCGCCCGCCTGTTCGAGCACGGGACCGAGATCGCCGCGGCCCCCGCGGTCAGGACCGTCGTGGCGAACACGGTCGGAGCGGGCGACGCCTTCTGTGCCGCGCTGACGATCGGGCTCGCATCCGGAGTGGACGCGCGGCAGGCGCTCGCCGCGGCCTGCGCGGTCGGCGCCGCGGCCGTCGCGGACCCGCGTTCGCAGCCGCTGCTGGAGCGCTACGAGACCTACCTGCCGGGCTGAGCGATCCGCTGTCGGCGCCCCTCGATAGCCTGGGCTCATGACCTCTCTCATCTCGGGAACCGACGCCAGGGACCGCTGCGCCTGGGTCGGCGACGATGCCGAGTACCGCCGCTATCACGACGAGGAATGGGGCACCCCGTTGCACGGCGACAGGGCGCTGTTCGAGAAGATGGCCCTCGAGGGGTTCCAGGCCGGCCTCAGCTGGATCACGATCCTCCGCAAGCGTCCGCGGTTCCGGGAGGTGTTCGCAGGCTTCGAGCCCGAGGTCGTCGCGGAGTTCGGCGACGCCGACGTCGAAAGGCTGATGGCGGATGCCGGCATCATCCGCAACCGCGCCAAGATCGAGGCCACGATCGGCAACGCCCGGATCGTCAGGGGCATGGCCGACGGAGAGCTCGACGAGCTGATGTGGTCGTTCGCACCGCCGGCCTCCGGCATCCGTCCGCGGAGCATGGCCGACGTCCCCGCAGTGACGCCCGAGTCGACCGCGATGAGCAAGGAGCTGCGTCGCCGCGGCTTCCGCTTCGTCGGCGCGACCACGATGTACGCCCTGATGCAGTCGGCGGGGATGGTCGATGACCATCTCGAGGGGTGCTGGCGGGCCTGAGCGGCCCGAACCACTTGTCACACCTATGAAGGTCGTCCCAGGTCGTGGAGTGGACTTTACTCGCAGAATGTTTGCGTTCTCTTAGATCAGAGTATTGAGATTCTGGAGATCCATCCCATATGGTGATTGCGCAAACATCGCTTGAGCGATGACTTCACCCCAGGGCGCATCGGAGCGTTTCCCTCTTCGAGCACCTGCAGTTCGAGAGGCAATCGTGTCGAAACCTTCCCAATCTCCCTGTGCGATGCGCATGGCCGGTTCCCTGCTGGCCACCGCGCTCGTGTTCGGCGGCATCGCCGTGCAGACCGCGCCCGCGTCCGCCGCCCCTGCGCCGCTCGCCGAGGGCTTCGGCGGTGCGACCGCCACGCAGGCTCCTGCCGGATGGAGCATCGAGAGCACCAACGTCGCAGGCATGAGGACCGGCTGGCAGGGGTGGTCGTTCCACACCGTGCCGGAGGTCGTGTCGACCTGGGGCGACAGCGGCGACCGGGGCTCGTTCTCGCGTGCCGACGGCATGACTGCCGTGGTGCACTCCGACGGCAACCGCCCGACCAGCGGCCGGTTCACCTCGGTGCTCTGGTCTCCCGAGGTCGACCTGACCGGCGACACCGGCGCGGTCCAGGTCGTCTTCGACAGCCACTACAAGCAGGGTCAGGCGCCGCAGACGGCCGCGCTCGTCGCGCGGTTCGACGGCGGCGCACCGGTCGCCGTCGAGTCCTTCGCGAGCAACCGGCTCGACGAGCAGGTGTCGGTCTCGGTGCCCGTTCCGGACGGGACCGACAGCGTCCAGCTCGGATGGTCCTACGCCGAGAGCAGCAACAACTGGTTCTGGATGATCGACGACGTGCAGATCAGCGAGGCGGCGCCCGCCGACTCGACGCCGCGCATCCTCTCCGCCGCGAAGCCCGTCGCCACGGCCGGGTCGACCGTCGCGGTGAAGGTCGGCGGCCTGCGTCCCGGCCAGCAGCTCGAGGCCGTCCTCGGCGAAACTCCGGTGACCGGCATCCCGGTCGCGGATGCCGCGGGCGAGACCTCGTTCTCGGTCGCCCTCCCCGCGGACCTCGCTCCCGGCTTCGCGACCGTCGCGCTCGGAGGCGCGGGCATCGCCACGGCATCCCTCGAGATCACCGTGCTCGCCGCCGGCGCCTCCGATACGACCACCACCGAGGAACAGCTCTGGTTCGACGGCTTCGAAGCCGACGCCTGGTCGGCCACCGGCGGCTGGGAGACGTCGACCATCGACGAGGTCGTCTCGACCTACGGCACCGACCGGCGCCACGCCTTCACCCGCGCGTCCGGCACCATCGCGGTCGCCGAGTCGACGAACGCCGCCTTCGACGGCTCGCTGGCCTCGGCCCCGATCGCAGTCACGGCCGGCGACGCGCTCGAGCTGCGTCTGGACAGCCACTACCGCAAGCGCAGCGGAGCACAGCAGGGCACGGTGACCGTGTCGTTCGACAACGGCGCGCAGACAGTCCTGCAGGTGCTCACCGACGCAGACCAGGAGTCCGCCCAGCTGCGACTGCCCTTCGTCGTCCCCGCGGGGGCCGCGACGATGACCGTGCGATTCGACTTCACGGCGGCCGCGGCATCCGGGTCCTGGATGCTCGACGACGTGCAGGTCGTGCGCCCGCTCGCGGCACTGCCCGAAGGCGCCGCGGCGCAGGCCGTCGTCGACATCTTCAGCGACGTTCAGGGCGCGACCGCCCGGCTCAGCGAGAACGTCCTCCCCGGATTCCGCGGCATGACGCAGAAGGCCGACGTGCTCGTCTCCAACGGCGACCTCGTCAGCAACGGCTCCGCCTCGAACTACACCGCCTACCTGAACGCGCTCGCCGCCGGCGGCGGAGACGAGTACGGCACGGTCGTCTCGACGATCGGGAACCACGAGTACTACGGCAGCGACGGAGCCGCGGCCTACCAGAAGCGCTTCCTCGACTCGACGGGCATGCGCGAGGTCGGCGGCCAGGGCGGCCTGTGGGGCGAGGTGCTCGTCGACGGCGAGCTGCCGGTGCTCTGGGTCGGCAGCGAGTCCTACGACTACTCGGCGAAGACCGGCTCCGGCCCCTTCGTGGAGTTCAGCCAGGCGCAGTTCAGCTGGCTGCGCGACCGGCTCGACCACTGGCGCGCACAGGACAAGCCGGTGCTGCTCTTCTCGCACCACCTGCTCCCGTACTCGGTCTCCGGCTCGTACGCGCGCTTCTATCAGAACGACTACGACCAGGAGGAGGAGCGCTTCCGCGCGCTGCTCGATCAGAACCCGAACGTCATCATGTTCAACAGCCACACGCACTGGTCGCCCACGCTGAACGACTGGAGCACCGAGCTGCGCACGGACCCCACGCTCGCGCACGCGCCGAACGTCGTGAACACCGGAGCGGTGACCACGATGTACGGGCCGAACGGTGACTGGGAGGAGAAGGCCATCGGCGGCGCCGACCCCGTCGGTCTGCGCGCAGCGCTGTACGACGACCGGGTCCGCGTCACGGTCTACTCGTTCTCCACCGCGGGGCCGACCGAGATCAAGCACATCGACGTCCCTCTGCCGGCGGACGCCCCCGTCGAGCCGGCCCAGCCGACGCTCGAGCTCGGTGCGCAGAGCGTCGTCGCGGGTGGAGAGGTGGCGCTCTCGGGCGAGGGGTTCCCGGCATCCGCTGAGCTGGCCGTCGAACTGCACTCCGACCCGGTTCAGGTCGGCACCGTGACCACCGACTCCGCCGGCTCGTTCCGCGCGACGGTGATGATCCCCGCAGCGACCCCGGCGGGAGAGCATGAGCTCGCGGTGATCCTTCCCGGCGGCGGCGAAGTGACGGCTGCTCTGACCGTCACCGCGGCCGAGGCCGGCGCAGGCGCCGACGGCGGGGATCCGTCGGGCGGTGCGGCCTCCGGCGGGGGCCAGAACGGCGGAGCCGCATCGGCATCCGGCGGCGACCTCGCCACCACGGGCGGCCAGGTTCCCGTTCTCCTGATCGCGCTCGCCCTGGCGCTCGGGGCGACGGGCGGCGTGCTCGCTCTGCGCCGTCGCGCGATTCGCCGCTGATACGTGCCCGGCGGGCGTCTCTCTCCCGGGAGGCGCCCGCCGAGCACGATTCCAGACCCTGGATATAATCCCCGTTGGGGGAATTGCGTCATCGGGTCGATGCGCCTCTCGCCGCCATCGAACTCGAGGGGAATCGCAGTGGCCAAGCGCACCATGTCGGCACCGCCGGTGCTCGCCGGCTACAGCTATGTGCGCCCGCTCGGCTCCGGAGGGTTCGCCGACGTCTTCCTGTACGAGCAGGACCTGCCCCGCCGCGTCGCCGCCGTCAAGGTGCTGCTCGCGGACGCCGTGAACCCCGAGGTGCTGCGCAACTTCAACGTCGAGGCCGACATCTCGGCGCGGCTCAGCGCGCACCCCGCCATCGTCACGATCTACCAGGCGTCGATCTCCTCCGACGGCCGCCCCTACATCGCCATGGAGTACTGCCCCGACAACATGGGCACGCGGTACAAGAAGGGGCCGCTGCCGGTCGCCGAGGTCCTCGACGCCGGGGTGCGCATCGCAGGCGCCCTCGAGACCGTGCACCGCGCCGGCCTCCTGCACCGCGACATCAAGCCGTCGAATGTGCTGATGAGCTCCCTGGGCTCGCCGGTGCTGGCCGACTTCGGCATCGCCGCCGCGGTGGTCGACGAGGGCGACCCGGAGATCATCGCGATGTCGGTGCCGTGGAGCGCCCCCGAGGTGCTGCAGGAGCGGGTCTCGGGCTCCGTCGCCAGCGAGGTGTGGAGCCTCGCCGCGACGCTGTACACCCTGTTCGCCGGCCGCACGCCCTTCGAGAGCGACGACCGCGCCGCGAACTCCCGGGCGCTGCTGACCCGCCGCATCGTCAAGGCGCACTACACCCCGGTGCCGGTGCCCGGCTTCCCGAAGGCGATCGACGAGGTGCTGTCGACCGCCATGCAGCGCGACCCCTCCCGCCGGTTCTCGTCGATGGCCGAGCTCGCCGAGCGGCTGCGCTGGGCGCAGTACGAGATGGGCATCGCCCCGACCGCCTTCGAGGCGGCCTCGGCGGAGTGGGCGGCGGCCGCGCCGGTCAACTTCTCGGATGCCGCGCCCCGCGGCCCTGTCGTCACCACCGTCGACGAGGGCGGCCGCCGCGCGGTGCGCGCGGCGCGCCAGGACCGCAACCCGCGCGTGCGCGACGACCTGCCCGCCCCCGTCCGGCAGCGCTCGCCGCTGGCCGCCGGCCTCATCGGCGCCGGCATCGGCATGGCGGTGCTCGCGGTCGCCGGCGTCGCCGTCCTGATGATGACCGGAGTGCTCTGATGCCGATCGGCGATCGCTCGGCATCCGCCGTCCGCCCTCGTTCCCGCGGGCGGGTGATCGCCGCCGTCGCCGGGATCGCCGCCCTCGCGTCGGTCGTCGTCTTCGCCGTCACCGCGCAGGGCTACCAGGCGCAGGAGGTGCCCCGGCTGGAGTCCTCGGTGTGGGTGCTGCGCGACTCGGGCCAGTACGCGCGCGTCAACACCGACCTCGCCGAGATCGACACGGTGCGCAGCGTCGACTCCCCCGAGCACGTGTGGCAGAGCGGTGCGGATGCCGTGCTCTTCAGCCAGGGGTCGCGTCAGCGCTGGGACATCGACCCCGCCGACCCGAAGGATCTGCTCTCCGACTCCGGGGAGGAGGGCGCCCCGACCGCCTCGCAGCCGACCCCCGCCGGAACCCGCGACATCGTCTCCGCCGGCCCCTACGTCGCCTACCGCACCGACACCGGTCAGGTCTCGGTGACGACCCTCGAGGCGAAGGCCGCCACGGCCCTGGTCGATCCCTTCGCCGACGTCGAGGTCGAGAAGGGCGAGGAGCGCCCGACCTACACGGCCGACGCGTTCGGCCTCTCGCCCGACGGCATCCTGGTCACCTACTCCGCCGAGGAGTCCGCCGTCCGGCGCTTCGACATCGCCGAGCACCGCTTCCTCGGCGATGGTGAGGCGATCTCGCCGCGGCCCGCGAGCACGGCGGGTCTCGCGATGACCGTGGTCGGCGACACCTGGGCGCTGCTCGACCTCGACGAGGGCCGGCTCTGGCTGTCGGGGCGCGGCGATCCGATCGGCGTCGACGTGGGCGAGGGCGCCGTGCTCCAGGCCGGGTCCTCCTCGGGCGACGAGGTGCTCATCGCCGACGGCGACGGCCTGGTCGCGGTGTCGCTCTCCAGCGGAGAGGCCACGCGCAGGGTCGAGGCGACCGGGGTTCCCGCCGCTCCGGTCGTGATGGACGGCCGGGCCTTCGCCGCCTGGATCGACACCGGATCGGGGACGCTGTGGGCGGACGGGGACACCGTGCCGCTGACGGTGCCGGACGCCGCTCTCGAGTCCGCGTCGATCCGCCCCGTGCTGCAGAGCAACGGTGATCGCGCCGTGCTCGTCGAGGCCGGGACCGGGCTCATCTGGACGGTCCCCGACGGGCGCCTGATCCCGCTCGAGCAGTGGGCGGTCGACGACGAGACCGAGCAGGAGGAGGGGACGGTCGTCGTCGAGGACGTGGCCGAGGAGCTGCCCCCGGTCGCCGTCGACGACTCCTTCGGCGTACGCAGCGGCCAGCAGGTGATCCTGCCGGTGCTGTTCAACGACCACGACCCGAACAAGAAGGACGTGCTCACGATCGACCCGGCGTCGGTCGGACAGCCGGCGGATGCCGGATTCGGCGACCTGTCGCTCGTCGGCAACGGGCAGACTCTCGTCGTGGACGTGCGTGCGACCTCGGGGCAGACCAGCTTCACCTACACCGTGACCGACGGCGCCGCCGTGTCGGAACCGGCGACCGTGACGCTCACGGTCGTGGCTCCGGACGTGAACTCCGCGCCGGTGTGGTGCGGCGTCGAGGCCTGCCAGCAGGAGTGGCCGACGCCCCAGCTGCTCCCCGGCGGCAGCACGATCGTCGATGCCCTCGCAGGCTGGGTCGACCCCGAAGGCGACGCGTTCGTGCTCAGCGACGCCTACGAGACCGACCCTGCGGCGCCGGTCATGGTCGTGCCGATGGCCGACGGCCGGGTGGCCATCCGCCACACCGATCCGAACGCCTCCGACGCCACGATCACCGTCACGGTCGTCGTGCGCGACGCCCACGGCGCGACGGCCGAGAAGGACATCGAGGTCAGGGTCACCGGCAGCCCCGCGATGATCGCGTCCCCCGTCGCCCTCACGCTGCGCGTCGACGAGCCGCTGTCGGTCGACATCGCCGATCACCTCTCCGGCGGCTCCGGCTCCTACCGTCTGCTCGACGCGGTGCAGACCTCTGCGGCGGCCGAGGGCCTCACGGTCTCGCCGAACACGGCATCCGGGACCGTCGACCTCCAGGTGGCCGTCCCCGGGCAGTACCTGGTGACCTACACCGCGCAGGACGCGGTGACCCAGGCGGAGAAGTCCGCCGTCATCCGTCTGACGGCCGTCGACGGCTCGGCCGCCCTCGCCATGGCCCCGCTGACCGCATTCGTGCGCGAGGGTGAGGACACCACGGTCGACGTGCTGCGGGCGGTGCAGAACACCAGCGGCCGCGTGCTCATCGTCTCCGAGGCGACGAGCTCCTCGCCTCGGCTCAACGTCGGCGTCGTCGCCGGCGAGAGCATCCGGGTCAGCGGCACGACCGAGAACGGCGAATCCGGGGTGATCGGCACCGCGACGGTCACCGTCGCCGACGGGGCCGGAGCCGCGGTGAAGGGCACGGTGACCGTGTTCCTGACCCCGCCGTCGTCGGTCACGCGCCCGATCGTCTTCCCCGATGCGATCACGGTGCGTGCGGGCGGTCTCGCGCGCATCGACGTGGCGGCGAACGACGTGGCGCCCCGCGGCGAGGCTCTGATCGTGCGGCCCGAGGTCATCGGCTCGGGTCAGCCCGACGAGCTCGTGTTCGCCGACGGGAACACCCTGCGCTATCTCGCGCCGAGCACGCCGGGCACCTACCGCCTCACGTACTCCGTCTCGCTCGAGCGCAATCCGTCGCTCACCGACAACGGCACCGTCGTCGTCACGGTCGTGCCGTCCGGCACGAACCGTGCGCCGACGCCGACGACCCTCACCGGCCGCGTGCTCAGCGGGCAGACCGTGACCCTGCGCGTGCCGACGACGGGCATGGACGCCGACGGCGACCGCGTCGTGCTCTCCGACGTCGCCCAGCCCGGCAAGGGGCAGGGCACCGTCACGGTCACCGCGGCAGGGGACGCGATCGTGTACCGCGCGCCGGCGTCCGGAGTCCAGGGCGGACAGGTCGGCTTCACCTACACGGTGCGCGACCCGCAGGGCGAGGAGGGCACGGGGCAGGTGCGCATCGGAGTCCTCGACGGCAAGATCGACGACGCCGCCCCGGTGACGTACAGCGACTACGTGCGCGTGCAGGCGGGATCCTCGACGCCCGTGATCCTCGACCCGCGGGCGAACGACCTCGATCCGGCGCAGGGCGACCTCGAGCTGATCGACCTCGTGCCCAATGCGCCGCAGGTGGCAGACAACCCCGACTACCAGCGGCTCAAGGCGCTCATCGACGACGCCACCTCCCTCGACGACGGCCGGGTCGTGCTCAGGGCGGGGGAGACGGCGGGCACGAACTCGTTCATCTACACGGTGCGCTCGAGCAGGACCCAGAGCACCTCGCAGGGACTCGTCGTCGTCACGGTCACCGAGGACGCCGTGACCGACCAGCCCGTCGTCGCCGACACGGTCGTGACGGCGCGGACCAGGGGCGAGCTCGGCGACGGCGGCATCGACGTCGTCACCGACCGCGTGCAGTGGTCCTCCGGCGATGTCGGATCGCTCACCCTCAGCCTGTGGGGAGAGCAGCCCGGGTTCACCGTGAACGGCAGCCGCATCGTCGGCGAGGCTCCGCAGGAGGGCGCGCTGGTGCCCTTCCAGCTCACCGGCACCGCCGAGGGCGGCCGGGAGGTCGTCGCCTACGGGTTCCTGCACATCCCGTCCTTCGACGACCTGCGCGTCCAGCTGAAGCCCGGCGTCACACCGGTCGTCGTCGACGAGGAGAAGTCGAAGGCCTTCCAGGTGGCCGACTACCTCGACCTGCCGGCATCCGACCGCGTCGAGACCGCCACCGGCGACTTCACCGTGCAGCGCGCCGACGCGGCCTGCACGGCCGCGGCCAAGGAGTCCGTGCAGTACGACGCAGGGCGGGGCGCGCCCTGGTCCGACACCTGCCTCGTGCAGGTGCGGCTGCAGGGCCAGCAGCGCTGGTCGTTCGTCGAGGTGCCGGTCGCCATCCGCCCGGCGGCTCCCCAGGTGCTGCTCACCTCGGTGTCGCACACCGTCTCGCCGGGAGAGACCGAGACGGTGGAGCTGTACTCGGCGATGACCTCGTGGGAGGGCGGGCGCGAGGGCGACGCGAAGTCGCTCGACTTCAGCGTCGCCTATGCGGGCTCGGCCTTCACCGTCACCCAGAACGGCTCCTCGGTCTCGATCGAGGCGCGCGCCGACGCGAAGCCCGGCACCCGCGAGGACGTCGACGTGAACCTGACGGCGTACGGCGGGGCGTCGGCATCCCTCCGCCTCGTCGTCGGCATCGCGCCGCCCGACGCGCCGCGGGGTGCGACGTTCACGCGCCAGTGCGTCGTGACGAGCGCCGGCTGCTCGATCGAGGTCGTCGGCGTCGCCGGCGAGTACGACCCGTTCCAGGGCAAGCCGGGCGCCGGCCTCAGCCTGGTCTCCCTCGGCGAGGGCTCGCGCTGCGACGTCGCCACCGCGTCGGCGTCGGGAGATCGCACGATCTCGGTGAGCTGGCCCGCAGGCGGCAAGGCCCCGGGCGGGCAGTGCGTCTTCCCCTTCGTGGTCGCGGATGCTCAGGACCGCACCGGTCTGGGCTCGCTCACGCTCGACCTGCAGGGCTATCCGCAGGCTCCGGCCAGCGTGACGACCGTCGGGTACACGCGCAGCACCGTCGTGCTCGAGGTCCCCCTGGGCGAGGCGGCGAACGCGCATCCCGCCGTCACCTCCGTCACGATCATGCAGGACGGGGCTCCGGCGAACGCCTCGTGCACGGCCACCGGCTCGGTCTACCAGTGCACCGTGAGCGGGCTGGTCACCGGAGAGCCGCACAGCTTCACGGCCGTCGCGGTGAACCAGGTGGGCTCCTCGGCGCCGACCTCGGCGCACACCAGCTGGGCCTACGCCCCGCCCGAGGTCACCAGCGTCACCGCCACCCCGGTGTACCGCCCCGGTGTCACCGACACCACGCGCGGCGTGGCCGCGCTGACGATCGCCTCGTCGAACGACGCCGCCTCGTTCCGCGTGCAGGAGACCGGAGAGGTGATCCGGCGTCAGGGCGCGACCACGACGGCCGACATCGTGCTGAGCCCCGGCGGGCAGTCCGTCACGATCGTGCCGATCAGCCAGTTCCAGCCTCCGAGCGGCAACATCGGCAACGAGGGCGGTGCGTACAGCACCTCGGTGCAGGTGGCCGGCGCGCCGTACTTCGACCCGCGCTCACCCTCGGCGACCGCGGTGTCCAACACCTCGGTCAACGTCTCCGGCATCGCCGCGCAGGGCAACGGCAGCACTCAGCCGCTCTCCGTCGTCTACGTCGCCTGGCGCTCCGGGAACGTGAGCTGCACGGCCGACGGCAACGGCGGCCTGCTCGTCTCCGGCGGCGTGACGTCGAGCACTCCGTCGATCGAAGGGCTGGAGCAGTACAAGCGCTACAGCGTCAAGGCGTGCGTCTCGAACGGCTTCGGCGTCGGCGAGTCGAACACGACCACGGTGTTCACCTTCACCTCGGTCACCGGGCCCGGCGGCAACACCACCTACTCCGTGGCGACGACGCCGACGCAGAACGGCAACGTCTACACCTACGGTCTCGCATCGGCTCCGTCGCCGACCGTCGAGGCGGACTTCGTGCCGTGGTACAGCCTGTACGGCACCTGGCGCACGGACTTCGACCTCTCGGCCGATTCCGCGCCCGGGCAGATCCAGGTCAAGGCCTGTCACGTCACCGAGACCGACAAGTGCTCGGGGACGGCGCCGATCACCGCGGCGACGGCGCCCACGGTCGTGAGGGTGGAGTTCGATCAGTGCCTGCCGCTGCTGAACCGGCCCTCCGCCGTCAGCGTGTCGGCGGCGGCGAGCGGCTCGTACTCGTTCTCGGCGACCGCCGTCGCCGACACCGTCGGGGTCTACGACGTGAAGATCGACTTCACGGGCGCCTACAACACCCTGTCGACCATCACCCACCGGATGGAGTCGTGCCTGTGACGTCTCCACGCCCCGCCCGAAAGGACACGCCGATCTCATGACCATCGCGAAGGAGCAGGCGGCCTGGTTCGCCGAGACGTTCTCTATCCTCGCGGGCAACGTCGAGCAGGCGATCCTCGGCAAGCGCCACGTGGTCGAGCTCGTCCTCGCCTCCGCCGTCACCGGCGGCCATGTGCTGCTGGAGGACTTCCCCGGCACCGGCAAGACGGCGCTCGCCCGCTCGATCGCGCAGACGATCACCGGCACCAGCTCACGCATCCAGTTCACCCCCGATCTGCTCCCCGGGGACGTCACCGGCATCACGGTGTACGACCAGAAGGAGGGGACCTTCGAGTTCCACGCCGGCCCCGTCTTCGCGAACATCGTGCTCGCCGACGAGATCAACCGGGCGAGCCCGAAGACGCAGTCGGCTCTGCTGGAGGTCATGGAGGAGGGCACGGTCACCGTCGACGGCGTCTCGCGGTCGGTGGGCTCGCCGTTCCTGGTGATGGCCACGCAGAACCCGATCGAGCAGGGCGGCACCTACCGCCTGCCCGAGGCGCAGCTGGACCGCTTCATGATCAAGACGTCGATCGGCTATCCCGACGACGCCGCGACCATGCGCATCCTGCAGGGGGCGGCGAACGTCAAGCCTCCGCTCAAGGGCATCGCCGGCACCGACACGATCCTCACGATGGCCGAGATGGCCCGCGGGGTGTACGTGAACCCGCTGATCTCGGACTACATCATGCGCATCGTCGACGCGACACGTCGCGCATCCGAGGTGCGTCTGGGCGTCAGCGTGCGCGGAGCCCTCGCGCTCTCGCGCCTCGTGATGACCTGGGCGGCGAAGTCGGGACGCACCTTCGTGACCCCCGACGACGTGCGCGACCTCGCCGTCGTCGCCCTCGCCCATCGGCTGGTGCTCGAGCCCGAGGCGGAGTTCGACGGCGTCACGGCCGTGGCCGTCGTCGGACAGATCCTGCTCGACGTCGAACCGCCCCGCGAGAACGGGACTGCGTGACCTACAGCACCGAATCGCGTATCACGCGCACCGCCGCCGGGACGAGCACGTCGACCCGGACCTCGACGGTGACGCGATACGACCGCACGCGCCGAGGCCCCGTCCGCGGAGCGCTGGTCGGCATGCGCCGGACGCTGCGCCGCAGCGGGCGGATGCTGCGGCGCGCGTACCGGTGGGTCGGCGAGACGGTCACCACGGCGGGGGTGCTCGCCTGCGCCGCCCTGGTGCTCGGTCTCGCCGCCGGCCTGCTGTTCGGCTGGGTCGAGGCCTGGGCGGTCGCCGCCATCGCCCTGGTGCTGCTGATCGTCTGCGTGCCCTTCGTCCTGGGCGAGCACGACTACCGCATCGAGCTCGATCTGGCGCGTGACCGCGTCGTCGCGGGAACCGACATCGGCGCCGTGCTGGACGTGCGCAACAACGGCTCCCGCCTCGCCCTGCCCGGCGTGGTCGACGTGCCCGTGGGCGAGGGCCTCGTCGAGGCGCACGTGCCGCTGCTGCGCCCCGGAGCGCACCATCGCGAGGAGCTGACGATCGCCGCGCACCACCGCGGCATCATCGACGTGGGGCCGATGACCATCACCCGCGGCGACCCCATCGGCATCCTGCGGCGCGAGCTGAGCTGGCCCGACGTGCAGCGCATCCACGTGCATCCGGTCACCGTGCGCATCCCCAGCACCAGCGCGGGGCTCATCCGCGACCTGGAGGGCACCCCGAGCACGACCCTGGTCGACGCCGACCTGTCGTTCCACGCCGTGCGCGAGTACGTGGTCGGCGACTCGCAGCGGCACGTGCACTGGAAGTCCACGGCGAAGACCGGGCGGCTGATGGTGCGTCAGTACGAGGAGTCACGGCACGCGCGCATCGCGATCATCCTCGACCTCGCGGCGTCCTCCTACGAGAGCGACGACGAGTTCGAGACGACGGTGAGCGCGGCCGCCTCCCTCGCGGTGCAGGGCATCACCGAGGGGCGCGACGTGCTGTTCGCGGTGAGCAACGAGATCCCCGAGCACGCGCGCGCCGAGGTGCTGTCGATCAGCGCGCTGCCGACCGTCACTCCGAAGGCGCTGCTCGACGCCACCAGCGGCGTCGACGCGGCCGACAGCGTCATGCGCCTGGAGTCGGTCACGAAGCTCACGGTGCAGTCGTACGCGGATCTCTCCATCGCCTTCCTGATGACCGGATCGCGGATGCCGCTGGACCGGCTGCGTCTGGCCGCGATCTCGCTGCCCGCGGCGGTCGAGGCGGTGGCCGTGCGGTCGGAGCTCGGCGAGGAGCCGACCCTGCGCAGCGCTCGCGAGCTCGCGGTGATGACGCTCGGCGCGCTGGGGGACCTGCCGCAGATGCTCGCCAGGGGAGTGCTGAAATGAGCACCCCGGGCGCGGGTCGCGAGCGGCGCGGGCTCTTCAGCGCGCTGAACCTGTGGGGGCTGGGCTACGTCCTGGTGAGCGTCGTGCTCGCGACGCTCGCGGCGTGGCCGCTGTACGACACGCCGCGAGCGCTCGTCGTCGGCGTGGCGGGCGGCCTCATCGGGATGGCCGTGGCCCTGCTCGCGCGGATGCTGCGCTGGGGCGCCCTGCTCGCCTCGGTGCTCGCCGCCGTGGTCTACGTCGTCGTCGCCGTGCCCCTGGCCATCCCCTCGGCCCTGTCCTCGCCGGCGGCGGTCGCGGGCGGACTGCGCGACGCGGTGCTCGGCGTCGTGCTCGGCTGGAAGCAGATCCTCACGCTGAACCCGCCGCTCGGCGAGTACCAGGCCGTGCTTGTCCCCTTCCTCGTGGTCGCGCTGTTCGGCGCCTTCGCGTCCACGATGCTCGTGCTCGGCGGACGCCGCCGCGCGGCGATCGCCGTCGTCGTCGCCTGCGCCATGAGCGTGTTCGGCATCGCGTTCGGAGCCACCGGGACCAGCGCGCCGCTCACCCTGCTCGGCATCACGCTGACGTCTCCGCGCGAATGGGCGATCGGCGTGGCGGTGTTCGTCGCCGCGCTCGTCTTCCTGATCGGGCGTGCGCGGCTCGAGCGCGCGCAGGCTCTGCGGGCGGTCGCCGCGCGCACGGTCACCCGCCGTGCGACGCCGGTGTGGCTCAGCATCCGCCGCCATCTGCTCTCGGGCGCTCTCGTGGTCGTCGCGCTCGTCGCCGGTCTCGCCATCGCCCCCGCCGCGGCGGGCTGGACCGACCGGTCGGTGCTGCGCGACGAGGTCGAGCCGATGATCGTCGTGCAGCAGCAGCCGAGCCCGCTCGCCGGGTACCGCTCGTGGTTCACCGCGGAGCGCGTCGGGGAGACGGTCGTCGCGATCGACGGGGACCCGGGCGACCTCGAGCGCATCCGGATCGCGACCCTCGACGCCTACGACGGGCAGGACTTCCACGTCGCCGCCGACGAGCGCTTCACCCGGCTGCCGCGTGCGGCGGGCCCCGGCGACGGACGCATCCAGCTCGGCATCACCGTCGGCGACGCGTACCGCGGCATCTGGGTTCCCGCGCCGGCGGGGCTCGCGCAGGCGCCGTCGTTCTCGGGATCGCGCGCCGACGAGCTGGCGGACGGGTTCCACGTGGACGCCGGCGGCGACGCGGCGATCACGATCGCGGAGTCCGGCGGCTCGGAGCGCGGGCTCGTCCCCGGCGACCGCTACAGCGTGCTCGTCGACGCTCCGGCGAAGCCGGCCCAGCTGACCGATGCGCAGGGCGGCGACTCGCTGCTCGACGCCGACGCCCATCCGGCGCTCGTCGAGTGGGCCGACATGCAGGAACTGCCGCGCACGGGCGCGGGCTACCTCGAGCTGATCGACCGGCTGCGCGCGCGCGGCTACCTCTCGCACGCCCTGCTCGACGACGAGGCCGCCGCCGACTGGATCGCCGCGCTGAAGGCGTCGGAGGGGTACTCCTTCGCGCCCAGCTACGCCGGCCATTCCACGGCGCGGATCGAGGAGCTGTTCACCTCGCTGGTCGAGCAGCAGCGCAGGGCGGGAGCGGATGCCGCGCCCGAGACGCTCGTGGCGGCGGTGGGTGACGACGAGCAGTTCGCCACCGCGGCGGCCCTTCTCGCCCGGCTGTGGGGTTTCGACTCGAGGGTCGTGCTGGGCGCCCGTCTTCCGGCGGCCGACGAGGTGCCGGGCATCCCCGCGTGCGACACCGTGTGCACGGGCGCGAACATGACGGCGTGGGTCGAGGTGCGCGCGTCCGGAGGCGACTGGGTCGCGGTCGACGTGACGCCGCAGTTCTCGCACCTGCCCAGCCTCATCACCGAGGGCGAGCAGCTGCCCGAGCATCCGACCGTCCCCGAGCAGCCGCACTCCGAGGCGCTCGATCCGCCGCAGGCGCAGAGCGATTCGCACGACGGCGAGGTGCCGCCGGAGCCGGTCGCCTCCGACGCGCTCGCGATCGTGCTGCTGGTGGCGCGCATCGTGGGGCTCAGCCTGCTCGTGCTCGTGCTGCTGCTCCTGCCGTTGATCGTCGTGCTCGTGGTCAAGGGGATGCGCGGCAAGGCCCGTCGCACCGCCGCCGACCCGGAGGTGCGCCTCGTCGGCGCGTGGGAGGAGCTCGTCGACCTGTACGCGGACCACGACATCCGGATGCCGGCGGACGGCACGAGGGTGCAGGCCGCCCGGTCGGCGGATCGGTCGGCCGCGGTGCGGCTGGCCGCGGTCGTCGACAGTGCGGTGTTCGCCCCGCATCCGCCGACAGCCGCCGATGCGGAGCAGGCGTGGGCTGTCGTCGACGCCGAACGGGCGGCGCTGCGTTCCGAGGAGACCCGCTGGGACGCGCTGCGGGCCCGGCTGCGGCTGAGGTCGTTCCTGGCGCGGATCGCGCCGGGCCGGATCTCGTTTGGAAGTCGCCGCCTGGCACTCGGTACGCTCGCAATGGCCGGTGCCCGCCGGCAGGAGGAGGACGCATGATCGCGGTCGTAGGCCCCATGTTCCCGGCGCAGGTCACCGCACCCGACCTGATCGCGGCGTCCGCCGTGGTCAGCGGCGTGAGCGCGCTCGTCGGCATCGCGGTGTACGTCTGGTACGCCCTGGCGCTGTCGAAGCTGTTCCCGAAGCTCGACCAGGAGGCCTGGAAGGGCTGGGTGCCGGTCCTCAACGAGGCGACGATCCTGCAGATCGGCGGACGTCCGGCATGGAACGTGGTGTTCTACTTCCTGCCGATCGTGAACCTGTACGGCCTGTACCTCAAGGTGCTCGCCACGCACAGCATCAACAAGCGCTTCGGGCGGGGAGCGGGCTTCACGGTGCTCGCGATCCTGCTGCCTCCGGTGTGGGCGACGATCCTCGCCTGGGGTGCTCCGCCCTATCCCGACGGCGACCGTCTGGCGAGCCTGCACGGTCCGCGCCGGGTGGGAGCGGATGCCGCGCGCGCCGCCGGCGCGCCCTCTGCCCAGGGCTATCTCGCACCGCCGATCCCGCACACCGGCGCCGTGCCGCCGGTGGCTCCGGGGTCGTATGCGCCGGCGGGGTATGCGCCGGGAGGATTCGCACCGTCTTCGCTCGCGGGCCCTGGCTCGTTCGCGCCGGCCGCTCCGGCCGCTCCGGCCGCTCCGGCGCAGGACGGGTTCGCGCCCGCCGGCGCTCCCTCGGCATCGACCCACGGGACGCCGCAGGGGTTCGTGCCGCAGCCTCCGGCGACCGGCGCTCCTGCGGGACCCGGCGGCCATCAGGACCCCGGGTATCCCGACCCGCGGTACTCCGACCCTCGGTACTCCGACGAGTCCGCTCCTGACGTGACCATCCCGGCGCCGTATCGCGCGGGCGCCGCGGCGGGAGACGTCGGCGCGCCGGCACAGGGATCCGGTCAGCCGGCGTCCCCGCAGCCGCCCGCACTGCCGATCTCGCAGGGCCTGATCGATTCCGTGCCGGGTGCTGCGCCGCACGATGCGCCCTCGGGCGCCCCGAGCCAGGCCACGGGGGCCGCCCAGCCGTTCCCTGCGCAGAACCCGGTGTCTCCCGCCGTGTCCGGAAGCGCGCAGCCCTCCGCGGGCGCGCAGCCTTCCGCGGGCGCGCAGCCCGGAGAGGTCGCGCAGTCCGGCGCGCCGACGGCGCATCTCGAGCCCGGACAGCCGTTCGCGCCCGCACCGCCCGCGTATCAGGCTCCGGCGTCGACAGGCGCTCTCGCTCCTGCCGCCCATCCGGCCGCACCCGCATCCCCGGCGACGGCCGAGTCCGGAGCGGCTGTCGGGTACCCGGCTCCCGGCGGATACCCGGCTGAGGCTCCGGCGGCCTCCGGCACCCCGGCGCCGGCTGCGTCGGGGGCTCCGGCCGCCTATTCGGACCCCGCGGCGTATCCGGCACCGGCGTCGTATCCGACACCGGCTGATGCTGCCGCGCCCTCCGGCTCTGCGGTCCCGACGGATCAGGCGTCCCCTGTCGGCCATTCCGCGCCCGCGGCGTATCCGGCACCCGCTGATGCTCCCGCGGTCCCCGGCTCCGTGGCGCCGGTCGAGTCCGGCGTTCCCGCGGGGCACCCGGATCCGCACGCGCAGCCGCTACCGGCCGCCCAGGCGTCCGAGGGAGAGCCCGCGCCCGGTGCCACGGCATCCGATCCTGCAGCATCCGTCGCTGTCCCGTCCGAGCATCCGACCGATGACGCGGCCGAGGCACCCAGCCCCTTCGCGGCGCCGCCGCGTCTTCGCGGATCCGGCCTCGGTACCAGGGGCGAGCGTGCGGCGTCGATCCGACCGGTCCCGGTGGAGCTCCCGGTGCCCGAGGCACCCGCCGCCGCACAGCCCGCCGCCTTCGACGACGACCTCGAGGCGACCGTCGTGGTGCAGCGCAGCCGGGGCGCCCGCCGCGTGCTCGTGCTCGACGACGGGCGTACGTTCGCGCTGTCGTCGACGAGCATCGTGATCGGACGCAATCCCGAGGGCGAGCCCGGCGAGCAGCGGCTGTCGATCCCCGACAAGACGCGCACGCTGTCGAAGACGCACGCGCGTCTGGTCGTGCACGGCGACGAGTGGCGCCTCACCGACCTGCACTCCACGAACGGGGTGGTCGTGGTCGCCGACGACGGCGCCGAGACCCTGCTCGATGCGGGCGAGAGCGTCACCGGCGCCGGTCGCTTCATCCTCGGCGAGGTCGGCATGCACGTCGCGACGGAGTCCGCTTCGTGACACTGTCATCCGTCGTCCTCAACGTCGCAGCGCTCAGCGATCTCGGTCTGAAGCGCGCGGTCAATGAGGACTCGGTGCTCGCCGCATCCCCGGTCTTCCTCGTCGCCGACGGCATGGGCGGGCACGAGGCGGGGGACAAAGCGAGCCAGGCGGTCGTCTCGGCTTTCGCGCCGCTCAGCGGCACACGTGTGTCGACGGCCGAGATCGGTGCGGCGCTGGCGCGGGCGAACGAGGCGGTGTCGGCGATCTCCGCGCAGCACGCACGGGGCGCCGGGAGCACTGTGGCCGCCGTCGCGCTCGTCGAATACGAGGATGTGCCGCAGTGGCTGGTCTTCAACGTCGGCGACTCGCGCGTGTACCGCCATCACGGCAACGAGCTGGAGCAGCTCACGGTCGACCATTCGCTGGGGCAGGAGCTGGTCGATGCGGGCGAGCTGCGGGCCGAGGATCTGGCGACGTTCCCGCAGCGCAACGTGATCACGCGTGCGATCGGCGCCGAGGACAACATGGCCGACAGCTGGCTGGTTCCCGTCGTGAACGGCGAGCGTCTGCTGATCTGCTCCGACGGTCTCAGCGGCGAGGTCAGCGACGAGAGCATCCGCGCGACCCTGACGATGTGCGGGCTGCCGGAGACGGCGGCGGCGGCGCTGGTGCGTCGCGCCAAGCAGGCGGGCGGGCGCGACAACATCTCGGTGGTCGTGATCGACGTGGTCTCCGGCGGATTGCCGGGAGGCTCGCAGGACTCCACCGACAGCAGGCAGTCCTCATCGTCGGTGCACACGTCGACGATGCTCGAGGGGACGACCGTGCCGGTGAGGAGGCGCGGCTGATGGAACCCGATGACGCGGTCGCCGAGGAGGAGACGATCATGCTCACCCGGCGGGTGCGTCGCCGGCAGCGCGCGGATGCGGTCGCCGAGCCCGATGACGGACTGGACGAGAGCACACGTCTCATCGACGACCGGACCATCGTCGTCGAGCGACGGCGCCGGGGAGATGCTGCGGGCGGGGATCTGACGTCGGATGTCCTGGGGCAGGGTGACGGGGACGACCTGGACGAGCGGACGGTGGTCGTGGACCGGCGGCGCCGATCGGATGACGCTGCGGCTGCGGGCGTGGGGACGGATGTGCCGGGGTCGGGTGACGGGGATGACCTGGACGAGCGGACCGTCGTCGTGGAGCGGCACAGGGCGGATGCCGTAAGCGTGGGGACGGATGTGCCGGGGTCGGGTGACGGGGACGACCTGGACGAGCGGACCGTCGTCGTGGATCGGCGGCGTCGAGCGGATGACGCTGCGGCTGCGGGCGTGGGGACGGATGTACCGGGTGCGGCTGATGGTGATGCTCTGGACGAGCGGACCGTCGTCGTGGATCGGCGCGGTTCTGCCGGCGCTTCGGGTCTCGCTCAGGGCGGGGAGGGCGTCGATCTCGATGACCGGACGATCGTCGCGGATCGCCGCCGTCGGACAGGTCCCGCAGATGAGGCCGGACCCGATGACGAGGGCCTCTACGACACTGTTCGCCGGCCCCCGACTGCGGAGGTCGAGAAGACCCCGGCGATCTACAAGCCCCGCGCTGCGCCGCGCACTCCGCATCGTCCGCCGGCCTTCCCCGGAGACGTCGAACCGACGAGAGTGATCGACCCCGGCGTCATGTCGGTGACGAAGGACGGGCGACGACGCGGTCTCTACGCGGTCGTCGCGGTGGCCGGCGCCTGCGTCGTGTCCGTGATCGGACTCGTGCTCCTCGGCCTGCTCCTCATCTTCTGATTCCTCTTCCGCCCTCGCCTTCTTCTCCTGTCTCGTCTTCCTTCCTGTCTCGTCTTCCTCAGACCGCTCTTGCGATCGCCGTCTTCTGATCGTCTTCCCGCGATCGTCTTCTCGCGATCGCTCCTTCCGCTCGCCCTCTTCCGCTCGCCGCCGGGTCGATCACCATCCCGGTCTCCGCCGCGTCGCAGGCGATCATCCCGACGGCCCCACGGAACTCACGGACGACGAACGGCTCCCCGCGCGATGCGCGGCGGTGCGCGACGTCCAGTGATCAGAGAGCAATCCGAACGGTGCAAGGTCGAACGATGCAAGGTCGAACGATGCAAGGTCGAACGGCGCGACGCCCACGGTGTCCGGACCTAGACGAACATCACGCGTCGCGGAGGCGGATCCTCGTACACCCGGCCGAGCGGACTCGTCCACTGCACCTCTCCCGCTGGGAGCTGCCGGGCGGTCCATCGATACCGGGCGTCCAGGTCGGGATGCTTCAGCATGTGGTGGCCGACGCAGAACGCCGAGAGGTTGTCGAGCCGGGTTCTGCCACCCAGGGCGCGATCGTGATTGTGATCGATCTGGCAGCGGTGCACCGGCATGCGGCATCCGGGGAACCGGCAATGAGGATCCCGCGCCTGCAGGAACCTCTTCATGGCCGCCGTGGGCGTGTACGCGTCGGTCTCCACCAGCATCCCGGAGGAGTCGAGGAACAGCCGCGCCCATAGGGACGTGTGTCCGGCGAGATCGCGTGCGGCATCGGGCAGCAGCGGGCCGTGCCCGTCGAGCTCTGCGGGCAGATCGTTGGCGCCTGTGAGAGTCGTGGCGCGGAGCGTGACCTGCACCCGCCCGCGGATGTTCTCCACGTCGGTGCCCGTCACGGTGGCAGGGGAGGCGCCGAGGAGCAGATCGGCCGCCAGGTCCGCACGGACCTCGTCGATGCCGCGCTCGTCCAGGAGCGGGTGCTCGAGGTCGACGGATGCGTCGTCGACGAGCGGGTCGGTGGTGAACGTGTCGACGTCTCCGAAGATGGCCCGGTCGTCCACCGCGGGATCGGAGGGATCGAGGTCCTCCGGTCGCACCGGATCCTCGCCGCTGTCGAGGACGTCGACGTCGAGGACGGGGTCCGCATCGTCGCGGGTGGCGATCACGTGCCGGGCGAGCTGGGTGAGGCGATCGAGGACGGCGACAGCGAGATGCTCGGGCAGCACGATCTGCAGCAGTGCGAGTCCGTCCTCGACGCTGCGCACGGTGACCGCGCGCTCACCGCGGGCGCGACGATGGCGTGCGACGACCGTCTCGCGGGCCAGGGATGATGCGATGGCCTTGACCTTCGCGCGCGTGCGCGCCGGCGTCTCGTTCTCAGCCGTCGCGAGCGCGGCGAGCTCGTACAGCACCAGCGTGCCGGCATCCACATGCCCCTCTCTGATCGCCTCTCTGACCACGCCGGCGGCGGAGACGACCTCATGCACGTGCGCCGCGGTGACCGCGCCCCGGGTGAAGGACTGCTGCAGTTCGGGGAACTCCTCGAGGAAGTGCGCATCGATGAAGGCGAGCTCCACTGTGCCCTGCGCGATCCGCGCCGCCGCCGAGTACTCCGCGATCATCGACCGATGCACCGCATCGCGATGGAAGCCGTTCTCGCGGACCTCGGACTGATGCACACGCAGCCGCTCCGCCAGCAGCGCCGACGCCCGCGCCTCGAGCACGGCGATCTGGCGGCGCACCTCGACCCAGTCGTCGAGCAGCGTCTGCCGCTGTGCGTACTCTGCGTCGAGGGAGGTCATGATCTCAGTGTAGAACATAAATTCGAAATAAGAAAGAGGTAATCGCCTCTCTTATTCGAACTTTTTGCATCAGGGGAGTCGAGCTTCCAGGGTCCGTCGTCGTCGCCGTCTGAAGCGCGGACCGAGGGCTCAGCCGAGCGATGCCGCGTGCGATGTCTTCGGCAGCGGCTAAGCTCGGCGGCGGGCCGAGGCGAGCATCGCGATCGGCGCGACCGGAGAACGAGGGGACACGCATGTCGAACGAGAACGACGCAGAACACTCGCAGCCGCAGGGGAGCGAGCCCTCGGCGGAGGGCGCCACGGCTCCGGCTCTGCCGCCCCTCGGACAGGGCCAGCCGCTCGCCCCGCTGAATCAGGGGCAGGATGCCGGGCGTCAGGCGCCGGACGCGCACCAGCCGCCGACGCCTCCGGTGCCCGGACACCAGCCTCCTGCGCCTTCCCAGGCCGGCGGCTCCGGGTATCCGCAGCCGGCTCCGACCGCTCCCGGCGGCTACCCGCCGGCGTCCGGCCCTGCCTATCCCGGTGCTGCCCCGATCGTTCCCGACGCGGCTCCGCCTGCGCCCCACATCGCACCCGCCCCCGCGTACCCGGGCTCCTATCCGACCCCCGGCGCCGCCCCGCAGGCCCCCGGAGGGCATCCCTCGGCATCCCCCGCGGCGTATCCCGGCGCGTACTCGGCGCCATCCGGGTCGTATACGGCAGCCCCCGGCGGTTACCCCGCGACTCCCGGCGGTTACCCGGCAACCCCCGGCGGTTACCCGGCGGCCCCCGGCGCCTACCCCGCCGCTCCCGGCGCCTACCCGGCCTACGCGTACGGCATCCCGAGCGGCCGCAGGTTCTGGGGCCTGCTCTTCCTCTTCTACATCCCGTACGTCGGCTGGATCGTCACTCTCATCGTCTCCCTCATGCAGCGGGCGGGGGCGCGGCAGTCGCCGTTCCCGATCGTTCGCGAGAACGCGCGGTGGGCCGCGAACTGGGCGCTCAGCTACACGCTGTATCTGATCGTGTCCATCGGCCTGACCGTGATCATCGGGATCGCGACGGCGACGTCCTCGTACGAGGAGTACTACGGCACCTATCGCAGCGAGCCCTCGGGCTGGATCGCCGTGCCGATCATCCTGCTGTTCGCGATCGGCGTCTACTGCCTCGTGACGATGATCCGCGGCTGCGTGATCGCCGACCGCGTGGTGCATCGTCCTGCCCTGGCCCTTCCGTTCTTCCGCGCCTGAGCGGCGCGGCGACGGCGGTGCAGGGAGCACGGCGGTCCCGATGGGCAGAACTGCCCATCGGGACCGGCCGCGGACTCGCCTAGTATCGAGGTGATACGCCCATTCGCGCTGCGCGCGGAGAAGGGCGTCCGAGAGCGTGGCCCTGGGGGGACCGGGTATGAAGGTGTTGTCGTGGATGCGCGCGCGTCCGAAGACGCTGGCATCGGCGGCCGGCGTCGTCGCCGGTGCGGTCGCCATCACGACGATGGCGATCACCTACCAGGGCAATCCCACCACCAAGGTCGATCTGAACGACGGCGGCGTGTGGATCACGAAGACCTCCAGCATGCTCGTCGGCCACTTCAACCACGAGTCGACCCTGCTCGACGGCGGATTGCGGACCACCGGCGAGAACTACGACATCCTGCAGGACAAGAGCAGCATCCTGCTCGTCGACCGCGGGGCGTCGACGGTGACCGCGATCGACGCCCCCCGGGTCTCGCTGGGCGACAACAGCCGCATCCCCGCGGCGGCCAAGGTGACGCTGGGCGACAAGACGGCCGCGATCCTCGACGAGAAGTCCGGCAAGCTGTGGGTCGTGCCGGTGAAGGGCATCGCCGCCTTCGAGATCGAGTCGGCGACGCCCGCCGCCGAGCTGGGGGCCGGGGCCGACGCGGCGGTCGCGCAGGACGGCACCGTCTTCGGCCTGTCGGCCGAGAGGGGTGAGGTCGTCACGATCCCCGTCGATCGCGAGGGCCAGGCCCTGGAGCCGTCGACGGCATCCGTCGGCGACATCGACGCGTCGGGAGCGCCGAGCATCACCGCGGTCGGCGACGTCCCGGTCGTGCTGGATGCGGCGGCGGGCGAGGTCACGACGCCCGGCGGGTTCCGCACGAAGATCGCGGACGCCGCGGATGCCGTGCTCCAGCAGCCGTCCGCGGCATCCGACGTCGTCGTCCTCGCCACCCGCGATGCTCTGCTGAGCGTCCCCCTCGACGGCGGCGAGGTCGCCGAGACCGCGGCGGGAGGATCCGGGAACCCGGCGGTCCCGGTGTCGTTGCGCGGCTGCTCCTACGGCGCGTGGGCGGGCTCCGCGCGGTTCGTCCGGGAGTGCCCCGGATCGACGAACGACGTCTCCGCGAAGATCGACGGCGCCGAGGACTCGACAGCCCTGACCTTCCGCGTCAACCGCGACGTGATCGTGCTCAACGACGCCGTCGGCGGTGAGGCGTGGCTCGCGAACGAGAGCCTGCAGCAGGTCGACAACTGGAACGACATCACCCCGCCCGAAGGGGAGACCGAGAACGAGGAGGACTCCACCCAGGAGACGGTGGAGACCACCCTTCCCGACCGCAAGGAGGAGAACACCCCTCCCGACGCGGTGGACGACTCCTTCGGCGTGCGCCCCGGCGCGACCACGCTCCTGCCGGTGCTCGACAACGACAACGATCCCGACGGGGACGTGCTCGTCGCGGCGCTCGTCGATCAGCAGCCTTCGATCGGCACGGTGCAGGCGATCCAGAACGGCGGCTCCCTGCAGATCGCCGTCGACGAGAAGGCGTCGGGAACCGCGACCTTCACCTACGAGGCCGACGACGGGCGCGGCGGCAAGGACACCGCCGTCGTGACGCTGTCGGTGCACGACGAGGACGTCAACGGCGCCCCGGTCGCCAAGCGCAAGACCACCCTCACGGTGGAGAGCGGCGGCACGATCTCGTACAACATCCTCCCCGACTACATCGACCCCGACGGCGACGACATCTACCTGCGCAACGTCGAGCCGGCCCCCGGCGATGAGGTCGACTTCACCACCGACGGCCAGATCACCTACAAGGCGACCGCGAGCCTCCAGGGCCGCAAGGACGTGCAGGTCACGATCGCCGACGCGTACGGAGAGGTCTACACCGGCACGATCTCGCTCGACGTGCGCCCGCAGGGCTCCACGAAGCCGAAGACCAACGCCGATCACGTGGTGACCCGCGTCGGCGAGCAGGTCACCGTCGCCCCGCTGACCAACGACACGAGCTCCGGCCGCGAGCGACTCCGCCTCGGCAGGGTCGAAGAGGTCGCCGGGGCCACGGTGCTCCCCGACTTCACGAACAACACGTTCACCTTCCAGTCGGACGCACCGGGCACGTACTACGTGCAGTACCTCGCCACCGCCGGACCCGAGAACGGCGAGGGTCTGGTGCGCGTCGACGTGCTCGACGCGGCCGAGACCGATCTGCCTCCAGTGGCCGTGCGCGACGTCGCGCTGCTTCCCACCGGTGGAGACGTGCTCGTCGGCGTGCTCGCGAACGACATGGACCCCGCCGGCGGCGTCCTCGTCATCCAGTCGGTCTCGATCGAGGACCGGACCGGCGTCTCGGTGTCGGTCCTCAACCACGAGACGCTGCGCATCACCGACCAGGGCGCGCTGAAGGAGCAGGTGCGCGTCGGATACACGATCTCGAACGGCACGAAGTCGGCCGATGGCGAGGTGGTCGTGATCCCGATCCCCGCCCCCGACAAGATCCTGCAGCCGGTCGCGAACCCCGACATCGTCTACGTCCGCGCGAACGACGTGGTGACGATCCCGGTGCTCGACAACGACACGCATCCGAGCGGCGACGCCCTGCATCTCGCGCCGGAGCTGATCGAGCCCTTCGTCGACCCGGCCGACGGCGAGGCGTTCGTGTCGCAGGACACCGTGCGGTTCAAGGCCGGGCCCGAGGCGAAGACCGTCTACCTGACCTACGAGGCCGTGGACTCGCGCCAGCAGAAGGCCGCCGGCTACGTGACCGTGCAGATCCTGCCGGTCGACACCGAGACGAACGCCGCGCCGAGTCCGAAGGACATCACGGCGCGCGCCCTCAGCGGCACGGAGGTCGACATCGCGGTGCCGCTGGACGGCATCGACTCCGACGGCGACTCGGTCGAGCTGCTGAACATCTCGTCGAGCCCGACGAAGGGGCGCATCAACGCCACCGGCGCCAACTACTTCACCTACGAGGCCTTCGAGGGGGCCACCGGCGTCGACACCTTCACCTACCGGGTGCGCGATCACCTCGGCAAGGAGGGCACGGCCACGATCCGGGTCGGCATCGCGCCTCCGGAGGACGTCAACCAGGAGCCGTATGCGGTGAAGGATGCCGTGGTGGTGCGTCCGGGCCGGGAGATCGCGGTGCCGGTGATGGCGAACGACTCCGACCCCGAGGGCGACAAGATCACGCTCGTCAGCGAGAAGAACGGCGGCCTGGAGGTCCCGGACATCGACGGGCTCACCGCCCGGGTGTCCGGCGACCGCGTGCTGATCGACGCCCCGGATCGTGCCCTGGAGACCTCGCTGCAGTACACGATCCGCGACGCCAAGGGGGCGACGGCATCCGCGGTGGTCCAGATCACCGTCGACGAGGACGTGCCGCTGCTCGCGCCGATCGCGCGCGACGACCGGGTCCGTCCCGAGGACCTCACCGAGGGTGAGCTCACCGCCGACATCGACATCCTGAAGAACGACGAGGACCCCGACGGCACCACCGAGGGGCTCGAACTCACCCTCGGCGCGGGGGCGGAGGAGCTCGACGACGGCAAGGTCCGTGTCACGGTCACCGACGAGATGCAGCTGATCCGCTACACCCTGACCGACCGTGACGGCCTGGAGGCGTCGGCGTTCATCTTCGTGCCGGCGGTCTCCGGCCTGCGGCCGACGCTGAAGGACGGCACCAAGCCCGTGCAGGTGGTGAGCGGGGAGACCAAGTCCCTGCCGCTGTCGGAGTACGTCACGATCGCCGGAGGCGGCGCCGCGCGCATCACCGAGCACGCCAAGGTCAGTGCGATCCATGCGAACGGCGCCGATCTGGTGCAGGACGAGAAGACGCTGGTCTACACCTCGGCCGAAGGGTACTTCGGCCAGGACGCGGTGACCTTCGAGGTCACCGACGGCACCGGCCCCGACGATCCGGAGGGCCGCACGGCGACCCTGACGATCCCGATCGACGTGCTGCCGCCGGAGAACCAGCAGCCCTCGTTCACCGGCGCGCAGATGCAGGTCGCCCCGGGAGAGGATGCCGTCAGCCTCGACCTGGCCGCCCTCACCAGCGACCCCGACCCGGATGACGAGGGGAAGCACACCTACGCCTACGTCAGCGGCGCGGGTGCCGGCATCAAAGCCGAGGTCGACGGATCCACCCTGCGCGTCTCGGCGTCCACCGACGTCGAGAAGGGCACCGTCGCCTCGCTGACGCTGCGCATCTCCGACGGCACCACGGATCCGGTCACGGGCACCGTGCAGGTGACCGTGACGGCATCCACCCGCGCGCTGCCGGCGGCGAACACCGACACCGTCTCGGAGGCCGACCAGGGCAAGAGCATCACGGTCCCGGTGCTCGCAAACGACTACAACCCGTTCCCCGAGACGCCCCTCAAGCTGCTCACGGCGGTGACCGAGTCGGGAGACGGCGGGGCGAGCGTGAAGGGCGACGAGGTCGTGGTGACCCCGGCCGCGAACTTCGTCGGGACGCTGGTGGTGCGCTATCGCATCCAGGACGCCACGAAGGACCCCGAGCGCGAGGCCAACGGGCAGATCGTCGTCACCGTGCAGGGCGTGCCGGACGCGCCGGGCACGCCGACGATCACGAGCGTGCAGGACCGCACCGTCGTCATCTCCTACGGGGCGCCGTCGAACAACGGCGCCGAGATCACCAAGTACACGGTGAAATCGGTCAAGGGCGGCTCGTACACGAAGGAGTGCAAGTCGACGACCTGCACCCTCGACGGCCTCACCAACAACGTCGAGTACACCTTCCAGGTGACGGCGACCAACCGGGTCGGCGAGGGCAAGCCCTCGGGGGCGTCCGAGATCGCCCGCCCCGACGCGCGCCCCGACACCCCGCTCCCGCCGACGCTCGCCTTCGGCGACAAGTCGCTGACCGTGAGCTGGAAGACGCCGTCGACGCCCGGCTCGCCGGTGGAGAGCTTCACCCTCGAGATCTCGCCGGCACCGCCCTCCGGCATCACGCAGAAGCAGGTGACCGGCAACTCGGTCGTGTGGGAGGGGCTGGAGAACGGATCGAACTACCAGGTCCGCGTGCAGGCGCACAACAAGGCGCCGGAGCCCTCGGCGTGGAGCACCTGGTCGGCGAAGGAGGTGCCGGCGGGCCCGCCGCTCAAGCCCGCGGCTCCCACCACCGCCGAGATCCAGGGCGTCGGAGACCAGGCGCAGATGCAGGTCAACTGGGTCCTCCCCGGCATCAACGGAGACAAGCTCGACTCTCTCGAGCTGCAGATCTGGGAGGGCGGCACCCTGGTGCGCACCGTCACCCCCGCCGCGGATGCCAAGACGCAGGCGGTCACGGTGCCGACGTCGGAGACGCCGTACACCTACCGGATCCGCGCGCACAACAAGGCCGGCTGGGGCGAGTACAGCGACGCCTCGGCGCCCCGACGCGGCGTCAACCGCCCGGGCAAGCCGACCGGTGTCACCGCGACGCCGACCGGCGCGAACGGGCAGCTGAAGATCGCCTACACGCCCGGATCCCGCAACGGCGCCGCCACCGGCGAGATCGTCTACCAGTACTCGACCAACGGCGGCGGCTCCTGGACGAACCTGCCCTCGAACGGCGTCGTCACGGGTCTCATCAACGGCACCGACTACAGCGTGATCGTGCGCGCCCTGGCGACCGTGTCGGGCACTGCCTACCCGGGCGACGTGTCCGCGGCGGCGAGCGGGAACCCGTACGGCCCGCTGAATCAGCCCAAGGTCACGGCCACGTCGAATGCGAAGAGCGTGACGCTGGGCTGGGATGCGACGGGATCGTTGAACGGACGCGGGGTCAACCAGGTGCTCGTGAGCATCGACGGGGGCGCCTTCGCCAGCAAGCCGATCTCCGGCAACGTCACCGTGGGCAACGCCTACTCCGAGACCCACAGCATCCAGGTCAAGGTCACGGACAAAGCCGGGCAGTCGATCACCAGTGCCGTCGTGTCGAAGGCGTCGGGGCCGAAGCCGCCCGCGGCGGCCTACGTCACCTCGGACGGCGACGCGAACGGGCAGCCGAACTGCGGCGACGGCACCTGCGCCTGGTACTACGTGCACATGGACAACTTCAACGCCAACACGACGTACTCGGTGCAGTGCGTCGACGTCCGCCCGGCCGACGGCTACCGCGGCGTATGGGGCGGTCCGTACTCGATCACGACCGACGGCAACGGACACTATGCGGGCCGGCTGGGCTGCTACCACGGCTCGCGCGGCTGGGGCACCTACCAGGCCTCCGTCCTGGTCAACGGCACGGAGTACGAGAGACGAGCGTGGAGCTGAGCTCCGGCGGGTGGGCAGTTCTGCCCATGGGGCCCGCGCACGCCGGCGGTTAGAATCGACGGGTGCGCCGGCGTGTCCTCGCCGCGGCGCAGAGAGTGCGAGTGCAGAGCCCAGGGGGGAGACCGGGGATGAAGGCGTTGTCGTGGATGCGCGCGCACCCGCGCAGACTCGCCTCCGCCGCCGGGGTCGCCGCGGGCGCGATCGCCCTCACCACCCTCGCCTTCTCCTATCAGGGCAACCCGACGACCAAGGTCGATCTGAACGACGGCGGCGTCTGGATCACCAAGACCTCGAGCCTGCTGGTCGGGCACTTCAACTACCAGTCCACCCTTCTCGACGGCGGGCTGCGCACGACGGCCGAGAACTACGACATCCTGCAGGACAGGGCGAACGTGCTGGTGGTCGACGAGACGGCATCCACCGTCACCGCCGTCGATCCCGCGCGCGTGACGCTGGGCGACTCCGCCAGGATCCCCTCCGCGGCGAAGGTCGCCCTCGGCGACCGCACCGCGGCCATCCTCGACCGCGACGAGGGCACGCTCTGGGTCGTCCCGGTGCGCGCCCTCTCCTCCTTCGAGCTCGACGCGGCAGAGCCGACCGCCGAGCTCGGCGAGGGCGCTGACGTCGCCGTCGCGCAGGACGGGACGGTCTTCGGTCTCGCCGCCCGGCGCGGCGAGGTCGTCACCGTGCCGGTCGACCGCGAGGGGCAGGCGCTCGAGCCGTCCACGGCATCCGTCGGCGAGCTGGGTGCATCCGCGAGCCCGCAGATCACCGTGGTCGGGAGCACGCCCGTCGTGCTCGACGCCGCCGCCGGAGTCGTCACGACGCCTGGCGGCTTCCGGACCGAGATCGCGGACGCAGCGGATGCCGTCCTCCAGCAGCCGTCCGCCGCGGCGCCGGCCGTGCTGCTCGCCACGGCGGACGAGCTGGTGTCGGTGCCCCTCGACGGCGGCGACCCGACCGGGACCGAGGCCGGCGGCGAAGGCGACCCCGCGGCTCCCGTCTCGCTGCGCGGATGCGCGTACGGCGCGTGGTCGGGCAGCGCGAGGTTCGTGCGCGACTGCGCCGGCGAGCGCAACGACGTGGCGGCGAAGATCCCCGGAGGGGAGGGGGCGACCGCGCTGACCTTCCGCGTCAACCGCGACGTCATCGTGCTCAATGACGCCGTCGGCGGCGAGGCGTGGATGGCGGACGAGAGCCTGTCGCAGGTGGACAACTGGAACGACCTCACCCCGCCGGAGGGCGAGGCGGACGACCAGGAGGACACCACCGAGGAGACGGTGCAGACCACCCTCCCCGAGCGCAGCGAGCAGAACACGCCTCCCGTGGCCGAGGACGACTCGTTCGGCGTGCGCCCCGGCGTCTCGACCGCGCTGCCGGTGCTCGACAACGACAACGACCCCGACGGAGACGTGCTCGTCGCGGCGCTCGCCGAGCAGCAGCCGCCCATCGGCACCGTGCAGCCGATCCAGAACGGCGGCTCCCTGCAGATCGCCGTGGACGAGAAGGCATCGGGCTCGGCATCCTTCACCTACGAGGCCGACGACGGACGAGGAGGCACGGACACCGCCGTCGTCACGCTCTCGGTGCACGACTGGGACGTCAACTCCGCCCCCGCCCCGAAGCGCAAGACGAGTCTCACGGTGGAGAGCGGCGGCACGATCTCGTACAACATCCTCCCCGACTGGATCGACCCCGACGGCGACGACATCTACCTGAAGTCGGTGGTGGCCGCCCCGGGCGACGAGGTCGAGTTCACCACCGACGGGCAGCTCACCTACAAGGCGACCGCGAGCCTCCAGGGCCGCAAGGACGTCGAGGTGACCGTCGCCGACGGGTTCGGCGAGGTGGGCACCGCCACGATCGCCCTCGACGTGCGTCCCGAGGGCAGCACCGACCCCAAGACGAACGCCGACCACGTGGTGACGCGCGTGGGCGAGCAGGTCACGGTCTCCCCGCTGGCCAACGACACCAGCTCCGGCGCCGAGCAGCTGCGGCTGGGCCGGGTGGGCGATGCGGGCGGGGCGGCCGTGGTGCCCGACTTCGCCAACGACGAGTTCGGCTTCACGGCGCAGGGGGCGGGCACGTACTACGTGCAGTATCTGGCCACCGCCGGGCCCAAGAACGCCGAGGGACTGGTGCGGGTCGACGTGCTCGACGCGAGCGAGAGCGAGCTGCCCCCGGTCGCCGTGCGCGATGTGGCCCTGCTGCCCTCCGGCGGCGACGTGCTGGTCGGGGTGCTGGCCAACGACTCCGACCCGTCGGGCGGGATCCTGGTCGTGCAGTCGGTGTCGGTCGATCCGGGCAGCGGCATCTCGCTCTCGGTCCTCGACCACGAGACCCTGCGGATCACCGATCAGGGGTCGCTCGCCGAGCAGATCCGCATCGAGTACACGATCTCGAACGGCTCCAAGTCGGCGGACGGCGAGGTGGTCGTGATCCCGATCCCGGCGCCCGAGAGCATCCTCCCTCCGGTCGCCAACCCCGACACCGTCTACGTCCGCGCGAACGACGTGGTGACGATCCCGGTGCTCGACAACGACGTGCAGCCGTCAGGCGATGCGCTGCACGTGTCGCCGGAGCTGATCGAGCCCTTCGTGGACCCCGCGGACGGCGAGGCGTTCGTGTCGCAGGACACGGTGCGGTTCAAGGCCGGGCCGGACGCGAAGACCGTCCATCTCACCTACGAGGCCGTGGACTCGCGTCAGCAGAAGGCCGCCGGCTACGTCACGATCCAGATCCTCCCCGTGGACGAGACGACCAACGCCGCGCCGATCGCGCAGAACCTCGTCGCCCGCGCCGTGTCGGGATCCGAGGTCAACATCGCCGTGCCGCTGGACGGCATCGACGCCGACGGCGACTCGGTCGAGCTGCTCGGCATCGCCTCCAGCCCCTCCAAGGGGCGGGTCACAGACACCGGACCGAACTTCTTCACCTACGAGGCGTTCCCCGGGTCGTCCGGGGTCGACTCCTTCACGTACCGCGTGCGCGACCACCTCGGCAAGGAGAGCACGGCCACGATCAGGGTGGGCATCGCACCGGCGCAGATGGTCAACCAGGCGCCCTTCGCGGTGAAGGACGCCGTCGTGGTGCGTCCCGGCCGTGAAGTGGCCGTGGCGGTGATGGCGAACGACTCCGATCCGGAGGGCGACAAGATCACCCTCGTCAGCGAGGAGAACGGCGGGCTCGAGGTCCCGAAGATCGACGGGCTGTCCGCCAGGGTCTCCGGCGACCGGGTGCTCGTGCAGGTCCCCGACCGGGCGCTGGAGACCTCGCTGCAGTACACGATCCGCGATGCGCGCGGGGCGACGGCATCCGCCGTCCTGCAGATCACCGTCGACGAGGACGTGCCGCTGCTGGCCCCGATAGCCCGCGACGACCGGGTGGTCTCCGAAGACGTCGCCGAGGGCGGCCTGACGGCCGAGATCGACATCCTGAAGAACGACGAGGACCCCGACGGCACCACCGAGGCGCTGGACCTCGAGCTCGGCGCGGGGGCGACGCTGCTGAAGAACGGCCGGATCCAGGTGGAGATCACCGAGGAGCAGCAGCTCATCCGGTACACGCTCACCGACCAGGACGGCCTGGAGGCCTCGGCGTTCATCTTCGTGCCCGCGATCTCCGGGCTCCGCCCCACGGCGGACTCGACCAGGCCCGTCCAGGTGGTCAGCGGCGAGACGATCGAGCTGCCGCTGGCGAAGTACGTGACGGTGGCCGGCGGCGGGACCGCGCGCATCACCGAGCACGCCACGGTGACCGCGGTGCACGCCGACGGCGCCGACCTCGTCAAGGACGAGACCACCCTCGTCTACACCTCGGCGGCCGACTACTTCGGCCAGGACGCGCTCACCTTCGAGGTCACGGACGGCACCGGCCCCGACGATCCCGAAGGGCGCAAGGCCACGCTGACCATCCCGATCGACGTGCTGCCGGCCGAGAACCAGCCCCCGGTGTTCATCAGCGGCGAGATGCGGGTGGCGCCGGGCGAAGAGGCGACGACGCTCGACCTCGCAGCGCTGACCAGCGATCCCGATGCCGACGACGAGCACGAGTACAGGCTCATCGGCGGGGCGGGCAAGGGAGTCACCGCCACGGTGGACGGCGACGAGCTGAGCGTCGAGGCCTCGTCGAGCGCGAAGAAGGGCACCGCGGTCACGCTGACCGTGCGGGTCTCCGACGGCGAGTCCGAGCCGGTCGACGGCACGGTGACGGTGATCGTGGACGCATCCACCAGGGCTCTTCCCGCAGCCAACACCGACACGGTCCCCGAGGCCGATCAGGGCCGTGCGGTGACCGTGCCCGTGCTCGAGAACGACTTCAACCCGTTCCCTGAGACGCCTCTGAAGATCGTCTCGCAGGTCGTCGAGTCGGGATCGGGAGAGGTCGTCAAGAAGGGCGACGAGCTGGTCGTCACGCCCCGCAAGGACTTCGTCGGCACGCTCATCGTGCGCTACCGCATCCAGGACGCGACCGAGGATGCCGATCGGGAGGTCGACGGCCAGGTCGTCGTCACGGTGCAGGGCGTTCCGGACGCCCCCGGCGCGCCGACGGTCACCAGCGTGCAGGACCGCACGGTCGTCGTGTCGTACTCCGCCCCGTCGAACAACGGCGCCGAGATCACGAAGTACACGGTGAAGGCGGTCAGCGGCGGCGCGTACTCGAAGGACTGCCAGTCCACCACCTGCACCTTGGACGGGCTCACCAACAACGTCGAGTACACCTTCCGGGTCACGGCCACCAACCGGGTCGGCGAGGGGGAACCCTCGGGGGTGTCGGCGGTGGCGCGGCCCGATGCCCGGCCGGACACCCCGAACCCGCCCTCGCTCGTCTTCGGCGACAAGTCGCTCGCGGTGAGCTGGACCACCCCGTCCACCCCGGGGTCCCCGGTCGAGCGCTATACGCTCGAGATCTCCCCCGCTCCGCCCTCTGGCATCTCCCAGAAGGAGGTCACCGGCAACTCGATGACCTGGGAGGGGCTGGAGAACGGCACGAACTACCAGGTGCGCATCCAGGCCCACAACAGGGCTCCCGAGCCCTCCAGCTGGAGCAGCTGGTCGGCATCCGAGATCCCGGCAGGGCCCCCGCTCGCGGCGGCCGCGCCGACGACCCAGGAGCTCTCCCCGGTCGGATCGCAGGCGCAGATGCAGGTGAACTGGCAGGCGCCGGACAACAACGGCGACGCGATCGACAGCTACCAGCTCGAGGTCTACGAAGGCTCGTCGCTGGTGCGCACGCTGACCCCGGGATCCGGAGCCACCAGCCAGGCGGTGACGGTGCCGACCAGCGAGACCGAGTACACCTTCCGGATCAGGGGCCACAACAAGGCCGGATGGGGCGAGTA
>Ga0222419_100483_pt1 | contig 36703 bp, 36 predicted proteins | sample 1B20Ametagenome_FD_182474 | JGI IMG/M metagenome (GOLD analysis project Ga0222419, IMG submission 182474) | Enriched microbial communities from leaf-cutter ant dump, University of Wisconsin, Madison, United States - 1B20A (version 2) | ecosystem: Environmental > Terrestrial > Nest > Insects nest...
CAAGCTCTCCCACGGGCTTGGTGTCCCAAAGGTACTGCGGTCTCTCATCCGCCACCGCACTTGGCAATACAACGCCAATCCCAGGCAAAGGGAAGTTACAAAGGTGCCGGCAGGCGGATGAGGGGCAAAGGTTCCCTACTTCCCAGCCGGTCCCTTCACGCGGCCGGAGAGCACGCCGAAGCCCTCGATGATCGCCTCCTGGTTCTCCATGCGCACGGTCTCCATCTGCACCTCCTGCAGCGCGCGCAGGATCTGCGGCACGCGCTCGTCGTCGCCCTCCTCCGTCGAGACGGCGAGTTCCCGCTCCAGTTCGCGGCGCTGCCAGAGGAGCGCGCGGGTGCGCTTGTGCAGGGCCAGCGCCTGGAGATAGCCTTCGCGGGCATCCTCCGGCGCGGCCTCCGCCGTCGCGGTCCACAGGCGCGAATTGCGGATCTGCTGGTCGAGGCCCTTCAGGAGCGCATCGAAGCCGGCCGCCTCCAGCTCCTCCAGAAGCCGGTCGCGCTCGAGCCGCGCGCCGACCGAGCCGGCAATGCCGAGGAGCGCCGACCAGAGGCGCTGGAGGTCGCGGTTCTCGTATTCGATGATGGCGATCTCGTCGTAGTCGCTGAAGAGCAGGCCCGGATGGTTGACGACGGTGAGCGCCAGCACGCTTTCGCGTAAGGCCGGCAGTTCCTGCGCCCCGCGCACCAGCGCCGAGCGGGCGAGCCGGTCGGAAATGCCGGAAGGGACCGCGTTGCCCTGCGGGGCGCCGCGCCCGCCGCCCCTTGTCTGACGATTGCCGGCAAAGCCTCCGCCCTGCTGCCGCTGCGGCGGGCGGAAGAAGGCGTTCAGCCGGTCGCGCATGTCCTGCTGGTAATGGCGGCGCACGTCCTCGTCGGCAATCGCCGCCGTCACCTGCCGCAGGCGCGCTTCCAGCGCCGCGCGGCTTTCCGGCGTCTCGAAGCTGACGCCCTGCACCTCGCGGTTCCAGATCATCTCGGCAAGCGGGCGGGCGCCCGCCATCACCTTGTCGAAGGGCGCGCGGCCCTCGTGGCGAACGAGGTCGTCCGGGTCCTTGCCGTCCGGCAGCAGGGCGAAGCGCACGGTGCGCTCGGGCTTGATGAAGGGAAGCGCAAGGTCGGCGGCGCGGTTGGCCGCGCGGATGCCCGCCCCGTCGCCGTCGAAGCAGAGCACCGGCTGCGGCGTCATCCGCCAGAGAAGGTCGAGCTGGTTTTCCGTGAGCGCCGTGCCGAGCGGGGCGACGGCATTCTCGATGCCGGCCTGGTGCAGCGCGATCACGTCCATGTAGCCCTCGACGGCGATGACCGTGCCGGCCGTCTGGAGCGCCTTGCGGGCACGGGCGTGATTGTAGAGCACGCTGCCCTTGTGGAAAAGCTCGGTCTCGTTGGAGTTGAGGTATTTCGCCGGCGCATCCGGCGACATGGCGCGCCCGCCGAAGGCGATGACCTTTTCCCGCAGCGAGAGGATGGGGAACATGATGCGGTCGCGGAAGCGGTCGTAGGAAACCGGGATCTCCGGCCCGTGCACGACGAGGCCGCAAGCCTCGATCGCCTCCTTCGACACGCCCTTGCCGGCGAGGAATTCCTTCAGCGCGTTGCGGCTCTCCGGCGCATAGCCGAGGCGGAAGGTCTCGATGGTGCGGCCCGTCAGCCCGCGGTCGCGCAGATAGGCCCGCGCCTTCGCGCCGGCCGGCGTCTGGAGCTGGTCCTCGAAGAAGCGCGCCGCCATCTCCATGACCTCCACGAGGCCCATGCGCTCCTTCTCGCGCTGCTCGGCCTCTCGGTCGGGCTGGGGCATGGCGACGCCCGCAAGATCGGCGATCTGCTGCACGGCTTCGGGGAAGGAGAGCCCTTCAAGGTCGGTGAGGAAGCGGAAATGATCGCCCGAGACGCCGCAGCCGAAGCAATGGTAGCGCCCCTTGCGGTCCTCGCAATGGAAGGACGGCGACTTCTCGCCATGGAACGGGCAGCAGGCCCAGTAGTCGCCGCGCGAAACATTGGTCTTCCGCCGGTCCCAGGTCACGCGTTTGCCGATCACGTCGGAAATCGAAACGCGGTCGCGGATCTCGTCTAGGAAGGCATTGGAAAAGCGCATGGTTACCTCGGTGGAGGTTCATATATCCCTACGGGCCGGCCGCCGCCAGCACAGCCGCCCTGCCTTCGGTGATTCACGAAAGAAAAGAGCGGCTGACGCCGCTCCCCTTACTTCAGCAGTTCCTTCACCACGCCGGAGGCCTTGGCGAAGTCCATCTGGCCCGGATAGCGCTCCTTGAGCACGGCCATGACCTTGCCCATGTCGCGCAGGCCCTGCGCGCCGATCTCGGCGATGGCGCCGGCGACCAGCTCCTTCACCTTCTCGTCGGAAAGCTGCTCGGGCAGGAAGCTCTTGATGACGGCGATTTCCTCGCGCTCCTGGGCGGCAAGCTCCGGGCGGCCGTTCTCGGCGAAGATCTTGGCCGATTCCTCGCGCTGCTTGATCATCTTGGCGAGGATCTGCAGCAGCTCGTCGGTCTCGACCGGCCCCTTGCCGGCGCCGCGGTTGGCGATGTCGCGGTCCTTGAGCGTCGCCTGGATGAGGCGCAGCGTGGAGACACGGCAGGCATCCCTGGCCTTGAGCGCATCCTTGAGGGCGTTTGCGATGGTCTCGCGCATTCTTTTCTCCATTGGAGGCCGCCGCGCGGAATGCGCGGGCCGGGCCTCGATCGTCGTTCGATTGCCGATGCTCATAGACCGGCGGAGGGCTTGCCGGCAAACGGATTGCGCAAGCGCCTGAATTTACACACTTATAATTCGGTGTAATTCGCAGGGCCATGGTTGACCCCGCCGTTCGCATTGTCTATTTTCCGGCACCTGCACGAAAATTGGCAATCAGGGCGCACCAACGCGGGTTTCCGCGCGCCTTTGCCTGCGATCTTAAATGGCGCCCGACGCTGACCCTTTCAAGCGCCCGGTGCCGGAAACGGGATACTCATGACCTCGACCCCCGCATGGACCACCGAAAAGCCCACCGCCCTGCTCGTTCTTGCCGACGGCACGGTCATCGAGGGCAAGGGCATCGGCGCCACCGGCAAGGTGACCGCGGAAGTTTGCTTCAACACGGCGCTGACGGGCTACCAGGAAATCCTGACCGACCCTTCCTACCTCGGCCAGATCGTCACCTTCACCTTCCCGCATATCGGCAATGTCGGTGCCAATGACGAGGACGTCGAGGACCTGACGCCCGCCGCCCGCCACGGCGCCGTCGGCACGATCTTCAAGGCCGACATCACCGAGCCGTCGAACTATCGCGCCGCAAAGCACCTCGACGCCTGGCTGAAGGCACGCGGCATCATCGGCCTTTCGGGCATCGACACGCGCGCGCTGACCGCCTGGATCCGCCAGAACGGCGCGCCGAACGCGGTGATCGCCCACGATCCGAACGGCGTCTTCGACATCGAGACGCTGAAGGCGGAAGCGAAAGCCTGGAGCGGCCTCGTCGACCTCGACCTCGCCAAGGTCGCCTCCTCCGGCCAGTCCTCGCGCTGGAGCGAAAAGCCGTGGGTGTGGAACGAGGGCTACGAGGACCTGCCGGAAGGCGAGGCGAAGTACCACATCGTCGCGCTCGACTACGGCGTGAAGCGCAACATCCTGCGCCTCTTCACCGGCCTTAACTGCAAGGTCACCGTCATGCCGGCAACCTCCAGCGCCGACGACGTGCTGGCGCTCAAGCCGGACGGCATCTTCCTTTCCAACGGCCCGGGCGACCCGGCGGCCACCGGCGAATATGCCGTGCCGGTCATCCGCAAGCTGATCGAGACGGGCATTCCGATCTTCGGCATCTGCCTCGGCCACCAGATGCTCGGCCTTGCCGTCGGCGCCACGACCGAGAAGATGCACCAGGGCCACCACGGCGCGAACCATCCGGTGAAGGATCACACCACCGGCAAGGTCGAGATCGTCTCGATGAACCACGGCTTCGCCGTCGCCTCCGCCACCCTGCCGGAGGGCGTCGAAGAAACCCACGTCTCGCTGTTCGACGGCACGAATTGCGGCCTGCGCCTTGTCGGCAAGCCGGTCTTCTCCGTGCAGCATCACCCCGAGGCCTCCCCGGGCCCGCAGGACAGCCACTACCTCTTCCGCCGCTTCATCAACCTGGTGCGCGAGAAGAAGGGCGAAGAGGCCATCGCAGAACGGGCATAAATCCCTCCACCATCGAATGAAAAGGCCCCGGACGGCAGCGTCCGGGGCCTTTTTTGCATCCGTCAGGCGGTTCTTCGCACCAGCCTGTAGAAGCGCCAGTTGAGCAGGATCGCGGCGGCGGCAAGCCCGCCGAGGAAGCCGAACCAGACGCCGATGCCGCCGAAGCCCGCCGGGAAGGCGAAGAACCAGGCGCAGAAGAAGCCGATCGGCCAATAGGAGATCAGCGCCAGGACCATGGGAATGCGGGTGTCCTTCAGCCCGCGCAGCAGCCCGGCGGCGATCGCCTGAAGCCCGTCGACGAGCTGGAAGATGCCGGCGACCACCACGAAGGGACCGGCAATGGCCAGCACCGCCGCCGAATCCGCCCCCGCCTTGTCGAGGAAGACCGAGGCGAGCGTCGTCGGCACGAGCGCGAAGAGGATGCCGCCGCTGACGGCGATGACCGCCGCGATCATCAGCACCGCCAGCGCCGCGCGCACGACGCCGAGCCGGTCGCCCCGCCCGTGCGCCACGCCGACACGCACCGTGCCGGCCTGCGCGAGGCCGAGGGGGATCATGAAGGCGATGGAGGCGAGCTGGAGCGCGATGCCGTGGGCGGCGAGCTGCAGCGTGCCGATATTGCCCATCAAAAGCGAGGCGCCGGTGAAGAGCCCGACTTCGGCGAGCATGGTGAGGCCGATCGGCAGGCCGAGATGCACCACCTCGCGCAGCGCCCCCCAGTCCGGCTTCCAGAACCGCACGAACAGTTCATAGCGGCGCATGTCCGGCTGCGACTGGATATAGGCGGTGATGAGCAGGAAGCTGAGAAGGTTCACGCAGAAGGAGACGATGGCCGCCCCCTCCATGCCGAGCGCCGGAAAGCCGAAATGGCCGAGCACCAGCGCATAGGCGAAGAAGGCGTTGACCGACAGGATGACGATCGTGACATAGAGCACGATGCCGGCGCGCCCGTGCGCGCTGACGAGGCCGCGCAGCGTCATGAAGAGAAGGCCCGGCGCCATGCCCCACTGGGCGATCTTGAGGTAGCTGCCGGCCAGCGCCGCCACTTCCGGCTTCTGGCCGGCATAGAGCAGGATGGCCTCGGCATTGTAGAAGAGCGGGATCATCAGCGCCGAATAGGCGAGCGCCACCCACATGCCCATGCGCACGGCGCGGCGCACGGACACGGCATCGCCCCGCCCATAGGCCTGCGCGACCATGGGCATGACGGCATTGGCAAAGCCTGAGCCGAGGATGAAGACGGTGAAGAAGAACTGCGCCGACAGCACGATCGCCGCCAGGTGCGCGGCGCCGAGCCGGCCGAGGATGACCACGTCCGTCGTGTGGATGCCGAGCTGGGCGAGCTGCGCGCCGATCAGCGGCACGCCGAGGGAAAAGGTCGCCCTGAAATGCGTCCCCCAGCCATTGTCCTCGCGTTGCGTTGCCATATCCATGATTTCTCGCTTTCGACCGCTTGGGATCACAACTTCCCGCCGCGATCAATCGAATAGGTGTGATATTCTCATCAAACTTGCGCGAAACGGCGTCTTGCGGGCGGTTTTCAGGCGGATTTGCACCGTTTGAAAGCGCTTCAGCCTTTTTCCGCCGCAAGATCCGCCGCAGCTCCCGCCCCTGCCCCGCGCAGCCTGGTCACGAAAACCGCAAGCCCCACGAGGAGGATCAGCGCGGCGACAGCGAAGGGCGCGCCGGCGAAGACGAACGGCGCGGAGGGCTGCGTGAAGCCGCTGAAGACCTGGGTGAAGATCAGCGGGCCGATGATGGTGGTGATGCTGGAGACGCTGGTGAGCGCGCCCTGCAGCTCGCCTTGCGCGGACGGGGGAACGCGCGCCGAGGCGATGGAGCGCAGCGGCGGATCGGCCAGCGCCTCCAGCGCCGTGAGCGCGATCACCGCATAGACCATCCACCCCTCGACGGCCGCCGCATAGCCGGCAAGGCCGAGCGCCGAGAAACAGAGGCCGATGACCGCCGTGCGGTATTCGCCGAGCCGCGGCACGACGCGCGGCAGCACCAGCCCCATGACGAGCGCGCTGCCGACGCCGAAGACGCCGAGCGAAAAGCCGATCTGCCCCTCGCTCCAGCCGTAGCGATAGGCCGAGACGAAGGACCAGACGGCCGGATAGACGACATGCGCCAGCCCGTAGCAGAAGAAGACGAGGCCGACCCACAGCACGCCCGGATGCCTGCGCATCTGGAGAAGCGCGCCGAGCGGATTGGCCCGCACGAGCTCGAACGGGCGGCGGTTCTTCGCGTCCAGGCTCTCCGGCAGCAGTATCCAGGCGGCGATGAAATTGAGGAAGGCGAGCGCCGCCGCGCCGTAGAAGGGAATGCGCGGCCCGAACTCGCCGAGGAACCCGCCGATCACCGGCCCGAGCACGAAGCCCGTGCCGAAGGCGATGCCCATCAGGCCGAAGTTCTTCGAGCGCGTCTCGTCCGTCGACACGTCCGCGATATAGGCGGCGGCCGTGCTGAAGCTCGCTCCGCTGAGCCCTGCCAGCACCCGGCCGACGAAGAGCATCCAGTAGCTCGTCGCCAGCGCGCAGATGAGGTTGTCGACGGCGAAGGTGAGGATGCAGACGAGCAGCACCAGCCGGCGGCCGAAACGGTCGGAAAGATTGCCGACGAAAGGCGCGAAGAGGAACTGCATGCCGGCATAGACGAGCAGCAGCCAGCCGCCGTCGACGGCCGCCTGGCCGATGTCGTCGCCCGTCAGCTCGCGCAGATAGGTCGGCAGCACCGGCATGATGATGGCGATGCCGATCACGTCGAGGAACATGATCATGAAGACGAGAAAGAGCCCTCGCCGGGCGGACCGGGCATCGACCATGGAATACACCTCGAAAAAGGAACGGCGCCCACGCGGGGACAAAATGTCAGGCCGCGTGTTCTATTTCACTTTTCCGGGCGAAACAATCCATGAACATTGCAATTTTCGCGATGATTCCGGCGCGGCTTCGGCGGAAAGGCGCTCAATGCGCCACGGCGCCGCGCAGCCGCGCATCGCCGGAAAGCCAGGAGACGGACGCCGCCTCCGCCGCCGGCAGGCCGCGTGCCCCCACCAGCGCCGGAAACGCGTCCGGGCGCACCAGCAGGTCCCAGCAGCGGTTGAGCGGCACGGCCTGCCGGTCCCTGAGGGCATCGGCATAGATCGCCTCCAGCATGACCCGTCCGGTCATCACCGGGCACTTGCCGCGCAGCACCGCGTCGGTCCCCTCGATGGCCTTCCTCGTCCTCTCGCTCATCTCGGGCACGTTGCGGCCCGGATCGCCCGCGACGGCGATGTAGCGCGGCGCCCCGCGGTTCAATATCCACGGAAACGGATTGGCGAAGTCGAGGCTCATCAGCGTGTCGAAGCGCACGCCCTTTTCCGCCTCAAGCCGTGTCAGCGCCTCCGCCGCGCCGTTCACGGAGACGAGCCAGTGCATCTGGAAATCCAGCTCGGAATAGAGCTGCCAGCTCGGCAGTTGCCCGACCCGGGCGAAATCCTCGTAGGTCCCGACATGGTCGGCGTAGAAATCCTCCAGCAGGACCGACCGCGCCATGATGTCCGGCCGCGAGGAGACCTGCTGCATGTTGCGCAGCAGCGGGGCGTCGAGGCGGACATAGGTGGGCGCGACGGCGAGCGCCCGCAGGCCCTTGGAAACGACCGTGGTGAAGGTCGGCACGGCGCAAAAGGCGGCAAGGACCAGAAAGACGGCGCGGGAACGCGGCGAAAAGGCGCGGCTGCGCTCGAAGAGCAGGAGGATGACCGGCCAGACGAAGATGAATTCCTGGCTTCCGGCGTTCTGCGTCTCGTAGATCACGCCGCCGGCCACGGTGACGGCCAGCCAGCAGAGGCTGCGGTCGAGGAAGCGCGGCGCCGAAGCGCCCTGGCGAACCTCCATCCACAGCGCGAAGAGCGTGAGGGCGGCTGCCGCCAGCATGAAATCGAGCTTGGTCGAGACGACGGTGAAAAACCGCGGAAGCAGCGTGCTCCGGTTGATGGCGATGAGGCCGAGGATATCGGAGACATAGCCCGAGACGATGCCGTTATAGAGCTCCATGGGCACGAGGGCAGCGACGAAGACGACCATGCTGAGGGCGGCATTGCGCAGCGAGATGCGGCCGGCGAAAAGAGAGAAGAGGCAGAACAGCCCCCCGACGAGAAAGCCGGTAACCTTCGTCAGGAACAGGCCGAGCATGGCAAAGCCGACGAGGACCGCGAGCTTGCGGCCGTCCGGCAGGAAGAGAAGCCCCGCGACGAGCACGTAGAGGAGAAGCACCGCCTGCCGGTTATAGGTGCCGAAGCCGTCGACGGACGGATAGGTGTGGGCGAACTGCGCATTGATCGGAAAGATCGCGAAAACGAGGAAGGGGATCAGCAGGGCGAAGGCGAGATAGCGCTTCTCCCGCGGGATCTCCGAAAGCGCCAGGGCCATGAGCGGGGCGGACAGCACCAGCATCGACCATTGCGCCAGGAGGAGCGGCTGGGCATGGGGAAAGAGCGACAGCCCCCACGCGAAGAGATAGTAGGTCAGCGGCCCGACCGGCAGCGAGAAATCGACGCCCGGCACCTGCCCCGACCAGATGCGCTGCGCGACGTCGAGATAGAAGTAGCTGTCCCAGTACATCGGGCCGATCGGTATGGCGAGCGGCAGGCAGAGCAGGAGGACGAGCGCCAGGAGCACGGCGACGAGCCAGAAATACGGGCTGGAAAGAACACCCGCTGTCGATTGCGGGAGAAATGCACGCTTGGACATGACGGGCCTGCTGGCGATGGAGTCTCGGGACGGCCGATCATAAGCGATGCACGGCTTTTAAGTACGTCAAATCCGGCGGATGAGAGGGTAAATTCGAAGCATCCTTAATAGCTAAACTTGTAACGGACCGGAATTGACGACGGAAAACGGGCGCAGGATGGATTAACTATTCGCCTTCAACCTAATTATACCCTTGCCCGTTAGGCTCCCTGCATTGAAATCCATTTCAACGGGTCCGATTTGATGACGGTCGCTTCTTCCGCCAAGGCATTCTCGCCTCCGCTGCCGGCCGGCAGCCCCCTGCCGCTGGTGCTGGACGTCGACGGCGCGCTGCTGAGGACCGATCTCCTGCACGAGACGGCGATCGCCTACGTCAAGGGCAACCCGCTGCGCGTCGTCCTCCTCATCTGGTGGCTGTTCCTCGGCAAGGCCGTGCTCAAGCGGCGGCTCGCCGAGCGGGTCGTCATCGACGTCAGGGGCCTTCCGGTCAACGAGGCGCTGGCCGACTATGCGCTCGCCGCGCACGAGAGCGGCCGGACCGTATGCCTCGCGACCGCCGCAGACGAACTGCTCGCGCTAAAACTCGTCCAGCGCTTCTCCTTCATCGACTTCGTGATCGCCAGCGACGGCGCGGCGAACCTGAAGGGCCATGCCAAGGCCGACGCGCTCGTCGAACGCTTCCCGGATGGCTTCGCCTATGCCGGCGACAGCAAGTCGGACCTTCACGTCTGGCGCCGCGCCGAGGCCGTCGTGCTGGCCGGCGCGCGCCCCGCCGTCGCCGCCCGGGCGCGCGCGCTCGGCAAGACCGTCGAGGCGGAGTTCCCCCGCCCGCGTCTTTCGCTGCGCGGCTGGGCCAAGGCGCTGCGCCTGCACCAATGGGCGAAGAACGTGCTGGTCTTCCCGCCGCTCATCCTCAGCGGCCTGTTCTCCAGCGCCGATGCGTGGGAGAAGGCATCGCTCGCCTTTCTCGCGCTCGGCCTCGTCGCTTCGGCGACCTACCTGATCAACGATCTCTGGGACCTCGAGGACGACCGCCGCCACTGGACGAAGCGCAACCGCGCGCTCGCCAGCGGCCTGATGACCGTCAAGCAGGCAGCCGTGGCGGTGCCGCTGGCGCTCGGCGCCGGCCTTGCCCTCGGCGCCCATGTCGGCGCGCCGGTCGTCATGGTGCTCCTGGTCTATCTCGGCCTCACGCTCGCCTACTCCATCGCCTTGAAGCGCAAGCCCATCCTCGACGTCTTCTCGCTGGCCGTGCTCTTCACGCTGCGCCTCGTGCTCGGTATCGCAGCGGTCCACGTCGTCGCCTCGCCGTGGCTGCTCGTCTTCTCGATGTTCCTCTTCGCCTCGCTCTCCTTCGCCAAGCGGCAGACGGAGGTGCTGCGCCTTGCCAGCAAGAAGGAGGACGCCGCCGGCAAGCTGTCGGGGCGCGGCTATTTCGTCTCGGACGCCGCCTTCATCCTCGCCATGGGCGTGTCCTGCGGCATGGCGTCGATCATCATCATGGCGCTCTACCTGACGCAGGAGGCCATGCTCGTGCAGTTCTATGCCAATGTGAACTGGCTGTGGGGCGTCCCGGCCGTGCTGTTCCTCTGGCTGTCGCGGATCTGGATGCTGTGCCAGCGCGGCGAACTCGACGACGACCCGGTGGTCTTCGCCATGCGCGACCCCAAGAGCCTCATCCTGTGCTTGGGCGTGGGCCTGTCCTTCGCCATGGCCTGGCTGGGGCCGGTGCTGTGATGGAACGCCTTCCCCAGGTCGTGCGCTTCCTGCTGCTCGGCGGCACCGCCGCGGCGATCAACTGGATCGCGCGCTTTCCGCTCTCGGCGGTCCTGCCCTTCGACGCGGCGGTGCTTGCCGCCTACATGATCGGCATGTCCGCCGGTTTCGTGCTGTACCGGCGCTACGTCTTTCCGGGCTCGACCCGCCCGGTCGTCGAGCAAACCGTCGTTTTCCTCGCCGTCAACCTCGTCGGGGCGCTGGTCGTCCTGGCGCTGACGACGCTTTTCCTGCGGCTTCAGGCGCAGGCGCCCTGGCCCCTTTCCATTCGCGAAGGCCTTGCCCACGGCGCGGCCATCGGGTTCGGCGCCGTGGTGAACTTCTTCGGGCACAAGACCCTCACCTTCGCCCGCGGCTGATCAGGGCTCGCCCTGGAAGGTATTGCAGGCGTCGAGCCGGCCGCTGTCGAAGCCGCGCTTGAACCAGCGGCGGCGCTGCTCGGAGGTGCCGTGGTTGAAGCTTTCCGGCACGACATAGCCCTGCATGCGCTTCTGCAGCGTGTCGTCGCCGATCTGCGTGGCGGCGTTCAGCGCCTCCTCGAGGTCGCCGCGCTCCAGAATGCCCTTCTGCTCGGTATACTTGCCCCAGATGCCGGCATAGCAATCGGCCTGGAGCTCGACGCGCACGGACATCTGGTTGGCCTCGACCTCGCTCATGCGCTGGCGCTGCTGGTTGAAGCGCGGCAGGATGCCGGTGAGGTTCTGCACATGATGGCCGACCTCGTGCGCCACGACATAGGCCTGGGCGAAGTCGCCGGCCGCGTCGAACTTGTTGGCGAGCTCGTCGAAGAAGCTCATGTCGAGATAGACCTTGTGGTCGCCGGGGCAATAGAACGGGCCGGAGGCCGCCGAGGCGAAGCCGCAGGCCGATTGCACGGAGCCGGAGAAGAGCACCATCTTGGGCTCCTCGTAGGTCTCGCCGGCCGCCTTGAAGATGCCGCTCCAGGTGTCTTCCGTCTCGGCGAGCACGGTCGCCATGAAGGCCTTGGTCTCTTCCTCCTGCGGGGAGGAGCGCCGGCTTGCGCTTTCCGTCTGCTCGAAGCCCGGCATGGAGACCTGGCCGCCGTTGCCCATCACCTGCAGCAGATCGATGCCCATCATCTTGAAGACGAAATAGATGACGACGAGGAAGACGATCGTGCCGATGCTCATGCCGCCGCCGGCCCGGCGCGCGCCGCCCATGGGGATGCGGAAGCCGCCGCCGCTGCCCCGCCCGAAGGGATTGCCCCCTCCCATCGAGGGGCCCGCTCCGCGCTGGTCCTCGATATTGTCCGACTGGCGACGACCTTTCCATTCCATGGCGCATTTCCCCGCTATAATGGCCGACGAACGCTTGTAGCGTACATTCGTTCCTCAGCCTCCGCTTATAGGGCCTGCGCGACCGCCTTGCAAAACGAAAAGCGGCCTGTCAACGACGGCGCAAGGCGCCGCCGAAACGCTCCGCCCAGCCGCCCTGGCGCAGCGCGAGCGTGCCCGCGCCGACGATCAGCAGCGTGATGACGGCGGCCGAAAGCCCGCCCCGCAGGCCGGACGCACCGGCGAAGATCACCGTGCTCATCAGCCGGCCCGGCACAAGCGTGAAGAGGCCGGCGACGACGATGCCGCCGAAATACATGCCCGCGACATGGGCGCGGTGGGCGCTGATATCGCGGCGGCGCGCGGCCGCAATCGCCTTGAAGCTGCCGACGATGACATAGAGCGAAAGAATGTGGATCGGGCTGAAGCCGAAGGCCATGTCGATGCCGTGGATGAAGAAGGTGGAAACGCTCGTCGCCACCATCAGCACCAGCCAGACCTTGCCGAGCAGCCGGTGGGCCGGCGTGCCCTTGGGCCGGGCGAGCAGGAAGGCGCCGAGCAGGGCCGCCGGCAGCACGGTCGCGACATGGAACTGGATGGCGAAGGGGGCGGCAAGAAGCGGGGCGAGGGTCATGGATCGGCTCCGGTGCGGTTGAATTCGCCACCGGCTTGCGCCATTGATCTGTCCGCCTCAAACGCTTTGGCCCGAACGGACGGAAAACTTCGTGAAAAGCCCCTTCCTGCAATCCGCGCTTCGTGAACTGCAAGTGTTCCTGCGCTCGGCGCGGTTCTGGGCAACCTTTGCGGCAGTCGTGCTGATCTTCTGGGTGACGGGCCCCTACGGCACCGCCGAGCGGCTTGCCGCCGTGCCGCGCCTCGGCTTCTGGTTCGTGCAGCACGCCATCGCCTGGAGCATCGCGGTCGTCACCGTCGTTCTCGTCGACACAGCGCTCCGGTCGCGCGTGCCGAGCCTTCTCGCCCGCATGGCGGCAGGCACCGTCGTCGCGGGCATTCCGGTGGGGCTGGCGACGGAAGCGGTCAGCCTCCTCACCTTCGGCGGCGCGCCCACCCTTCCGGCGCTCGCCGGCGGCATTGCCAGCGGCCTTCTCCTCTCGGCGCTTTTCTGCGGCCTCACCTTCATGACGATGAGCAGCCGGCAGGCCGCCGCCCTTTCCGCCGCATCGCGCCCCGCGCCTTCCGCCGAGGAGCGCGCCGAGGTTCCGCTGCTGCGCCGGATGAAGCCGGAGAATCGCGGGCCCATCCTGCACATGACCGTCGCCGACCATTATACCGCGGTGACGACGAGCCGCGGGCGCGAACTCATCCTGCTGCGCTTTTCCGATGCGCTGGAGGAGATCGGCGATACGCCCGGCCTCCAGGTGCATCGCTCGCATTTCGTGGCCGATGCCCATATGGCAAGGCTCCTGCGCGCCGAGGGGCGGCTGGCCGTCGTCCTGAAGGACGGCACGGAAATTCCCGTCAGCCGCAGCCGCGTGGAGGCGGTGCGCTCCCGCTGGGGCTGATTTTTGTCGAACGGGTGTCGGATTGCCGTTCCGCCGCGCGTCTCTAGGTATCCTTCAACACCATCCCGGGAGAGACACCATGAGAAAGATCATTGTCGGCGCCTTCGTCAGCCTCGACGGCGTCATGCAGGCGCCGGGCGGCCCCGAGGAGGATCCCGTCGGCGGCTTCCGCTTCGGCGGCTGGGTGGCGCCGCACTTCGACGAGAAGATGGGCGCGTCGATCGGCGAGACCTTCTCGAAACCCTTCGACCTGCTGCTCGGCCGCAAGACCTACGACATCTTCGCCGCCCACTGGCCCTATGCGGCGCCAGACGATCCGATCGGCCCGCTCTTCGACCGCATCAACAAGTATGTCGCGACCCGCAACCCGGCCTTCGCGCCCACCTGGCAGAACAGCCATGCGCTCGGCCCGGACTGCGTCGCTGCCGTGCGCGCCCTCAAGGCGGGGGACGGACCCGACCTCCTCACGCAGGGCTCCACGGAATTCCTGAAGGCGCTGTTCGAGAACGACCTCGTCGACGAGATCCACGTCTCGATCTTCCCGGTCATCCTCGGCAGGGGCAAGCGGCTCTTCGGGGACGCCTCCTTCCCGCGCGCGCTGACGCTGATCTCCTCCAAGACCAGCGACACGGGCGTGACGATGAACAGATATGCCCGCGCCGGGGAGGTCGCCACCGGCTCCTTCGAATTCGAAACCCCCACCGAGGCGGAGCTGGAGCGCCGCCGCAACCTCACCTGAGCGGCGGCACCATGCCGAGGCCCTTTCGCGACAGGCCCGAAAGCGTGAGCGCGATCTTCCGGCGGAAGACCGGCGAGGTGCCGAGGAGCCCGACAGCGAAATTCCGCAGGATACGGGCGGGAGCGCTGCGCAGCGTGGCGATCCGCGTCAGCCGGTCGGCGAGCGCCACGACCTCGGCGGCGGCCGGCCGGCGCTTCTCCTCGTAAAGGTCGAGGCGCGCTTCCGGCGCATTGCCGCCGAGCACGTCCGCCAGCAATTGCCCCAGCACGACGGCGTCGACGAGGCCGGTGTTCATGCCCTGCCCGCCCGCGGGGCTATGGACATGCGCGGCATCGCCCATGATGAAGAACGGACCGGAGCGATAGCGCGGGGCGATGCGGTGATGCACATGGAAGCGCGAGCTCCAGATCACGTCCCGCACCCGGCCGGGAGTGCGGCGCGGGCCGCGCGCATCGAGGATCGCCTGCATGAAGGCCGCGCCGGGCGCTTCCGGCGGATCCTCGACCGGCGCGACGACGCGATAGCGCCCGCCCGGCAGCGGCGCGACGAGGCCCATGCCTTCCGGCGAGAGGAACAGCGTCGCCTCGTCCCGCAGCGCCCAGTCCATATGGACGTCGGCCAGCACGAAGGAGCCGGCATAGGTGCCGCCCTCGAAGGTAATGCCGGCCGCGGTGCGCACGAGGCTGTGCATGCCGTCGCCGCCGACGACATAGCGGGCGCGGACGGTGCGCGGGCCCTGCGGCGTTTCCAGATGCACGCTCGCGCCGTCCCCATCCCGTTCGGCTCCCGTTGCCGCGACATTCCAGGCGACCGCGCCGCCGAGGTCTTGCAGGCGCCCGGCAAGGATCGCCTCGGTCTCGTCCTGCGGGATCAGCAGCACCTCGGCATAGCGCGACGGCAGCATGGAGAAATCGAGTTCCAGCAGCACCCTGTCATGGTCGCGCAGCGCAAAGCGCGTGAGCGGTATGCCGCGGCGTTCCAGGGCGTCGCTCACGCCGAGCCTTTCCAGCACCTCCAGCGTATGGGCGTGGACGACGGCGGCGCGCGAGGTGTTCTGGCCGGCTGCCAGCCGGTCGACGATCACCGGGCGGATGCCCGCCTGTCGCAGGGCGACGGCGAGGGCAAGGCCGGTCGGCCCTGCCCCGACGATGAGCACATCGGTTTCTTGCGGCAACATGATCCAGCTTCCCGAAATCGATGCAGGGCGGCATTGGGGTCGGGGCATTGATACGGCATTTCCCTTGCCGATGGAAAGACCGCGGCGCGGAAAAGGAAGCGTGCACTTTCCTGTCGATTGGGCGATTTTCGGGGTTCCGCTCGCCCCCGCATTTGCCTATAAGCCGCTTCTAGCCTTGAAAGACCACTTCTGCGCGCCCGGCCCGGTGAACCCATCGCCATGCCGGTTTTTTCGCGCACGCGGCCGAAGCGAACGAGAACGGATAGAGAGATGCCCAAGCGCCAAGATTTGAAATCGATCCTCATCATCGGCGCGGGGCCGATCGTCATCGGGCAGGCCTGCGAATTCGACTATTCCGGCACCCAGGCCGTCAAGGCGCTGAAGGAGGAAGGCTACCGCGTCATCCTCGTCAACTCCAACCCGGCGACGATCATGACCGATCCGGGCCTTGCCGACGCCACTTACGTCGAGCCGATCACCCCGGAAGTCGTCGCCAAGATCATCGCCAAGGAGCGTCCGGACGCGCTGCTGCCGACCATGGGCGGCCAGACGGCGCTCAATACCGCGCTCTCCCTGAAGCGCATGGGCGTGCTCGACCGCTATAATGTCGAGATGATCGGCGCCAAGCCGGAAGCCATCGACAAGGCCGAGGACCGCGCGCTCTTCCGCGAGGCCATGGCGAAGATCGGCCTCGAGACGCCGAAGTCCATGCTCGCCAACGCCACCGACATCAAGGAGCAGGACCGCAAGGCCCACGAGGCCGAACGCGCCAAGCTCAAGGCAGAGCTTGCCGGCGATGCGCTCGACACGGCGCTGGACGAGCTGGAGAACCGCTGGAACCTCGGCGAGACCGACCGCAAGCAGCGCTACATGAGCCACGCCATGGCCATCGGCGCGCAGGCGCTGGACGAGATCGGCCTTCCCGCCATCATCCGCCCCTCCTTCACCCTCGGCGGCACCGGTGGCGGCATCGCCTACAACCGCTCGGAATTCTTCGACATCGTCTCCGGCGGCCTCGACGCCTCGCCGACCACGGAAGTGCTCATCGAGGAGTCCGTCCTCGGCTGGAAGGAGTACGAGATGGAAGTCGTCCGCGACAAGGCGGACAACTGCATCATCATCTGCTCCATCGAGAACATCGACCCAATGGGCGTCCACACGGGCGACTCGATCACGGTGGCCCCTGCCCTGACGCTGACGGACAAGGAATACCAGATCATGCGCAACGCCTCGATCGCGGTGCTGCGCGAGATCGGCGTGGAGACCGGCGGGTCGAACGTGCAGTTCGCCGTCAACCCGGCAAACGGCCGCCTCGTCGTCATCGAGATGAACCCGCGCGTTTCGCGCTCCTCCGCCCTCGCCTCCAAGGCGACCGGCTTCCCCATCGCCAAGATCGCCGCCAAGCTCGCCATCGGTTATACGCTCGACGAACTTGAGAACGACATCACCGGCGGCGCGACGCCGGCCTCGTTCGAGCCCTCCATCGACTATGTCGTGACGAAGATCCCGCGCTTCGCCTTCGAGAAATTCCCCGGCGCCGAGCCGACGCTGACGACCGCCATGAAGTCGGTCGGCGAAGTGATGGCCATCGGCCGCACCTTCGCCGAATCGCTGCAGAAGGCGCTGCGCGGCCTCGAAACGGGCCTGACCGGCCTCGACGAGATCGAGATCCCCGGCCTTGGCGACGGCAACGACAAGAACGCCATCCGCGCCGCCATCTCCACGCCGACGCCGGATCGCCTGCGCATGGTCGCCCAGGCGCTGCGCCTCGGCCTGACGCTGGAAGAGGTGCACGAAGGCTCGAAGATCGACCCGTGGTTCCTCGAGCAGTTCAAGGCCATCGTCGACATGGAGGCCCGCATCCGCGAGCACGGCCTGCCGACGGACGCCGAGAACCTGCGCATGCTGAAGGCCATGGGCTTTTCCGACGCGCGCCTTGCCACCCTCTCCGGCAAGCGCCCGAAGGAAGTGGCCGAGCTGCGCAACGGCCTCAACGTCCGCCCAGTCTTCAAGCGCATCGACACCTGCGCCGCCGAGTTCGCCTCGCCGACGGCCTACATGTACTCGACCTACGAGACGCCGTTTGCGGGCGCCACGCGCTCGGAAGCCGGTATCTCCGACCGCAAGAAGGTCGTCATCCTCGGCGGCGGCCCGAACCGCATCGGCCAGGGCATCGAGTTCGACTATTGCTGCTGCCATGCCGCCTTCGCGTTGAAGGATGCCGGCTATGAAGCCATCATGGTCAACTGCAACCCGGAAACCGTCTCGACCGACTACGACACCTCCGACCGGCTCTATTTCGAGCCGCTGACGGCAGAAGACGTCATCGAGATCCTTAAGGCCGAGCAGACCAATGGCGAGGTCGTCGGCGTCATCGTGCAGTTCGGCGGCCAGACCCCGCTGAAGCTCGCCGAAGCGCTGGAGAAGAACGGCATCCCGATCCTCGGCACCGCGCCCGACATGATCGACCTTGCCGAGGACCGCGACCGCTTCCAGAAGCTCCTCCAGAAGCTCGACCTCAACCAGCCGAACAACGGCATCGCCTACTCCGTCGAGCAGGCCCGCCTCGTCGCCGCCGAGATCGGCTTCCCGCTCGTCGTGCGCCCGTCCTACGTGCTCGGCGGACGCGCCATGCAGATCATCCATTCGGAAGGCCAGCTCCAGACCTACCTGCTCGACACGGTTCCGGAACTGGTGCCGGAAGACATCAAGCAGCGCTATCCGAACGACAAGACCGGCCAGATCAACACCCTGCTCGGCAAGAACCCGCTGCTCTTCGACAGCTACCTGTCCAACGCCGTCGAAGTCGACGTCGATGCGCTTTGCGACGGCAAGAACGTCTTCGTCTCCGGCATCATGGAGCATATCGAGGAAGCCGGCATCCATTCGGGCGACTCGGCCTGCTCGCTGCCCGTCCACACGCTCTCCACCGAGATCGTCGACGAGCTGGAGCGCCAGACCAAGGCGCTCGCCAAGGCGCTCAACGTCGGCGGCCTGATGAACGTGCAATACGCCATCAAGGACGGCACGATCTACGTGCTGGAGGTGAACCCGCGCGCCTCGCGCACCGTGCCCTTCGTCGCCAAGACCATCGGCGCACCGATCGCCAAGATCGCCGCCCGCGTCATGGCCGGCGAAGGCCTCGATGCGGCGATCGCCGCCTACGGCAAGAAGCCCGATCCGCGCAACCTCAAGCACATCGCCGTCAAGGAAGCCGTCTTCCCCTTCGCCCGCTTCCCGGGCGTCGACACGCTCCTCGGCCCGGAAATGCGCTCGACCGGCGAGGTCATCGGCCTCGACACCGACTTCGCGCTCGCCTTCGCCAAGTCGCAGCTCGGCGCCGGCGTCGACCTGCCGCGCGGCGGCACGGTCTTCGTCTCCGTGCGCGACGAAGACAAGGACCGCGTGCTGACGGCCGTGCGCCTCCTCACCGACATCGGCTTCAAGGTCATGGCGACCTCCGGCACCGCCCGCTTCCTTGCCGAAAAGGGCATCGAGGCGGTGAAGGTCAACAAGGTGCAGGAAGGCCGCCCGCATGTCGAGGACGCCATCCGCAACCGCCAGGTCAGCCTCGTCATCAACACGACGGACGGCAGCAAGGCGATTTCCGACTCGAAGTCGCTCCGCCGCGCCGCGCTGATGCAGAAGGTGCCCTACTACACCACCATGGCCGGCGCCGAAGCCGCCGCCCAGGCCATCAAGGCCCTCAAGCAGGGCCAGCTGGAAGTGCGCCCGCTGCAGGCGTATTTCTGAGGCCCTGAAATGGTCAAACCCTTGCGCTACTCGCTTCATGCACAAACCGTGATGCGGGAGCGCAAGCTGGACCCTGACTGGGTCGAGGCCACCGTTCAGGAGCCGGAGTGGCGCGCAGAAGATCCCGCCGGCGCGGGGGCGGAGCGACGCTATCGCTCCATCGATGCGCTTGGCGGACGCGTGCTGCGCGTCGTCTGTGTTGAAGCGGACGCGGAAATACGGATAATATCCGCATTCATCGACCGAGGCGCGAGGAAGCCGTCATGACCGTGAAAGTCGAATACGACCCCGTCGTCGATGCGGCCTATATCCGCTTCTCGCACGAGGACATCATCGAGACGGAAGAAGTCTCGCAAGGCATCATGCTCGATTACGACAAGGAAGGCCGCATCGTCGGCCTCGAAGTGCTCGACGCCCGCACACACCTTCCGAAGGACCTGCTTTCCCAGGCCGCCTGACCGCCTCAATATCCGCCGATGATCGGCAGCACCTCGCCGGTGATGTAGCTGGAGCAATGCGGCGAGGCGAGGAAGACGTAGGCGGGGGCAATCTCCTCCGGCTGGGCGGGGCGTTTCATCGGCGTGTGGGCGCCGAATTTCGCGACGTCCCCGGCCTCCTTGTCGGAAGGATTGAGCGGCGTCCAGACAGGGCCCGGCGCGACCGCGTTGACGCGGATGCCGCGCGGCACGAGCTGGCTGGCGAGCGCGCGGGTGAAGGCATGGATGCCGCCCTTCGTCATCGAATAGTCGACAAGCGCCCTGGAGCCTTCCAGCCCCGTGACCGAGCCGGTATTGACGATGGCCGAGCCGGGCTCCAGGTACGGCACCGCCGCCTTCGCCATGAAGAAATAACCATAGAGATTGGTCTTCAGCGTCTCGTCGAAATGTTCTTCCGAAAGGTCGAGGATATCCTTGCTGTGCACCTGGAAGGCGGCGTTGTTGACGAGGATGTCGAGCCTGCCGAGGTCCTTCACCACGCATTTGACCGTCTGTTCGCAGAAGGCCCTGTCCTTGACGTCTCCGGCAAAGGCGATGCAGCGGCGTCCCTCCGCCTCGACGGCGGCGATCGTGTCCCTGGCGTCCGCCCCTTCGGCGAGATGGACGATGGCGATATCCGCCCCCTCGCGCGCGAAGAGAACGGCGACGGCCCGGCCGATGCCCGAATCGCCGCCCGTTATGAGCGTCACCTTGCCCTTCAGCTTCTCCGAGCCCTTGTAGAAGGGCGCGTCATACATGGGCGGCGGATCGAGCTTCGCCTCGTGGCCGGGCTTCATCTGGTGCTGCTCGGGAAAGGGCGGCACGGGATAGAGCCGCGCACCGGCCTGCATGGCCTCGGGCTTTTCGCCGTCCTCCTTGCGGTCGGCTTTCGCCACCTCGTCCTGGATGTCGCGCTGTTTCTCCACGGTTCTTGCGGACTGGCTCGGGGTCATGGGGCTCTCCTCAGAATTCGCTGGGACGGATATTGTCGACGCGGACGGTGCCGGCGACGACCTCGCGCGGCCCCTCCACCGGATAGGCCGGGTCCGTCTCGTCGATCACGGTGTAGAGTTTCTCGTTGCGGAAGGCGCTCGAGGAGGTCGTGGAATTGCCGTCGCCCGGAAGCGCATCGATCTCCATGAAGTCGAGCTCGGCCTCCGCCGCCACCACGCGCGCATCGCCGCTGGAGCGGGCGCGCACCACGACCTCGCCCTGGTTCGGCGCGTTGTCCCAGTTCGTGTCGTTCGCGGCGGCGACGGGAACGAGGCGAAAGAGCTTCAGCTGCTCGACGTCGGAATAATCGGCAACGGGCGCCGGCGTGTCCGCCCGCGGCGCGTTCTCGTCGAAGCCGGCGGACCAGTCGCGCTCCGGCGCCGTCATGCCGGGCGGGATGCGGTGCGCCGTGGCATCGTCGCTGCCGGTGATGACACGCGGCTTGGCGCTCGAAACGCCGTCATTGTCGCGCCCGGCCTGCGAGACCGCGAATTGCGGTGCGGCATCGGCCTCGACACCTTCCTTCACCGCATCTTCCGGCATGGCCTGCGCCGCCTGCCGGCGGCCCTCGTCGTATTTCGCCTGGTCGCCGGCGACTTCGCCGGAAAACTGCTTCCAGTAAGCGGAAATCTTCTCCATCACACCCATCGTTCGATCCTCACAGCTTGGTTTCATGGCGGGCCATCGCCGCCGACAGGATGGCGCGGATCTCGTCGTCCGCGATCTGCTGGGCGGCGAAGGCCGGATCGGGCTCGACGCCCGGGTCCTCCTCGTGGTCCAGGACCGTTTCGCTCGCCCCTGCCATGGTGACGAGCGCCGCGCGCGCCTCGGGGATGGCGGCCACCACGGAGATCAGCTCCACCAGCAGGCGCCGGTGCGCGTTGATCCTGCCTTCCAGATGGGTCGTACTGTCGATGGCCATGCCTGCCTCCCGCGATACTCCGGCTAACGGAGGCACCGGGCGAATGTTCCGGCAATTGCGGACGGCCATGCCCCGCGGCGAAAAAACTGGCTTTGTGAAAGGACGATCTGCTATAAGGCGTGCTTAGATGCTTTTGACGGTTCCGGGGATTTCTCTCCGGAGACCGTTTTCTTTTGCGTCCGCACGAGGCTGCTGCCCGTGCGGCGCGGTGTGAAGGACGGGATAAAATGGTTGAAAAGGTACCGATGACTCAGGACGGGTTCGTCAAGCTGCAGGAAGAACTGCGCTGGCGCCAGCAGGAAGAGCGTCCGCGAATCATCGAGGCGATCGCCGAAGCGCGCGCCCATGGCGACCTTTCGGAAAACGCCGAATACCATGCCGCCAAGGAAGCCCAGAGCCATAACGAAGGCCGCATCACCGAACTGGAAGACTTCGTCGCGCGCGCCGAGGTCATCGACCTTTCCAAGATGTCCGGCTCCAAGATCAAGTTCGGCGCCCGGGTCAAGCTCGTCGACGAGGACACCGAGGAAGAGAAGGTCTACCAGATCGTCGGCGACCAGGAAGCCGACGTGAAGGCCGGCCGCATCTCCATCTCCTCGCCCATCGCCCGCGCGCTGATCGGCAAGGAAGTCGGCGATTCGATCGAGGTGAACGCACCCGGCGGCTCGAAGGCTTACGAAATCCTCGCCGTTACCTGGGGCTGAGGCCCGCTTGCCGGGGGCCCGGGCGGTGACCGATATCAAAGACGTGGACGTGATCGCGCCGAACTTCAAGCGCCGGCTCTCCGGCGTGACGTCGACGATCATCCAGCTCGTGCCCTTCCAGGCGAAGCTCGGCACGCGCATCGCCACGCTCGGGCCGGGCCTGCCGGACGATGCCGGCCTGCCGAAGATCGGCTTTTCCGCGCTCCTCGGCCTCTGGCGCGCGCCGAAGGGGCGCCGGCACCGCGTCTGGCATGCGCGCCGCAACAACGAGATGGGCTTCGGCCTTCTCCTGCGCGGCGTGCTGCGCATGCCGCTGAAGCTCGTCTTCACCTCGGCCGCGCAGCGCGAGCACAGCGCCTATACCCGTTTCCTCATCCGCCGGATGGACGCGGTGATCGCCACCAGCGACCGTTCCGCCTCCTTCCTGAAGGTCCCGTTCCGCGTCATCCGCCACGGCGTCGACCTCGACGCCTTCCACCCACCGCGCGGCGAGGATGACACCATCGCGGCCTCGGGCCTGCCCGGCCGCCGCCTCGTCGGCTGCTTCGGCCGCATCCGCCACCAGAAGGGCACCGACCTCTTCGTGCGCGCGATGATAGAGCTCCTGCCGCACCATCCGGACTGGACCGCGATCGTCTGCGGCCGCGCGACGGCGAGCCACGCCGCCTTCGCCGACGGCCTCAAGGCCGAGATCGCCGCGGCCGGCCTTTCGGATCGCATCCTCTTCCTCGGCGAGGTGCCGGACGTGAAGGTCTGGTATCGCCGCCTCACCCTCTATGTCGCCCCCTCGCGCAACGAGGGTTTCGGCCTGACGCCCCTCGAAGCCATGGCCTCGCAAACCGCCGTCGTCGCCAGCGATGCGGGGGCCTATGCGGAAATGATCACGCCCGGAAAGACCGGCGCCGTGGTGCCGGCCGGAGACTACGAGGCCCTGCGCGAGGCCATCCGCCCCTATCTCGCCGATCCCGACATGACGGAGCGCCACGCCGCGGCGGGCCTTGCCGAGGTGCGGGAGAATTTCGCGCTGGAGAACGAGGCGAAGGCCGTCAACGCGGTCTATGCGGGCTTGCTGTAAAGGGCAGAGGGGGGTGCCGCGGCAACAGCTTCCTCTAAAGCTCCACCAGCCCCACCTTCTTCACCTGCCGGATCGTCAGCATGGTGCGCACGGTATCGACCTGCGGGTTGGCGGTCAGTTCCTCGATGACGAAATCCTGGAAGCGGGTGAGGTTCTCGGCCACGCAATGCAGGAGGAAGTCGCTGTCGCCGGAGACCATCCAGGCCTGGCGCACCATGGGCCATGCACTGGTGGCCAGCGCGAAGGCCTTCAGGTTCGCTTCCGATTGGTGCTTCAGGCCCACCATGCAGAAGGCGACGAGGTCGTAGCCGAGCGCCGGCGCGTTCAGCATCGCCGTATAGCCCTCGATGATGCCGGCCTCCTCCAGCTTGCGCACGCGGCGAAGACAGGGCGGGGCGGAAATGCCGGCGCGCGCGGCCAGCTCCACATTGGTCATCCGCCCGTCGGCCTGAAGTTCCTTGAGGATACGGATGTCGATGGCGTCGAGTTCGGCACGAAACATGGGAATGGAAAGACCTTTCGGGAAGACGACCGGAAGTAACCCGAATCGCCGCACCCGCGCAAGATTGTTACTGGAGAAGGCACAAATATGTCACGCGCCCGCGCTTGCCTGTTGGCAAAGCGCCCTGCGGACTTGAAACTGCCGGCCGTCCCCTCATAAATGAGGGTTGAACAATGCCACGCCGGCAGGGCCCAGCGCGCCATCGCGCGGGCCGGCCGATTGAGGGGCCCTCCCGCCCCGGAAGGAACGACCATGTCCACCCGCCCCGCTTCCCCGCGTCACGTCAAGGTGCTGATCATCGGGTCCGGCCCGGCCGGCTATACCGCCGCGATCTATACCGCCCGCGCCATGCTGGAGCCCGTGCTGATCGCCGGCATGGAACAGGGCGGCCAGCTCATGATCACCACGGACGTGGAGAACTATCCGGGCTATGCAGATCCGGTGCAGGGCCCGTGGATGATGGAGCAGATGCTCAAGCAGGCCCAGCATGTCGGCACCGAGATCGTCAACGACCTCGTCACCAACGTCGACCTCGACGTGCGGCCCTTCCGCATCTCCACCGACAGCGGAACCGAATGGACCGCCGACGCCCTCATCATCGCCACGGGCGCCAAGGCCAAGTGGCTCGGCATCGAGACCGAGCACACGTTCATGGGCTTCGGCGTCTCGGCCTGCGCGACCTGCGACGGCTTCTTCTACCGCAACAAGGACGTCATCGTCGTCGGCGGCGGCAACTCGGCAGTGGAAGAGGCGCTTTACCTTTCCAACCTCGCAAAGACCGTCACCGTCGTGCACCGCCGCGATTCGTTCCGTGCCGAGCGCATTCTCCAGGAGCGCCTGTTCGCCAAGGAGAACGTCAAGGTCGTCTGGGACCACGAGGTCGTGGAATATCTCGGCACCGAGGCCAAGCCCCCGATGCCGGCCTCCGTCAACGGCGTGCGGCTTCGCAACGTCAAGACCGGCGAGACGCGCGACGTGGTGACGGACGGCGTCTTCGTCGCCATCGGCCATGCGCCGGCGGTCGAGCTCTTCAAGGGCAAGCTGCGCCAGAAGCCGAACGGCTACCTGTGGACCGCGCCCGATTCCACCGCGACGGACGTGCCGGGCGTTTTTGCCGCGGGCGACGTCACGGACGACATCTATCGCCAGGCGGTCACGGCCGCCGGCATGGGCTGCATGGCGGCCCTCGAAACCGAAAAATACCTTGCAGGTCATATGCCTGTCGCAATTGCGGCCGAGTAGAAGCCGCCAACAAGGGGCGGCGGACCCGGTCCGACCGCCCGTGTGGGAACAGTTGAATCAGCGACAGGGCGGGAAGCGAGCGCTCCCCGCCTGACAGACATATGGGGGATAGAATGGCGCTCGACTGGGACAAGCTGCGGATTTTCCATGCCGCGGCCGAGGCCGGCTCGTTCACGCATGCGGCGGACAAGCTCCACCTTTCGCAATCGGCCATCAGCCGCCAGGTGAGCGCCCTGGAGCAGGATGTCGGCATCAAGCTGTTCCATCGCCATGCCCGCGGCCTCATCCTCACCGAGCAGGGCGAAATCCTCTACCGGACCGCGCACGACGTTCTGATGAAGCTCGAGGGCGTGCGCGTTCAGCTGACGGAAAATACCGAGAAGCCGAGCGGAAAGCTGCGCATCACCACCACGGTCGGCCTCGGCCAGGGCTGGCTGACCGACAAGGTGCAGGAATTCCTCGCGCTCTATCCCGACATGCAGGTGCAGCTCATCCTCGACAACGAGGAGCTGGACGTGAACATGCGCCATGCTGACTGCGCCATCCGCCTGCGCGAGCCGCAGCAGTCCGACCTCATCCAGCGCCGGCTCTTCACCGTGCACATGCACATCTACGCCGCGCCCTCCTACATCAACCGCTACGGCGAGCCGCAGTCCATCGACGACCTCGACGGCCACAAGATCATCACCTTCGGCGAACCCGCGCCGAGCTACCTGCTCGATGTCAACTGGCTGGAGATCGCCGGGCGCGATTCCGACAATCCCCGCCCCTCCGTCCTGCAGATCAACAGCCAGACCTCGATCAAGCGAGCGTGCCTGCTCGGCATCGGCATCGCGATGCTGCCGGATTACATCGTCGGCCGCGACCCGGGCCTCATCCAGCTGCCGGTCAGCGCCGACATTCCTTCGTTCGACACCTATTTCTGCTATCCGAGCGAAATGAAGAACTCGGCGAAACTGAAGGTCTTCCGCGATTTCATCGTCGCCAAGGCCCGCAACTGGAACTTCTGAGCGGGCATCCGGCAGGCTTGCGTCAAGCGCATGGCTGTCATGTGCATTCAATGATTGCCATATGCCCGCGAAACGATCATATCGCCCACAGCTGATGCATTTTGGTGGCTTTTTCCTCCCAGTGCCACCGCAGCAGCTGTTCCCCTCTGGAGGTTTTATTACCTTCAAAACTATAAAGGGCCCAAGTTGATCTTGCGGCCCTCTTTTTTTACCTCCCGTTAACCAGAGCGATTTTTCCGTTGCCCGCCGAAAAGCTGGCGGGCGCCCCTTGAAGGCGCGCCATCCGTCCCCATATTGAAGATAGCCAGCGCATCTGCGGTCTTTCTCCTCCCAGTGCCGCGCGCTGGCTGTTCCCCTCTGGAGGTTCTTTGACCTTCAACCTTGCAGGGCCCGGGCTTTCGCTTGTGGCCCTCTTTTTTTGCCCCGGCCCCTTGCATCGGAAAACGGCGATCACAATATCGTCTATCAACGATAGATACATCGCCAGATCACGATAGACATGGCCCCGCCCGACACCGACGAAATCCTGAAGGCCCTCGCCCATCCCAAGCGGATGGAGATCCTTGCCTGGCTGAAAGAACCCGCGCGGCACTTCGCCGGACAGGAGCATCCGTTGGAATTCGGCGTGTGCGCCGGACAGATCGAAAGGCGCTGCGACCTCTCGCAGTCGACCGTTTCCGCCCATCTCGCCACCCTCCAGCGCGCCGGCCTCGTGACGACGCGCAAGGTCGGCCAGTGGGTATTCTTCAAGCGTGACGAGGAAGCAATCGCCGCCTTCCTCCAGCACATCAACGGCGCCCTCTAGGCGTCCTCCTCCCCAGCCAGAAGAAGGACTTCCCATGACCTCGCTCTTCGATCCAATCGTCATCGGCGACATCCGGCTCGCCAACCGCATCGTCATGGCGCCGCTGACGCGCAACCGTTCGCCGGGCGCCGTGCCGAACACGCTGAACGCGGCCTATTACGAGCAGCGCGCCTCGGCCGGCCTCATCATCACGGAAGGCACGCCCATCACCCAGCAGGGCCAGGGCTATGCCGACGTGCCGGGCCTCTACACGCCCGAGGCCCTTGCCGGCTGGAAGCAGGTCACCGACGCCGTGCACAAGGCCGGCGGCAAGATCGTCACGCAGATGTGGCATGTCGGGCGCATCTCGCACGAGAGCCTGCAGCCGAACGGCGGCAAGCCGGTCGCCCCCTCCGCCATCCGCGCCAGGTCCAAGACCTATCTCGTCAACGCCGACGGCAGCGGCGCCTTCGCCGAGACCTCCGAGCCCCGCGCCCTCGAGCGCGACGAGCTTGCCGGCATCGTCGAGGATTACCGCCGCGCCGCCCGCGCCGCCGTCGAGGCCGGTTTCGACGGGATCGAGATCCACGCCGCCAACGGCTATCTCATCGACCAGTTCCTGCGCTCGGGCAGCAACCAGCGCACCGACGACTACGGCGGCTCCATCGAGAACCGGGCCCGCTTCCTCTTCGAGGTCGTGGATGCGATCGCCGGGGAGATCGGCGCCGGCCGCACGGCGATCCGCATCTCGCCGGTCACCCCCGCCAACGACGCCTTCGATCCGGACCCGCAGCCGCTCTTCACCCATGTCGTCGAGGGCCTCGCCCGCCACGGCCTTGCCTATATCCACGTCATCGAAGGAGCGACGGGCGGCGCGCGCGACCACCAGCAAGGCGACAGGCCCTTCGACTACGCGGCCCTTCACGCCGCCTACCGCGCGGCCGGCGGCACGGCGGGCTGGATGGTCAACAACGGCTACGACCGGGCGCTCGCGCTCGACGCCGTCTCCAGCGGCAAGGCCGACCTCGTCGCCTTCGGCAAGCTCTTCATCGCCAACCCGGACCTCGTCAAGCGCCTGAAGGACGACCTGCCACTGAACGCGCCGGACAAGGACACCTTCTACGGCGGCGGCGCCAAGGGCTATACGGACTACCCCGCGCTGGAGAACGTGGCCTGACAGCCGGCCACAAAGCGGGCATTGCTTCACCCCCCTCTGCCCTGCCGGGCATCTCCCCCACAAGGGGGGAGATTGGATGAGGCAGCGCTTCGCCCCCCGCAGCGTTGCTGGTTGAGCAAACGCATGCCCCTTGCCGATCTCCCCCCTTGTGGGGGAGATGCCCGGCAGGGCAGAGGGGGGTACTGCGGCATACTCGGCGTCGATGTCAGAAAACGCCCGCGGATTTCTGTTGCGCGGGCGTTTCCTTTTCACCCACCTCGGCTACATCTAGCCTAACCGCGTCTGCCGAGGAGCCTCGCCGTCCATGCTGTCCAGCCTGCTGAAGGAACGTTTCCTGTTCGTCGGCCTCGCCGTCGCAATCCTCGCCTATGCGACGGAGCACAGCCTTCTGGGCATGGGCCGCCTGCCGGTGCTTGCCGCCGCCTTCGCGCTCGTCGTGGCGATCATCCTCGTCTCCACCCGCATCGCCCATCACGCCGAGATCCTCGCCTCGAAGGTCGGCGATCCCTACGGCACCATGATCCTGACGCTGTCGGCGGTGATGGTGGAGGTCGTGATCCTCGCCATCATGATGCAGGGCGAGACCTCGCCGACGCTGGTGCGCGACACGATCTACGCGGCCGTGATGCTGGACATCAACGGCATCCTCGGCCTTGCCGCCCTGCTCGGCGGCATCCGCCACGGCGAGCAGCCCTACAACGACGATTCGGGCAAGACTTACGGCGTGATGATCCTGACGGCTATGGGCATTTCCATGGTTGTGCCGGAATTCGTGCCGCGAGCAAGCTGGCACCTCTATTCCGCCTTCACCATCGGCGCGATGATCGCGCTCTATGGCCTGTTCCTGCGCATGCAGGTGGGCGCGCACAGCTATTTCTTCAGCTATGCCTATCCCCGCGCGGAGAAGAAGGACCGTCCTACCGGCGGGACGCCGCAGGAAGAGGAACCGGCCACCCTTTCCATCGCCGTCATCGTCGCGGGCGTGGTGCTGATCGGCGCGCTGGCGGAGGTCATGTCCGTGCTGCTCGGGGCCGGCCTCAAGGGCTCCGGCGCACCGCCGGCGCTGATGGCGATCGTCGTCGCGGCCATCTCGGCAGCGCCGGAAATCCTGACGGCGCTGCGCGCGGCGCTTGCCAACCGCATGCAATCGGTCGTCAACATCGCCATGGGCGCCTCGCTCTCCACCGTCATCCTCACGGTGCCGGTGATGGAGGCGATCGCCCTTTATACGGGCCAGCCCTTCGTCATGGCCATGTCGCCGACCCAGACGGTTATGGTGACGATCACGCTGATCGCCGCCGCCATCAACCTCAACGACGGCGAGACGAACGCCATCGAGGGCATGACGCATTTCATCCTCTTCGCCACCTTCGTCATGCTGACGCTGATCGGGCTGTGAGGGCCGGCCGGTCAGGGATGCGCGCCGCCCCTGTAGTACTCGCCGGGGCCGTTGCGCATGCTGCGGTACTTTTCCGGATTGTTGAAGAAGTAGTCCCAGACCGACATCATGGTCGGATGCTCGCCGACGACGACCTTGCCGCGCGGGGCTTCGTCGCCCCGTACCCTGTGGCTGTCGGCAGCAAGGGCCGACGTGGCGGCGGCAAGCGCCAGCAGGACGGCAAGGGAAAAGGATGTGGCTTTCATGATGCTGCTCCGGTGATCTCGTTCATCCCACCATATTGGTATCGACGGTGGAGATTTCATCCATGCGGGATGCGAAAGGGCGCGATTTCATTGCGTATAGAGAAAGGAGGCGAGCTTGCGTTCGGGCGAAACGATCAGCAGCGCCGATCCCCCGATGCTGTGGGCAAAGAACCCGCCCGGCTGCCGGGCCATCGCCTTCACCGTCGCCCCCAGCGCGCCGAAGTCTGCGCATTCAAGGCCGGTAAAATATTCGGGATTCTCGATGAATATCGAAAGCAGCCTGTCGGGCAAGGGTGTCGGATACCACGCTCCGAACGTCGTCTTCGGCCCTCCCCTCGACGTGAGGCCCGGTTGAAGCTTCTCGACCGGAACAGGCTTTTCATCCGCCAGCCGATAGAGAAGTGCGCCGCAGCCGTCGAGCAGGCGCGTCTCCCCTCCCCATACCACGACGCCCGCCGCGTCTATTTCGGCTGGAAGGTAGTTGAGGAAAATGGATGGAGGAGGATTGTAGGCGTAGTAGATCGACCCGCCGAGCATCAGAAGTGCAAACAGAAGCGCCAATCTGAAGAGCATGATGCACGCCTCCTATGGGGCCGGCCCGCATGTGGCGGGCCGGCTGCCTGGAGAGGTTACTTGCAGGCCGCGCAGAAGCGCTGGATGCGCTTGCAGGCTTCTTCGAGCTGGGCTTCCGAGGTCGCATAGGAGATGCGGAAGTTCGGGCCGAGGCCGAAGGCCGAGCCGTGCACGACGGCGACGCCCTCGGCTTCCAGGAGCTCGGAGACGAAGTCCTCGTCCGTCTCGATGACCTTGCCGGACGGCGCGGTCTTGCCGATCAGCCCCTTGCAGGACGGATAGACATAGAAGGCGCCTTCCGGAGACGGGCACTCGATGCCGGTCGCCTGGTTGAGCATGGAGACGACGAGGTCGCGGCGACCCTCGAAGATCTTCTTGTTTTCCGGGATGAAGGCCTGCGTTCCGTTCAGTGCCTCGACGGCCGCCCACTGGGCGATCGAGCAGGCGCCGGACGTCTGCTGGCCCTGGATCATGTCCATCGCCTTGATGAGGGCGAGCGGGCCGGCCGCATAGCCGATGCGCCAGCCGGTCATCGCATAGGCCTTGGACACGCCGTTCATCGTCAGCGTGCGGTCGTAAAGGCCGGGCTCGACCTCCACCGGGGTCGCGAACTTGAAATCGCCGTAGGTCAGGTGCTCGTACATGTCGTCCGTCAGCACCCAGACATGCGGATGGCGCATCAGCACGTCCGTCAGCGCCTTCAGCTCGTCATGGCTGTAGGCCGCGCCCGAGGGGTTGGACGGCGAGTTGAAGATGAACCACTTGGTCTTCGGCGTGATCGCCTTCTCGAGGTCCTCCGCCTTCAGCTTGAACTTGTTTTCCTGCGTGGTGGCGACGAAGACCGGCGTGCCGCCGCACAGCGACACCATTTCCGGATAGGACACCCAGTAGGGCGTGGGAATGACCACCTCGTCGCCCGCATTCATCGTCGCCATGAAGGCGTTGAAAAGAATCTGCTTTCCGCCCGTGCCCACGATGGTCTGGGCAGGCGTGTAGTCGAGGTTGTTCTCGCGCTTGAACTTCTTGACGATCGCCTCGCGCAGTTCCGGGATGCCGGAGACGGGCGTGTATTTCGTCTCGCCGCGGTTGATCGCCTCGATGGCGGCCTGCTTGATATTGTCCGGCGTGTCGAAGTCCGGCTCGCCCGCGCCGAGCCCGATGACGTCGCGGCCTTTCGCTTTGAGTTCGCGCGCCTTCTGCGAGACGGCGATGGTGGCGGAGGGCTTCACGCGGGAAAGGGCGTCGGCAAGAAAGGCCATGATGCAATGTCCTCATCGGGTTCAAAGACGGCTGGAAGCCATGGACCCGGAGCGCCGGGCTCCATAGCGGTTAGGTCTATGTCGAATGTGGGCCTGTCTTGCAAGCGCGAAGGGCGAAAAAAGCGGGAAATGCCGGCCTCCGCGAAAAATTTCATGGACACCATCAGCGATGCGAATGGATCGGCGGCGGAACGCAATCAAGGATTGCAGCTATGGAGATAGGCAGGGTTTTACGCGAAAGATTAAACCGGCGTTAACGCGTCTGCCCTATCCTTTGCGCCGTCGATATCGTTCCAGCGGATGGTGCGCTGCATGAGCGAGAAAAGCATCTTCTCCAATCTCGTCCGCGGGGCCGACGGCGCGTTCAGCGCGGTCTACGGCCCTTTCCTGCTGCAATCGGCCCTCCAGCCGATCTTCCGGGAGCGGGCGGACGGCGCTCTCGACATCGCCGCCTTCAAGGGGCTAGTGCGGGCGAGCATCGGCGATACGCCCCGCGCGCCTGCGGACTTCTTCCGGGACGTGCCCGGGGAAGAGCGCGCGGCGGTGGACGGCCTCTGCCGCAGCCTCCACATCCTCAATGCGGGTCCCCTTGCCGGGCCCGACACCGCCCTCATCGTCAACATCCAGGCGGGGCTCCACCTGACGGCGCACGGGATGCGGCAGGAGATCGAGCGCCTGCGCCTTGCCGCCCACGAGGCGGGCATGGTCCCGCAGCACATCGCCTGCGAGATCCGCGCGCATCCGGGCGAGGCGCCGGAGGACCTTGCCCTGCTTTCCGCGCGCCTGCACGAGGCCGGCTTTTCCATCGCCATCGACGACTATACCGGCGAGGACCGCGACCTCGAGCGGCTGGAGCGGCTGCAGCCGCAATTCGTGACCTTCGACACGGCCTGGCTGCGCAGCTTTGCGGAAAACTCCGCCGGCCTCGCGCTTCTTCGGGTCGTCGTCGGCCAGTTCGCGCAGAAAGGCATCCGCGCCATCGTCTCCGGCATAGAGGACCAGCAGACCGTCGCCCTGTGCCGCGAGATGGGCGGTCCGCTGATGCAGGGCTATCTCCTGGCCCGCCCGGAGCTGGCCCCGACGGGCTTTGCCGCCGCGGACGGCCCGCCGGCAGGCGGCGTGCCTGCCCTCGAAAACCGCATTGCAAGGCCCCTCCGCCAATTCGGAAAACGCCGCGGCTAGAACGGGCGGGCACGCCGGTCTATTCGGCGGAAGATGCTGAAAACCATGGCTTTTCGCTCTGCCATCTTTTCGCCGCAATAAATGCCGGGCCTTGCCGCAATTCCGTCCTTGTCGTGCCGATTTCGGCGGGCTTTTTGGCAGTCGAAGCAGGCAATGAAAGTACGGGGGACGACAATGTTTCTGGATGACGACAAGATCGGCAGGAAGCCCAAGGCACGCGAGTCGCGCGCCCTGTTCCTGATGGCGATGATGGCGCTGGCCGCCTGCGTGGCGATGGTCGTCGGCCTCATGTCGCCACCCGCCATCGCCGTCGACACGATCCAGACCTCCGGCATCCAGCAGACGGTTTCGCCGCAAAAGTAATGTCCGCCGCCGCCCGCCGCCCTTGAAAGCGCCCGCGACCTGGGCCAGTTAACGCGGAACGGGAGACAGCGATGCGCCACGGCAAACATTCGGACGATATCTTCAACGGCGCGGCCGCCGCCGGCCTTGCCGCCCTGCTCCTCTCCCCCGCAGCGGCCCTTGCCGAAACCCGCGAATTCCCCAGCAAGAAGGCGCCCCTTTCCGTCGAGACGGTGGTGGACGGCCTCGACCAGCCCTGGTCGGTCGAAGTGCTGCCGGACGGCAGCTACCTCGTCTCCGAAAAGGGCGGCACGCTCCGCCGCATCGAGAACGGCAAGGTTTCCGCCCCCATCCGCGGCGTGCCGGAAGTGGCGACCAACGGCCAGGGCGGCCTTCTCGACATCGCCCTCGCACCCGATTTCGCAACCAGCCGCCAGCTCTACCTCACCTATGCCGCCCGCGGCGACGGCGGCGAAGGCACGGCCGTCGCCCGGGCCCGGCTTTCCGACGACGGCACGGCGCTGGAAGGCACGACGCGCATCTTCCTGATGAACGGCCTGACGGCGAGCGACCATCATTTCGGCTCGCGCATCGCCATCGCCAGGGACGGCAGCCTGTTCTTCGGCATCGGCGACCGGGGCGAGGACAGCCGCGCGCAGGACCCGCGCGACGATGCCGGCGCCATCCTGCACATCAATCCGGACGGCAGCCCCAATGCGGGAAATCCGTTCCTCGGCACGGCGGACGGGCGGCCGGAAATCTGGTCGAAGGGCCACCGCAACCCGCAGGGCCTCACCATCGACCCCAAGGACGGCACGCTGATCTCCGTCGAGCACGGCGCGCGCGGCGGCGACGAGGTGAACCTGCCGCAACCGGGCAGGAACTACGGCTGGCCGCTGGTCTCCTACGGCCGGCATTATTCCGGCGCGGAATTCGACCTCGGCTCCGCCGCGGAAGGCTACGAACAGCCGCTTTATTACTGGGATCCCTCCATCGCCCCCGGCGCCATCGCCGTCTATCGCGGCGCGATGTTCCCCGAATGGGACGGCAACCTCATCGTCACCGCGCTGAAATACCAGCTCGTCGCGCGCCTCGAACGGGACGGCAGCGGCGCCGTCGTCGCCGAGGAGCGGCTGTTCGGCGGCGAGTTCGGCCGCCTGCGCGATGTCGTCGTGGCGCCGGACGGCGCGCTGCTCCTGCTCACCGACGGAGAGGACGGCGCGCTGCTGCGCGTCTTCCGCTCTCCCGCGCCGTAGCCGGCCGGCCTTGCCATGCAACCGGCGCCCTGCTAGCACGAGGCAAGGCGCGCCCGCGCCAGCTTCCTTCCAACCCGGGACGACAGGCATGACGCGCGTTCAGGCGAACCTTCTGCTGTTGCTGGCCGGCGCCATCTGGGGCGCGGGGTTCATCGCCCAGTCGACGGCGATGGACAAGCTGGGGCCGATCTGGTTCATCGGTCTGCGCTTCGCCATGGCCACCGTGGTCGCCCTGCCCTTCGCCCTCTGGGAGAAGGCGCGCGCGACCGGCCCCGTGCGGCCGGCCGATGTCGCCGGCTTCGCCGTGACGGGCATCGCGCTCTTTGCCGCCGCCGCCTTCCAGCAGGTCGGCCTCCTGACCACGACCGTCACCAATTCCGGCTTCCTCACCGGCCTTTATGTCGTCTTCACGCCGATCCTCACGGTGCTGGTGCTGCGCCGGCTGCCGCACTGGATCGTCTGGCCCGCCGCCTTCATGGCGTGCCTCGGCATCTTCCTGCTTTCGGGCGGCACGCTCGCCGCCCTGACGGTGGGGGATTTCCTCACCATCGTCTGCGCGCTGCTCTGGTCCGTGCAGATGATCTGCGTCGGCGTCTTCGCCGGCCGCTCGGGCCGGCCCATCGCGCTGTCCGTGGTGCAGTTCGCCGTCTGCGCCGTGCTCGGCTGCGCGGCCGGCGCCCTCTTCGAGCCGATCAGCCTTGCGGCGATCAACGGCGCGCTGCCGGAAATCCTCTATGCCGGCCTCTTCTCCAGCGGCCTTGCCTTCATCTTCCAGAACGTCGCCCAGCGCTACACGACCGCCCCGCAGGCGGCCATCTTCCTGTCCAGCGAGGCGCTGTTCGCCGCCCTCTTCGGCATGCTGCTGCTCGGCGAGACGATCAGCCCGGCCGGCTATGCCGGCTGCGCCATCATCTTCCTTGCCATGCTTGCCGTGGAACTGGTGCCGGAACTGCTGCGCGCCCGCCGGCAGGGCGCTTCGGTCGAAGTATGACGCCCCTGCCGGCGCGCGCCTTCTTCCGCACCGCAATATAAATCATACCAGAACCGTAAAAACCCCATAAAAGCTGCGGGATTTCTCGGCAATCGCCTGGAATTTGACCAAAGTGAGGCATGTGAAAGAGCACGCAAAACTTTTGCTTGCCAATTCGAAGCAAACACATCACTCTTGCGCCGTTCGGGCAATTTGCGAACACGGGAAGACCTTGAATAAAAGCGCGCCGGAGACGCGAAACAATTCCGGGCAGCCGACATCTGGACGGTCGAAAGACCGTAAGGTTGGCTGGCTGTGGTGAAAACAGGACCCTTTCCTCAACCTCGAGAACTGCCTGCCTAACGCCCCCCGGGGCAAAACTGATATGCTGCCCGCCGCCAATATACGGGCAGAGAGAAAAGGACCTGACGCATGGCCGAAACTGGCACCGTAAAATTCTTCAACACCGAGAAGGGCTTTGGTTTCATCAAGCCCGACAACGGTGGCGCGGATATCTTTGTACACATTTCCGCCGTGCAGGCTTCCGGCCTGAACGGCCTTTCCGAAAACCAGAAGGTCAGCTTCGACACGGAACCCGATCGCCGCGGCAAAGGCCCCAAGGCGGTCAACCTGCAGATCGCCGGCTGACCGGCGCTTTCAGGAATTTCAAGTTGGAGCCCGGCAGAGATGCCGGGTTTTTTCGTTCAGCCTCCATTCAGCCGCGATCGCCTAGTTTGATGACGTCATTGACCGGCAGCGCCGGATTTAGAGGAACGACGTCATGAACAAAGTCATCAAGACCCTCGTGCTGTCCGCCGCCGTCGCCGCGACGACGCTTACCGCCACGGCCGGCGTCGTCGAAGCGCGCGACCGCCATGGCTACTGGCGTGACGGCGGCGACTACCGCCGGCATCACAACCGCGATGCCGTCGTCGGCGGCGCGCTCGGCCTCGCCACGGGCCTCATCATCGGCGGCGCCATCGCTTCCCAGCCGCGCTATGTCGAGCGCCGCACCTATGTGGAACCGGAATACTACCCCGAGCGCCGCGTGATCTACCGCCAGGCCCCCAGCTACGAGCCCTGGACGCAGTCCTGGTACGACTACTGCTCGCAGCGCTACCGCACGTTCGACCCGAACAGCGGCACCTTCGTCGGCTACGACGGCCGCGAACACTTCTGCACCGCCGGCTGATCGGCAGGCGGCATGAATGGAAAAGGCGGGTGCCGCGAGGCCCCGCCTTTTTGTTTGGCTTGGAGACGACTGCCCCTCATCCGCCTGCCGGCACCTTTGTAACTTCCCTTTGCCTGGGATTGGCGTTGTATTGCCAAGTGCGGTGGCGGATGAGAGACCGCAGCACCTTTGGGACACCAAGCCCGTGGGAGAGCTTGGGTCTTCATCCGCCGTTCCATCGAAC
>Ga0222419_100485_pt1 | contig 36585 bp, 33 predicted proteins | sample 1B20Ametagenome_FD_182474 | JGI IMG/M metagenome (GOLD analysis project Ga0222419, IMG submission 182474) | Enriched microbial communities from leaf-cutter ant dump, University of Wisconsin, Madison, United States - 1B20A (version 2) | ecosystem: Environmental > Terrestrial > Nest > Insects nest...
ATCCCGAACAGGACAGTGAAACGCCTTCGCGCCGATGATAGTGGGTGGACACCTGTGAAAGTAGGTCATCGTCAGGCTTCTATACCGCAAAGCCCCCGCAGACCCAGTCTGCGGGGGCTTTGTCTTTGGCGGGATGGGATAGAATGAGCTTTTCAAACGCCGGCGCACGGCCTGCGCCCTCCGCAGGAGACCTCATGATTCAAGGCGACGACACCCCCGACATGGACAAGGGCCTGAACCAGCGGCAGCTCGTCCACCTGATGTACGGCCTGTTCGCCGTGGGCATCCTGTCCGCGGGGATCTTCGGCGCGGCCGTCCTGGCCGCCGTGGTGCTGGCCTACCTGAAACGCGGCGACATGGTCGGCACCGTCTATGCCGGCCACATCGACTGGATCATCCGGACGTTCTGGTGGGGCTTGCTGTGGCTGGCGCTCAGCGCCGTGGCCAGCATGATCTTCGTCGGTTTCGTCACGGGCCTGGTGGCCGTGGTCTGGATCATCTATCGCATCGCCAAGGGCTGGCTGGCGCACTGGGCCGGGGAAACGCCGCTTCCGGGCCTGTGATCCTTCCGTGACCCCGTATCGGGGCATCCGGAGCGCCGCCTGAGGGCGGCGGCTGCCTCGCCTGGCGGCGGGGCGCTCGTCCGGCCAGGGGCCGGTCCGGATCCAGGGCAGGCGGGGCTGCCGCGACAGCCCGCCGCAACCCTGCTTATTTCAGGTGTTGGCTGACCAGCTTGGTCAGTTCGAACATCGAAACCTGGTCCTTGCCGAACAGGGGGCGCAGCTTGGCATCCGCATTGATGTTGCGGCGGTTCGCGGGATCCTGGAGATTGTGCTTCTTGATATAGTCCCAGATGCGCTTGGTGACTTCGGTGCGGGGCACGGCTTCGTTGCCGATCACGGCCGCCAGGGTGGCGCTGGGGGTCAGGGGCTTCATGAATGCCGCATTGGGTTTGCGACCGGACTTTTCGGTGGTTGCCATGTATGCAGGCTCCTACAGTGTTGAGTGAATAGCCCTCGCAGCATACCGCGTGTTTCCCCGAAAGACAAAACAGGATTGTCAGACCGTGTCACAGACTTCTTCCCATGCTTTCTCCGATCGCGGCGCGTCCCCGGACGGGGCTTCCGCCTCGCCCGCCCGCATCCGCCTGACCCGTCCCGACGACTGGCACCTGCATCTGCGCGACGGCGCGGTGCTGCGCAGCGTGGTGCTGGACTCCGCGCGGCAGTTCGGGCGCGCCATCATCATGCCCAACCTGAAGCCCCCGGTGCTGACGGTCGAGGACGCGCGCGCCTACCGCGAGCGCATCCTGGCCGCCCTGCGGCAGGCCGGCGGAGGCGAGGCGCCGTCCTTCGAGCCCCTGATGACCCTGTACCTGACCGACCGGACCGCGCCGGACGAGATCCGCCGGGCGCGCGACAGCGGCTTCGTGCACGGGGTGAAGCTCTACCCGGCCGGGGCGACGACCCATTCGGACGCCGGCGTGACGGACCTGCTGGGCCAGTGCCGGGCGACGCTCGCGGCCATGCAGGAATGCGGCATGCCGCTGCTGGTCCATGGCGAGGTCACCGATCCGGCGGTCGACCTGTTCGACCGCGAGGCCGTCTTCATCGAGCGGGTCATGCAGCCCCTGCGGCGGGCCTTTCCCGAACTGAAGGTGGTGTTCGAGCACCTGACCACGGCGGACGGCGCCGCCTATGTCATGGAAGCCGACGGCCCCATCGGCGCCACGCTGACGCCGCAGCACCTGCTGTACAACCGCAACGCCCTGTTCAAGGGCGGACTGCGGCCCCATTGGTACTGCCTGCCGGTCCTGAAGCGGGAAACCCACCGCCTGGCGTTGCTGCAGGCGGCGACCAGCGGCAATCCGCGGTTCTTCCTGGGGACGGACAGCGCGCCGCATCCGCGCGGCGCCAAGGAGCAGGATTGCGGCTGTGCGGGCTGCTACACGGCGCGCCATGCCATGGCGCTGTACGCGACGGCCTTCGAGTCCGTCGGCCGCCTGGACCGGCTGGAGGCCTTCGCCAGCCTGCACGGCCCGGCGTTCTACGGCCTGGCGCCCAATACGGGGACCCTGACCCTGGAGCGGGTGGAAAATCCCATTCCCCGGGAACTGCCGCTGGGCGACGACGTGGTCGTGCCGCTGGCGGCAGGGGAGACATTGACCTGGCGAGTGTCCGGGAGCGCCTGAGCCGCCCTTATTCGCCGCGCTTGTCTTCCAGCAGGGCCCAGCGTTCGAACAGGGCCTCCAGTCGGGTGTCCAGTTCGGACAGCGCCTGCTGGACGCGCTGGGCCTCGTCCGGGCCCTGGCTGTACAGGTCGGGGTCGGACAGGCGCGCCGCCAGGGCGACCTGCTCCGTTTCCAGGGCCGAGATCCGGTCGGGCAGCCTGGCCAGTTCCTCGGCCTCCCAGGGGGCCAGGCGATTCTTGCGCGGCTTGTCGGCGGCTTCGGCCGGCGCCGGCGCGCCGGCCGCTGGTTCTTTCGAGGCCTCGGGCGCGGCGGCGCGGCCCGGCCCGGATTGCCGTCCGGCGCGGGCCGCGGGGGTGTCCGTCGCGGCGGGACGCGGCCGCTGGGCCTCCCAGTCGTCGTAGCCGCCCACGTATTCCCGCCAGAGACCGTCACCCTCGGCGGCGATGGTCTGCGTGACCACGTTGTCCAGGAAGCTGCGGTCGTGGCTGACCAGCAGGACGGTGCCCTGGTAGTCCTGCAGCAGGCCTTCCAGCAGTTCCAGGGTGTCGATGTCCAGGTCGTTGGTGGGCTCGTCCAGCACCAGCACGTTGTGCGGCTGGGCGAACATGCGCGCCAGCGCCAGGCGGGCGCGCTCGCCCCCCGACAGGCTGGACACGGGAGAATGCGCGCGCGCGGCGGGGAACAGGAAGTCCTCCAGGTAGCTCATGACGTGCTTGCGCTGGCCGCCGATTTCGACCCACTCGCTGCCCGGGCTGATGGTGTCGGCCAGGGTGGCGGATTCGTCGAGGCGGTCGCGCATCTGGTCGAAGTAGCCGATCGACAGGTTGGTGCCCAGGCGCACGCTGCCGCGCAGGGGGCTCAGTTCGCCCAGCAGGATGCGCAGCAGCGTGGTCTTGCCGGCGCCGTTGGGGCCGATCAGGCCGATGCGGTCGCCGCGCTGGATCAGGGTGCTGAAGTCCCGGATCAGGACGCGGTCGCCATACCCGTGGGTGACGTCCAGCAGTTCGGCCACGAGCTTGCCGGAACGCTGGCCGTCGGCCAGCGAGAACCGCACCTGCCCTTGCTGGTCGCGCCGTTCGGCGCGCGCGCGGCGCAGGGCCTCCAGGCGGCGGACCCGGCCTTCGTTGCGGGTGCGGCGGGCCTCGATGCCCTTGCGGATCCAGACTTCTTCCTGGGACAGCAGCTTGTCGAAGCGGGCGTTGGCCTGCTGCTCGGCGTCCAGCCACTGGGCCTTGCGGGCCTGCCAGGCGGAGAAATTGCCGGGAAAGCTGAGCAGCCGGCCCCGGTCGAGTTCGACGATGCGGGTGGCGACGGCGTCCAGGAAGCGGCGGTCGTGGGTGATCAGCACCACCGCCGCGCGCGTGGCGCGCAGCAGGTCCTCCAGCCAGGCGATGCCGGCGAAGTCCAGGTGATTGGTCGGCTCGTCGAGCAGCAGCAGATCGGGTTCCTGGACCAGGGCGTGGGCCAGGGCCACGCGCTTGCGCGTGCCGCCGGACAGCCCGCGGATGGGCAGGTCCGGATCGAGCCCCAGCGCGTCGATCAGCGCCCCGGCGCGGGCCGAGCGCTGCCAGTCTTCCGTTTCCAGCAGGTCGCCGGACAGGTAGCCGAGGATGGTCTCGTCCTCGGGCAGGTCGGGTTCCTGCTCGACGGTGGCGATGCGCAGGCCGCCGCGCCGCCGGATCTCGCCGTCGTCGAGGCGGACGCGGCCGTCCAGGACGCGCAGCAGGGACGATTTGCCGGCGCCGTTGCGGCCGATCAGGCCGATGCGCTCGCCGGCGAGCAGATTCAGGTCGGCGTGGTCGAGCAGGGGATGGTGGCCGTAGGCGAGCTGGGCTTGGGCGAGGGCGAGCAGGGTATCGGACATGAGGCGGGCGGCGGAGAAGCGGTCGCTGGTCCCGGCGGCGGGCCGGGACCAAAAGCATATTGTCGCAGTTTGGCCGGGCCGGCGCCGGAGACCCCCGGCGCTGTCGTACAATGCCGTCGCGGGGCAGATCGGGCGATCGCGGTGCCGTCAGGCATCGAGGAAGGTCCGGACTCCATCGGGCGCGATAGCGGCTAACGGCCGTCCGGCGATCCTTTCGGGGAAAGCCGAGGACCAGGGCCACAGAGACGAGTCTGCCGCGGGGGTGCGCCGCATGGCGCACACCGGTACGGCCATCTCCGTACCGTCCGTCCGGCCAGTCCGGGCGGTCCGCGGCAGGGTGAAACGCGGCAACCTCTATCGGGAGCAACATCAAATAGGCATGCGCCGGCTTCGTGCCGACAGGGCGGCCCGTCCGAGCATGCGGGTAGATGGCTAGAGCGGTCCAGCAATGGCCCGCCCAGAGGAATGATCGCCCGCCGGGGCAACCCGGCGTACAGAATCCGGCCTATAGATCTGTTCCGCTTCTTCTTTCCGGCGCATGCGGCGACCCGTGCGGACGAGGTGGCCGCGTGCGCGCGGGCGGCCATAGGGAATTGTGCGCATTCGGTCCCTCCGGCGGCTGTGATACCCTGAATCACCATTTCGAACCGACGGCCCGCCGCGCGGATGCGCGGAGGGTACGCCGGCCGGATTCCCGTCGTGGAAATCCAGCAGGAGGCATCGGTGACGGATTCGACAGCATCATCCCTGTCGGAAACGGATGTCGGCCAGCGGCGTCCGCTGCTCGAAGTCCGTGACCTGACGAAAAGCTTCGGCGGCCTGCGGGCCGTGGATCATTGTTCCTTCCAGGTGGAACGTGGCACCATCACCGGCCTGATCGGCCCCAACGGCGCCGGCAAGACCACGGTGTTCAACCTCATGACCGGCTTCATCCCTCCCGATTCGGGGCGGATCCTGCTGGACGGCCAGGACATCGGCCACCTGCGCCCCGACCAGATATTCGCCCGCGGCCTATGCCGCACATTCCAGATTCCCCGCGAGCACGGCACCATGAGCGTCCTGGAAAACCTCATGCTGGTGCCGCCCGGACAATCGGGAGAGCGCTGGTGGAACGCCCTGCTGCGCCCGGGGCGGGTCAGGGACGAGGAAGCCCGCCACCTGCGCAAGGCGCGGGAAGTCCTGGAATACCTGCAGCTCACCCACGTCCAGCGAGAATACGCGGCCAACCTGTCGGGCGGGCAGAAGAAGCTGCTGGAAATGGGCCGCATGCTGATGGCGGACCCGCAGCTCATCCTGCTGGACGAGCCGGCGGCCGGGGTCAACCGCACGCTGCTGCAAAGCATCGTCCGGAACATCCAGACCCTGTCGCGCGAGCGCGGGATCACCTTCCTGCTGATCGAGCACGACATGAACATGGTCATGAGCCTGTGCGATCCGGTCATCGTCATGAGCGAAGGACGCAAGCTGGCCGAAGGCGCGCCCGACGCGGTGCGCAACGATCCGGCGGTGCTGGAGGCCTACCTGGGAGGGCAATATGCCGCTGCTGCGGGTTGACGCCGTCACGGCGGGCTACGGCGACACCGAGATCCTGCGCGCGGTGTCCATCCGGGTCGAGGCCGACGAGGTCGTCGCCATCATCGGCCCCAACGGGGCGGGCAAGTCCACCCTGATGAAGACGATCTTCGGCCTGCTGCATCCGCGCCAGGGCGCGATCGCCTTCGACGGCCACGACATCACCCACCAGGCGCCGCACCGCATCGTGCGGCTGGGCATGTGCTACGTGCCGCAGGTGGCCAATGTCTTCACCTCGCTGACGGTCGAGGAAAACCTGGAAATGGGCGCTTTCCCGATGGGCAAGGTCGACCTGTCGGCCAACAAGGACCGGGTCTACGCGATGTTTCCCAAGCTGCGCCAGCGCCGCCGGCAGCTGGCGGGCAAGATGTCCGGTGGCGAGCGGCAGATGGTCGCGATGGGCAGCGCCCTGATGATGAACCCCAGGCTGCTGCTGCTCGACGAGCCCACGGCGGCCCTGTCCCCGAAGCTCGTGGAAGAGATCTTCGAGCGCATCGCCCGGATCAACGACAGCGGCGTGGGCATCCTGATGGTCGAGCAGAACGCCCGGCAGTCGCTGGGGATGGCCCATCGCGGCTACGTGCTGGCCAACGGCGAGAACCGTCACGAGGGCACGGGCCGGGACCTGCTCGAGGACCCGAACGTCGGGCGCCTCTACCTGGGAGGGTGACGCGATGATCGATGCGGCGCGGCCTGCGGCCGACAAGGGCATGCCCGTGGACTCTCCGGACGCCGAGGCGGTGGACGCCCGGGATCCGGGCGGCGCGCGCAGCAGCCGCTTCGTCGCCGGCGTGCTGCTGCTGGTGCTGGCCGGCATGTGGGTCGCGGGCTGGCTCTCGGGCACCAGCGCCGAGGACATGCTGTCCCTGACCGCGTGGGGCGTGATGCTGGGCGGCATCATCGCGCTGGGCGGCATCGGCCTCACCCTGTGCTACGGCGTCCTGAAATTCCCGAATTTCGCCCACGGGGAATTCCTGACCCTGGGGGCGTACGTGACCTACGGCATGGTGCTCGTCCTGCCGCAGTCCGACCCCATCTGGCGGTTCTCCTTCGGCTGGGAACTCCTCGCCGGCCTGCTGGTGGCGGCGGCGGTCACCGCCGTCGTGGCGATCGTGATCGACCGGCTGCTGTACCGGCCGTTGCGCAGGCACCAGTCGCCGCTCGTGCTGCTGGCCATGGCCTCGCTGGGCATGGAATTCCTGCTGCGGGGCATCGTCTATCTCGTCTGGGGGTCGGACTTCCATTTCTATTATTCCGGGCGCTCCAATCCGGCGCTGTACCTGCCCTTCGGCCTGCGCCTGCAGGCGGACCAGCTCTTCGTCTTCGCCCTGGCGCTCGTCCTGGTGGCGCTGCTGTACTGGATGCTGACCCGCACGCGCATCGGCAAGGCCATGCGCGCGACGGCCGACAATCCCGACCTGGCCCAGGTGCGCGGCATCGACACCGAGCAGGTCGTCGCCTGGACCTGGACCATCGGCGCGGGCCTGGCCGCCGTCGGCGGCGTCATGTACGGACTGGCGTCGCAGATGCGGCCGGACATGGGCTTCGTCCTGCTGCTGCCCCTGTTCGCGGGGGTGATCATGGGCGGGATCGGCAGCGCCTGGGGCGCGCTGGTCGGATCGATCATCATCGGGGTCGCGATGCAGCTGACGTCCGCCTTCCTGAATCCGGCCTACGGGCCGGCGGTCGCCTTCGTCCTGATGGTGCTGGTGCTGCTGATGCGGCCCCAGGGGCTGTTCGCCCAACGCTAGGAGCCTATGCCATGGACCCGCTGCTGCTGCTCAAAGCCTGCTTTCTGCTGGTGCCCGCCTTTCTGCTGGGGTGCCTGCTGTTCTCGCGCTGGCGCTGGCGGGCGCGCCTGCCGGCCGCCCTCGTCCTGGGCGGCGTCCTGGCCTTCAGCGTCGCGGGCCTGCTGCCCGGCGCCATGGACTACCTGGTGTCCTTCAGCATCATGGCGATCATCTATTCGATCCTGTCGCTGGGCCTGAACGCGCAATGGGGATACAACGGCCACCTGAATTTCGGCGTGGCCGGCTTCTTCGCCGTGGGCGCGTTCACCATGGCGCTGTTCGTCACCACGCCGCCCTCGGGCCTGATGGCGGCCTACGCCCATCAGTGGTTCGGGCTGGACGCGCCCTATCTGGTCGGCATGGCGGCCGCCGGCGTCATGGCGGGCGTCGTGGCCTGGCTGATCGCCCAGCCCATCCTGCACCTGCGGGCGGATTTCCTGGCGATCGCCACGCTGGGGATCGCCGAGATCATCCGGCTCGTCTTCCAGAACGAGCGCTGGCTGGCCAACGGGCCGCAGCCCATGTCCGGCATTCCGCAGCCCCTGTCCTGCGTCTTCGACAGCGCGGGCTGCGGCTGGCTGCCGGACGCCCTGCACTCCGCGCTGTCCATCATGCAGCCCAGGGACTACGGCTATCTGTACCTGGTGATCGTCACGCTCGCGCTGGCCCTGGTGTACGTCGTGCTGGAGGCCATGGTGCGTTCCCCCTGGGGGCGCGCGCTGCGCGCCGTCCGTGACGAGGAGGACTCGGCCGCCATGAGCGGCAAGCACGTCAAGTCCCTGCGCGTGCAGTCCTTCGTGCTGGGCGCCGTCGTCATCGGCGTGGCCGGCGCCCTGTATGCGCCGTACATGGTCACGATCGACTACAGCCACTTCAAGCCCCTGTTCGCCACGTTCCTGGTCTGGGTGATGCTGATGCTGGGGGGCAGCGGCAACAACAAGGGCGCGATCCTGGGCGCCTTCGTGATCTGGGCCGTCTGGAGCGGCACGGGCTTCGTCACGGATTACCTGCAGGTCGCCCTGCAGGGGATCGCCCCCGACGTGGCCTCGCGCATGTCCTTCCTGCGCTGGGCCTTCGTGGGGCTGCTGCTGGCGCTCATCGTGCTGTATCGGCCGCAGGGCATCCTGCCCGAAAAAAAGCGCGTGTCCCGATTCCTGGACGGGGAGCCGGAGGACTGAGCCCGGCTTTCCGATGCGCCCGACGGGAAAAAGGCCACGCGGACGTGGCCTTTTCACTGTGGCGCGCGGCGCGGATCAGCTGGCCGGGATGTCCTTGGCGGCGACCATCTTCACCGTCTCGATCTTGTCCCCGGTGTACTTCCAGATGTTGACGGGCGTGATGACGTCGCCGTTCTTGTCGAAGTCGCACGGGCCGGCGACCCCGTTGTAGTTGATCTTCTTCTTGTCCTTCAGCGCCTTGAGCATCGCGGTGACCCGGCCCTGGTCGCCGCCGTCGATCATCTCGCCCGGCGGGTTGGAGACCTTGCGCAGTTCGTCGCGCAGCATCGCGCCTGTGATCTTCGAGGCGTCGGTGGCGCCCCCGGCCACGACGGCGGCCATGGCCAGCCCCGCGACCAGGCCGGCGTCGTACGAGCAGGTGGTGAACGGCGGGAAGTGGTCGTATTTGTAGGTCGCCATGTAGGTCTTGGCGAAGTCCTTGTAGGACTGCGTGGTGGTGTCCTCGCCGGGTGCCGTGCCGTAGCGGCCGTCCATGTCCTTGGCGCCGACCTCCTTGATGATGTCGATGCTGGCATTGCCGTCGGTGAACTGCCAGTGGGTGAAGTTGAAAGTGTCGCGGGATTCCTTGCAGATGGCGATGGTATGCGCCGGGTAGCTGACGATGAGGAGCAGGTCGGGCTTGTCCTTCAGGGCCTGGGACAGCATGGACTTGTAGGTCGGCTGGACTTCCTCGGGGTGCGGGACTTCGGCCAGGACGGTGCCGCCGCGCTTCTTGAAGGCGGCGGCGAAGGCGTTGGACAGGCCTTGTCCGTAGGGGTTGTTGATGTAGATGGTGGCGACGCGCTTGAACTTGTAGTCCGGGTCGATTTCGCCGTTGACGAACTGGGCGGCCACCACGCCCTGCATGGCGTCGGACGCGCTGGTGCGGAACAGCAGGTCGGCCTTGGCGTCGGCGGGCAGCACGCTGACCAGCGGGGACGTGGTGCCGTTGCCGATCTGCAGGACGCCCGACGGGATGGTGACCGAGGTCGCGACGGCGACCGTGACGCCGCTGGACCAGCCGTTGATGATGACCGGCGTGTGCTGGGTGTCGATCATCTGGCGGGCCGCCTGGACGCCGACCGTCGGCAGGGTGGCGCTGTCGGCCGTGACGTGGTGGGCGATGACGGGGCCGCCGAAGACTTCCTTGGCGGCCGTGTTGATCTGGTCGACGGCGAGCTTCACCGCGTCGCGGTAATAGGGGCCGAATTCGGCCGCGGAGCCCGTCATGGGCAGGACCTGGCCCAGGTTGATGGCGGGCGGGGCGCCCGCGGCCAGGGCGCGATGCAGCGGCAGCACGCCGCCGAGCATCAGGACGCCGCCCGTGGCCCCGACAGACTGCAGGAAATGGCGGCGCGAGTGGGGGAAATGGGTCTGATCCGACATGTGAAGAACTCCTTTCTGGTGACTGACGAGACGGCAGGCAAACGCAAAAAAGGCTCGGATGCTTTCGAGTCTGGCACCCGGGAATGCCGGTGTTTCAGCCCGGATGGTGAAAGTTCATTACATCGGCTGCTCCCTGGCGTGTCAATCGGGAATTGGTGCAGGTCCGGGCCGCGCCGGCCCGCGGCCGCAAAGGCCCCGACCTGATAAAGGACTTTCAATTTGGTTTCCAATCTATTGATTTTTCAGGTTTTTATTTCTCGATCAATTCTTAAAAATAGTTGTAAGTGCTTGTTGTCATTGAATAAATTTCAATTTTTGCCTTGACCGGTATCGATCCATCCCGTAGAGTGGGACAAAGTAGATTTTTGTGTCATGAAGTGGGAGGAAACCCTTCGTGTTTCAAGGAAGCAGCGCGCTCACGCTGGATGCCAAGGGCCGGATGTCCATTCCGGCCCGGCATCGTGACGTCCTGCAGTCCGAGGAACAGGGGCGCCTGACCCTGACGCGGCATCCGGACGGCTGCCTGATGCTCTATCCCCGCTCCACCTGGGAAGAAAAGCGCAAGCAGATCGCGGCGCTGCCGGCCTCGGCGCGTCCCCTGCAGCGCCTGCTGCTGGGCAACGCCCAGGACGTGGACATGGACGGGGCGGGCCGCATCCTGGTGGCGCCGGAACTGCGCGCGGCGGCCGGCCTGAACCGGGAAGTCATGCTGCTGGGGCTGGGGTCGAACTTCGAATTGTGGGATCGCGCCCAGTGGGAGGCGCGTTGCATGGCGGACGTGGGCAACCTCGATCCGGCCATTCTTGAACAGATCTCTTTCTGAACCCGCACATGGCGTATTCCCATCGCACCGTTCTGCTGGAACCGGCCATCGACGCATTGTTGAGCCCCGCGTTCGGCCGTCGGTCGCCGGTGCCGGCGGCGGAAGCCCCGCCGCTGGACGGCGTGTACGTGGACGGGACTTTCGGGCGCGGGGGGCATAGCCGCCTGCTGCTGAGCCGGCTGGCCCCGGGGGCGCGGCTGCTGGTGTTCGACAAGGACCCCGCGGCCATCGCCGAGGCCCAGGCGCTGCGCGCCGCCGACGGACGGGTCGAGATCGTCCACGACGGTTTCGCCACGCTGGACGTCCAGCTCGACCGCCTGGGCATCGACCGGGTGGACGGCGTACTGCTGGACCTGGGCGTGTCTTCTCCCCAGATCGACGAGGCGGAACGCGGATTTTCGTTCATGCGGGATGGCCCGCTGGACATGCGCATGGACACCAGCCGTGGACAGACGGCGGCGCAATGGCTGGCCGAAGCCGACCAGGAACAGATCAAGGAGGTCATCGCAGATTATGGCGAAGAACGGTTTGCTTTCCAGATTGCAAAGGCGATTGTTGCGCGCCGCCAATCCGGGCCGCTGCGCACCACGGGCGAACTTGCCCAGCTCGTCGCCGGTGCCGTCCGTACGCGCGAAAAGGGTCAACACCCGGCCACCCGCACCTTTCAAGCTGTACGGATTCACATCAATGAAGAGCTCGCGCAGCTCGCGCACGCCCTCCCGGCAGCGCTGACCCGCCTGCGCGCGCGGGGGCGCCTGGCGGTGATCAGCTTCCACTCGCTGGAAGACCGCATGGTCAAGCAGTGCCTCGCCGCCGCCGCCCATCCGGGCCGGGACAGGGCGCGGCTGCCGATCCCCGAGCGGGACATGCCGCAGCCCTACGTGACCCTGCTGGGCCGCGTCCAGGCGGACGAGGCCGAGGTGGCGGACAACGTGCGCGCGCGTTCGGCCGTGCTGCGGGTGGCTGAACGCACCGACACGCCCCTGTCGCCCGAAGAGGCCGCCGGCTTCGTCCGCCTGCCGGGCCGCCCGGCCGCGCAGCGCCGGACGGGGAGGGCGGCGCGATGATCCGGCTGACCCTGTTCCTGGCGTTCCTGCTGATGGCCTCGGCCATTTCGCTGGTCACGGTGCGCTTCCAGACGCGCGAACTGTTCGTGGCGTCCGAGCGGCTGAAGTCCCACGCCCACGAACTGGACGCGGAATGGCGCCGGCTGCAGCTCGAGCGGGCGGAACTGGCCCGCAACGCCCGCATCGATTCGCTGGCCCGCGCGGACCTGCACCTGGTGTCGGTGACGCCGGATCGCACGATCTACCTGCAGCAGCCGGCCCCCGCCGCGACGGAGGGCCGGCCATGAAGCGCTTCGGCTTCCACGAAAGCCCCGTGCTGGCGAGCCGCCCGGCCTTCTGGCGCGCGCGGCTGGTGGTGATCGTGCTCATGCTGGGCTTCGCCGCGCTGGCGGCCAAGGCGCTGAACCTGCAGATCCTGTCCAACGAGTTCCTGCAGCGCCAGGGCGAGCGCCGCTACGAGCGCACCCTGGTCCTGCAGGCGTCGCGCGGCAAGATCCTGGACCGCAGCGGCTCGGTGGTGCTGGCCTCCAGCGTGCCGGCCAAGGCCATCTGGGCGATCCCCGAGGATTTCCACAAGGCCACCGACGCCCAGGTCGCCGACCTGGCGCGCCTGCTGGACGTCAAGCCGGCCGAACTGCGCCAGCGCACCCAGGACGAGGACAAGAACTTCGTCTACCTGCAGCGGCAGGTGTCCGCCGACAAGGCCAAGGCCGTCCAGCAGCTGAAGATCCCCGGCGTCCAGCAGCTGGCCGAGACGCGTCGCTTCTACCCGGAAGGCGAAGTCATGGCGCACATCGTCGGCTTCACCAACATCGAGGACCGCGGCATCGAAGGCATCGAGCTGGCGTTCAACGACCGGCTGTCGGGCCAGCCGGGTTCCCGGCGCGTGATCCGCGACCGGCTGGGCCGCGTGGTCGAGGACGTCCAGGCCGTGGTGCCGCCGGTCGACGGCCAGAACCTGCAGCTGTCCATCGACGCCGGCATCCAGTTCGACACCTACACGGCCCTCAAGGCCGCGATGAAGGAGCACCAGGCGCGCGCGGCGGCGGCCATCGTGCTGGACGCCCGTTCCGGCGAGATCCTGGCGATGGTCAACCTGCCGTCCTACGATCCGAACGACACCTCGGAGCGCACGGGGCAGGCGCTGCGCAACCGCGTCGTGACCGACACCTTCGAGCCCGGCTCCATCATGAAGCCGTTCACGGCCGCGCTGGCCCTGGACGAGGGCAAGATCACGACCCATACGCAGTTCGACACGGGCAACGGCCGCTACAGCTACCAGGGCGCCGTGATCTCCGACGTCAGCCGCAACGGCGTGCTGGACGTGGGCGGCATCATCCAGCGTTCCAGCAACATCGGCATGACCATGATTTCCGAGCGGCTGTCGTCCCAGGCGATGTGGGAGAAATTTTCGGCGCTGGGTTTCGGCCGTGTGCCGCAGACGCATTTCCCCGGCATGGCCTCGGGGCGCCTGCGGCCCTGGCAGCGCTGGCGGCCGATCGAGCGCGCCACCATGGCCTACGGCTATGGGCTGTCCGTGTCGCTGCTGCAGGTCGCGCACGCCTACACCGTCTTCGCCCGCAACGGCGACATGGTGTCGCTGTCCCTGCTGCGCCGCGAAGGCCAGCCCACCAGCGTCCAGGTCTACACGCCCCAGATCGCACTGCTGATGCGCGGCATGCTGGAAGCCGCCGCCGGCCCGGACGGCGCCAAGCTCGCCCGGGTCCAGGGCTACCGGGTGGCCGGCAAGAGCGGCACGGCGCGCAAGATCGTCAACGGCCAGTACAGCAAGACCAAATACCGCGGGTCCTTCGTGGGCCTGGCACCGGTGTCCGATCCGCGCATCGTCGTGGCCGTGTCCATCGATGAGCCGGGCGCCGGGGGGTATTATGGCGGCCGCGTGGCCGCACCCGTCTTTTCCGACATCGTTTCAAGCACCCTGCGCCGTCTCGGCGTGCGGCCGGACGCGCCCGTGGATTCCCTGGTGGCCGTGGCGGAGCAGGGGGGACGCACACAATGATTCTATTGGACATCATGGCCTGGCTGGACGAGCGGGTCGATCGCAAGGCGGACCTCTGCCTGGATTCGCGTCAGCTGCGGCCGGGCGACGTGTTTTTCGCCTGCCCCGGGATCGCCTCGGACGGCCGCGCCTATATGGAGACCGCCGTGGCGGCCGGTGCGGCCGCCATCGTCCGGCAGGCCGGCGGCGATCATCCCTCGCCCGCCGCCGTGCCGGTCCTGGAGGTTGAGAACTTGGCCGCGCTGCTGGGCGAGATCGCCCACCTGTGGTACGGCCGCCCGTCCGATGCCCTGACCGTGATCGCCGTCACCGGCACCAACGGCAAGACGTCCACCACGCAGTGGATCGCGGCGGCGCTGAACGCCGAGGGCATGCCCTGCGGCACCATCGGGACGCTGGGCGTGACCCTGGCCGACGGCGGCAACCTGGGCGGCGCGCTGACCACGCCGGACGTGCTGACGCTGCATCGCAGCCTGGCCGCCATCGTGCGCGGGGGCGGCGTGGCCGCCGCCATCGAGGCGTCCTCGATCGGGATCGAGCAGGGCCGCCTGGACGGCGTCAGCATCCAGGTCGCGGGCTTCACCAACCTGACCCGCGATCACCTGGACTACCACGGCACCGAAGCGCGCTACAAGCAGGCGAAGTTCGCCCTGTTCGCGCGTGCGGGCCTGCGCGGCGCGGTCATCAACGCCGACGACGCGGCGGGGCGGGAACTGCTGGCGGGCGAGGCGCCGTCCGGGCACCGGACGGGCTACAGCCTGCGGCGTGACGGCGCGGCGGCCTTCCGGGCCGAGGACATCCAGCACGGCGCCAACGGGCTGGTCTTCAACCTGGTGGCGCCCGACGGCAGTGCCCAGATCCTGACCCACCTGGTCGGGGAACACAATATTTCCAACCTGCTGCTGGTGGCCGGCGTGCTGCGCGAACTGGGCTGGGGCCTGAGCCGCATCGCCCGCGCCCTGGCCGTGCTGCATCCGGTGCCGGGCCGCCTGCAGGTGGTCACGGCGCTGGGCGGCGCCAGCGCGGCCCGTCCCCAGCCGCTGGTCGTGGTGGATTACGCGCATACGCCGGACGCGCTGGAACGCGCGCTGGAGGCCCTGCGGCCGCTGGCCCGGGATCGCGGCGGCCGCCTGCGCTGCGTGTTCGGCTGCGGCGGCGACCGGGACGCCGGCAAGCGGCCCCTGATGGGCGCCGCGGCGGCCCGGCTGGCCGACGCCGTCGTGGTCACCACCGACAATCCGCGCACTGAACCGCCCGAGGCCATCATCGAACAGATCGTGGCGGGCATGCCGGGTCGTCCGGACATCCGGATCGACCGGGCCGACGCCATCCTGGAAGGCATCTGGGGCGCGGGCGAGCGCGATGTGGTGCTGCTGGCCGGCAAGGGCCACGAGACCTACCAGGAAGTCCAGCATGCGCGCAGCCCCTTCGACGACCGCGAATGGGCGCGCTTCGCGCTGACCTGGCGACAGGGCGCGGAGCTGTCCACCGACACCCGCGCGCTGCCGTCCGGCGCCCTGTTCCTGGCGCTCGAGGGCGAACGCTTCGACGGCCACGACTACCTGGATGCGGCCGCCCGGGCCGGCGCGCGCGCCGCCGTCGTCGCCCGCTGGGTTCCCGGCGCCGGCCTGCCCCAGATCGTGCTGGGCGACACCCGCCTGGCCCTGCGGCGCGCGGCCACGGCCTGGCGGCGCCAGTTCCGCATGCCGGTCATCGCCGTGACCGGCAGCAACGGCAAGACCACGACCAAGGAAATGATCGCTGCGATCCTGGCGGCCTGGTGCGGCGCGGAAGGCCGCCTGGCGACGCGCGGCAACTTGAACAACGACATCGGCCTGCCGCTGACGGTGCTGCGGCTGCGTCCGGCGCATCGCGCCGCCGTCCTGGAACTGGGCATGAACCATCCGGGGGAAATTTCCGTGCTGGCCGCCATCGCCCAGCCCACGGTCGCACTGGTCAACAATGCCCAGCGCGAGCACCAGGAATTCATGAGCACGGTCGAGGCCGTGGCGCGCGAGAACGGCGCCGTGCTGCAGGCGCTGCCCGGCGACGGCGTGGCGGTGTTCCCCGCCGACGAGGACTACAGCGGCCTCTGGCGGGAACTGGCCGGCGACCGGCCGATGCGGCGCTTCGGCTTTTCCGACACGGCCGACGCGCATGCCTCGCAGATCCGCGCCGGGACGGCGCAGACGGAATTCCGCCTGCACCTGGGCGCGGAAACGGTCCCGGTCGTCCTGCATGCGCCGGGGCGCCACAATCTGCGCAACGCCCTGGCGGCGGCGGCCTGCGCCTGGGCGGCCGGCGCGCCCTCGGCGGCCATCGCGGCCGGCCTGGCGGCCTTCGCCCCGGTGGGCGGCCGGATGCAGCCCCGGCCGCTGCCCGACGGCTTCCAGCTGATCGACGACAGCTACAACGCCAATCCGGATTCCGTGCGCGCCGCCATCGACGTGCTGGCGGGGCTGGACGGACGGCGCATCCTGGTGCTGGGCGACATGGCCGAGGTCGGCGACCAGGGGCCGGCCATGCATGCCGAGGTCGGCGCCTATGCCCGCCAGTGCGGCGTGGACGCGCTGCTGACCCTGGGCCCCGCCGCCCGGGGGGCCGCTCAGGCCTTCGGCCCGCAGGCCCAGGCCTTCGACGCGTTCGACGAACTGCTGCCGCACCTGCTGGCGGCGCGCCCGGGCCACATCCTGGTCAAGGGCTCGCGCAGCATGCGCATGGAGCGCGTGGTGCAGGCGCTCGACACGGACGCGTCCGCGCGGGGGGGCGAGCATGCTGCTTGAACTGGCGCGCTGGCTGTCCGACGAGCATTTCCGCGCCTTCGGCGTGGTGGAATACATCACTTTCCGCGCGCTGCTGGCCTGCGCCACGGCGCTGGCCATCGGCCTGCTGGCCGGCCCCTGGCTGATCCGTCGCCTGACGGCCCTGAAGATCGGCCAGGCGGTGCGCAGCTACGGTCCGCAGACGCACCTGCAGAAGAACGGCACCCCCACCATGGGCGGCGCGCTGATCCTGATCGGCATCGGCATCAGTACCCTGCTGTGGGCGGACTGGACCAACCGCTTCGTCTGGGTGGTGCTGCTGGTGACCTTCGGGTTCGGCTGGATCGGCTGGGCCGACGACTACCGCAAGGTCGTGCACCACGATCCGGAAGGCATGCCGGCGCGGCAGAAATTCTTCTGGCAGGCGCTGATCGGCGGCGTGGCCGCCGTGTACCTCAGCTTCGCCGTGTCGGCGCCGGCCAACACGGCGCTCTGGCCGCTGTTCCGCGAATGGGTCCTGAGCGGCTTTTCCATGCCGCTGCCGGCGCGCGCCGACCTGATCGTGCCGTTCTTCAAGACCGTCAGCTATCCGCTGGGCGTGTTCGGCTTCGGCGCGCTGACCTGGCTGGTGATCGTGGGCACCAGCAACGCCGTCAACCTGACCGACGGCCTGGACGGCCTGGCGATCATGCCCACCGTGATGATCGGTTCGGCCCTGGGCATCTTCGCCTACGTGGTCGGGCGGGTGGACTATTCCAAGTACCTGCTGTTCCCCTACATCCCGGGCGCCTCCGAGCTGATGGTGATCTGCGCGGCCATCGCGGGCGCGGGCCTGGCGTTCCTGTGGTTCAACACCTATCCCGCCCAGGTCTTCATGGGCGACGTGGGCGCCCTGGCGCTGGGCGGCGCGCTGGGCACGATCGCCGTCATCGTGCGCCAGGAGATCGTCCTGTTCATCATGGGCGGGGTGTTCGTGGTCGAGACCCTGTCGGTGATGCTGCAGGTTACCTGGTTCAAGTACACCAAGAAACGCTATGGGGAAGGCCGCCGGATCTTCCGCATGGCCCCGCTGCACCACCATTTCGAGGTGGGCGGCTGGAAGGAAACCCAGGTGGTGGTCCGTTTCTGGATCATCACCATGATGCTGGTCATGATCGGCCTGGCCAGCCTGAAACTGCGATGACGAGCGCCTGCGACTTCCCCTCCCTGCGCCGCGACGGCCTGACCCTGATCCTGGGATTGGGGGAAACGGGCGTGGCGGCGGCGCGCTGGTGCGCCGCGCGGGGCGCCCGCCTGCGGGTGCTGGACACGCGCGCGCAGCCGGGCGGGCTGGACGCCCTGAAGGCGGACGGCGTCGATGCCGACCTGCGCCTGGGGCCCGATGCCCTGGCGGCCGAGGCGCTCGACGGCGTCCACACGCTGGTGCTCAGCCCGGGCCTGAATCCCCGCGGGGCGCCCGTGGCCGGCCTGCTGGCGGCGGCGCGCGAGCGCGGCGTCGAGGTCCTGGGCGAGATCGAACTGTTCGCCCGCGCGCTGGCCGACCTGCGCGCGCAGGGCTACGCGCCCGCCTTGCTGGCGGTGACGGGCACCAACGGCAAGACCACGGTCACGTCGCTGACGCGCCATCTGGCCGAGGCGTGCGGCCGCCGCGTGCGCGCGGCCGGCAACATCGGCCCGGCCGCGCTCGCCAGCCTGAAGGACGCGCTGGACCGGGACGACCTGCCCGAGGTCTGGGTGCTGGAACTGTCCAGCTTCCAGCTGGAAGCCACTTCCACCCTGGCGCCCGACGCGGCCGCGGTGCTCAACGTCACGCAGGACCACCTGGACTGGCACGGCTCGATGCGGGCCTACGCGGCGGCCAAGGCACGGCTGCTGGAGATGGCGCGGATCGCCGTCGTCAACCGCGACGATCCGCTGGTGCGTGACATGGTCCGCGACCTGGCCGACGAACGGGTGCGCGGTTTCGGGGCGGACGCGCCGGTCCTGGCGGGGGATTTCGGCCTGCTGACGCAGCAGGGCCTGGCCTGGCTGGCGATGGCCCCGGAAGCCGAGACGGATCCGGCCGCCCCGGCGCCGGCCCGCCGCCGCCGCGCGGCGCGCGACGAGGCGCCCGTCCGGCGGCCTGCCGTGCCCGCCCAGGCGCTGATGCCGGCCGAGGCGCTGCGGATCCGGGGCACCCACAACGCGCTCAATGCGCTGGCGGCGCTGGCCCTGGGCCGCGCCATCGGCCTGGACTGGGCGCCGATGCTGCACGCCCTGCGCGGCTACCGGGGCGAGGCGCACCGCACGGAATTCGTGCGCGCGATCGCGGGGGTCGACTTCATCGACGACAGCAAGGGGACCAACGTGGGCGCCACGCTGGCCGCCCTGAAGGGGCTGGGCCGGCCGGTGGTGCTGATCGCCGGCGGCCTGGGCAAGGGTCAGGATTTCTCGCCCCTGGCGCCTGCCGTGCGCGCCCATGCGCGCGCCGTGCTGCTGATCGGCCAGGACGGGCCGCTGATCGGCCGTGCGCTGGCCGACTGCGGCGTGCCGCTGCGGTCCTGCGCGACGCTGGAGGACGCCGTGGCCCAGGGCCTGGAACTGGCGCGGCCGGGCGACGCCGTGCTGCTGTCGCCGGCCTGCGCCAGCATGGACATGTTCCGCAACTACGCCCACCGCAGCGAATGCTTCGTCGAAGCCGTGCGCGAGCTTGCGATCGAACGCGGGGAGGTCGCATGAGCGTACTGGGCACCCTGAGCGGCGGCGTGAACGCGGTGCGGCCGGGCCGCACGGCCATGCCCAGCGTGGACGTGGGCCTGATCGTGGCGGTCAGCGCCCTGGTCCTGTTCGGCCTGCTCATGGTGTATTCGGCCTCGATCGCCCTGGCCGACGGGCCGCGCTACGAAAGCTACGGCCGCTTCTATTTCGTCGGCCGCCATGCCGCCTTCATCGTCATCGGCCTGCTGGCCGCGCTGTTCACCGCCAGCATCCCGATGCGGATCTGGCAGAAGGTCGCCGTGCCCCTGTTCATCCTGGCGCTGGTCCTGCTGATGGTGGTGTTGGTGCCCGGCATCGGCCGCGAGGTCAACGGCGCCCGGCGCTGGCTGCCCCTGGGGCCGGTGAATTTCCAGCCCTCGGAACTCATGAAGGCCGCCATCCTGCTGTACGCGGCCGATTACGTGGTGCGCAAGCAGTCCCACCTGCAGGGTTTCGTGCGCGGCTTCGTGCGCGGCTTCGCCCCCATGGCGCTGGCGCTGATGCTGGTCGGGGTGCTGCTGCTGCTGGAACCCGACCTGGGCGCCTTCATCGTCATCGGCGCCATCGCCGTCGGCATCCTCTTCATCGGCGGGATCAACCTCAAGCTGTTCACCCTGCTGCTGGGCGGGGTGATGTCCAGCTTCCTGATGCTGATCTGGCTGTCGCCCTGGCGCCGCGAGCGCCTGTTCGTCTACCTGGACCCCTGGAATCCGGACAACGCCTACGGCAGCGCCTACCAGCTGTCCCATTCCCTGATCGCCCTGGGGCGGGGGGAATGGTTCGGCGTCGGCCTGGGCGCCAGCATCGAGAAACTGCATTACCTGCCCGAGGCGCATACCGACTTCATCGTCGCCGTCATCGGCGAGGAGCTCGGCCTGGTCGGGGTGCTGTGCCTGATCGCCGTGTTCGTCTACGTCGTGATGCGCGGCTTCGACATCGCACGCCAGGCCATGGTGCTGGAACGGGTCTTCGACGGCCTGGTCGCCCAGGGCGTGGCCCTGTGGATGGGCGTGCAGGCCTTCATCAACGTCGGCGTCTGCCTGGGGCTGCTGCCGACCAAGGGACTGACCCTGCCGCTGGTCAGCTACGGCGGCTCGGGCATCGTCATGAACCTGGCGGCCATCGCGCTGTTGCTGCGGGTGGACTACGAGACCCGCTGCATGATGCGGGGGAAGCGGCGATGAGCGCGCGCACGATCCTCGTCATGGCGGGCGGCACGGGTGGGCATATCATGCCGGGGCTGGCCGTGGCCGAGGTCCTGCGCGCCGACGGCTGGCGCGTGCTGTGGCTGGGCGATCCGGAGCGCATGGAAGGCCGCCTGGTGCCGGCGCGCGGCATCGAGCTGCTGCCGCTGCGTTTCGGCGGCGTGCGCGGCAAGGGCGCCGCGGCCCTGCTGAAGCTGCCGTTCACCCTGGGCGCCGCCTGCCTGCGGGCGCGCCGGCTGCTGCGCGCGCATCGTCCCGACGTGGTGCTGGGCATGGGCGGCTACGCGGCCTTCCCGGGCGGCCTGATGGCGCGCCTGGCGGGCATCCCCCTGGTCGTGCACGAGCAGAACGCCGTGGCGGGCACCGCCAACCGCGTCCTGGCCCGCTTCGCCAGCCGGGTGCTGTGCGGTTTTCCGGGTGCGCTGCCCGATGCCCTGATGGTGGGCAATCCGGTGCGCGCCGCGCTGGAATCGATGACGCCGGCGGGCGAGCGCTACGCCGGCCGCCAGGGGCCGCTGCGCCTGCTGGTGGTGGGAGGCAGCCTGGGGGCGGCCCGCCTGAACGAACTGGTGCCCGAGGCCGTGGCGCTGCTGCCGGCGGAGTCCCGGCCGCGGGTGCGCCACCAGGCGGGCGAGCGCCACGCCGAGGGCGTGCGCCGGCATTACGAACGCCTGGGCGTCGAAGGAGAGGTCTCGGCCTTCATCGACGACATGGCGGAGGCCCTGGGCTGGGCCGACCTGGTCGTCTGCCGGGCCGGCGCGATGACCGTGGCCGAGGTCGCGGCCGTGGGCGTGGCGGCCCTGTTCGTCCCGCTGCCGCACGCCATCGACGACCACCAGACGGCCAACGCCCGCTATCTGTCGGAGTGCGGAGGAGGGTGGATGATGCCCCAGGCCGGCCTGGACGCGGCCGGGCTGTCGGCCTGGCTGGCCGCGCGCCAGCGGCCCGAGCTGGCCGCCGTGGCCGCCCATGCCCGCGAACACGCAAGTCTGAACGCCGCGCAGCTGATCGCCGATGCCTGCGTCCACAGCCTGGAGGAATCGGCATGAAGCATCGCATCCGCAACATCCACTTCGTCGGCATCGGCGGTTCGGGCATGAGCGGCATCGCCGAGGTCCTGCTGAACCTGGGCTATTCCATCAGCGGCTCCGATGTCCAGGAGACCGCCGTGACGCGGCGGCTGGCGTCGCTGGGCGCGCGCATCCTGATCGGCCACGCTGCCGAAAACATCCAGGGCGCCGGCGCCCTGGTCACGTCCACCGCCATCCACGCGGACAATCCGGAAGTGCTGGCGGCCCGCGCCGCGCGCGTTCCCGTGGTGCCCCGCGCCCTGATGCTGGCCGAGCTGATGCGCCTGAAGCGCGGCATCGCCATCGCCGGCACGCACGGCAAGACCACCACCACCAGCCTCGTGGCCAGCGTGCTGGCGGCGGGCGGGCTGGACCCCACCTTCGTCATCGGCGGGCGGCTGAATGCGGCCGACGCCAACGCGCGGCTGGGCCAGGGCGACTACATCGTCGTCGAGGCCGACGAGTCCGACGCCTCGTTCCTGAACCTGCTGCCGGTGATGGCCATCATCACCAACATCGACCTCGACCACATGGACACCTACGGGCACGACGTGGCGCGCCTCAAGAGCGCCTTCGTCGAGTTCACCCAGCGCCTGCCGTTCTACGGCAGCGCGGTGCTGTGCGTGGACGACGCCAACGTGCGCGAGATCATCCCCTTCGTGTCGCGGCCCGTGACGACCTACGGCATCGACATGCCGGCCCAGGTGCGCGCGCGCGACCTGCGCGCCGACGGCACCGCCATGTGCTTCGAGGTCGAACGCCAGGGCGCCCAGGGCGACCTGGCGCCCCTGTCCGTGCGCCTGAACCTGCCGGGCCGGCACAACGTGCTCAACGCCCTGGCCACCATCGCCGTCGCCACCGAACTGGGCGTGCCCGACGAGGCCATCGCCGAGGCGCTGGCCCAGTTCCGCGGCGTGGGGCGCCGCTTCACCCAGGTCGGCCGCTTCCCGGTGGTGGAAAAGAACGGCGGCGGTACCTATACCGTGATCGACGACTACGGCCATCATCCGGTCGAGATGGCGGCGACCCTGGCGGCCGCGCGCGGCGCCTGGCCGGACCGCCGCATCGTGCTCGCCTTCCAGCCGCACCGCTACACGCGCACGCGCGACTGCTTCGAGGATTTCGTGCGCGTGCTGGGTTCGGCCGACGCGGTGCTGCTGACCGAGGTCTATGCGGCCGGCGAGGCCCCCCTGGTCGCCGCCGACGGGCGCGCGCTGGCGCGCGGCCTGCGGGTGGCCGGCAAGGTCGAGCCGGTGTTCGTCGAGGACGTGGCCGACATGGCGGCCGCGATCGGGGATTTCGCCCGCGACGGGGACATCGTGATCATCATGGGGGCGGGGTCCATCAGCCGCGTCCCCGCGCAACTGGGGAGTCCGCTATGAGCCAGGCATTCGGCCGCGTGGGCGTGCTGTACGGCGGCAGTTCCGCCGAGCGGGAAGTCTCGCTGATGTCGGGCGCCGGGGTCTGCGCCGCGCTGCGCGAGGAAGGCGTCGACGCCCATCTGTTCGACACTGGGGAACGCACCCTGGCGGAACTGGCGGCGGCGGGCTTCGACCGCGTCTTCATCGCCCTGCACGGGCGCTACGGCGAGGACGGCACGCTGCAGGGCGCGCTGGAGCTGTTGCGGATCCCCTATACCGGCAGCGGTCCGCTGGCGTCCTGCCTGGCCATGGACAAGATCGCCACCAAGCGCCTGTGGCTGCAGCACGGGCTGCCCACGCCGCGCTTCGCCGAACTCGCCTGCGACGCCGACCCGGCGGGCCTGGTCGAGACCCTGGGCCTGCCGCTGATCGTCAAGCCGCCGCACGAGGGCTCGACGCTGGGCCTGACCCGGGTCGAATCGGCGGACCAGCTGCGCGACGCGCAGGCGCTGGCCTGCCGGTTCGACGACCTGGCCCTGGCCGAGCAGTTCGTCCGGGGGCGCGAGCTGACCATCCCGGTCCTGGGGACGGGGGCGGACGCGCGGTCCCTGCCGGTGATCGAGATCTTCGCGCCCGAGGGCAACTACGACTACCAGAACAAGTACGTGTCCAACGACACCCGCTACGGCTGCCCGGCCGATCTGCCGGACGACCTGACGCGGCACATCCAGGACCTGGCCGTGCGCGCCTACCGGGCGCTGGGCTGCGAAGGCTGGGGCCGGGCCGACGTGATGCTCGACGAGCAGGAACGGCCCTGGCTGCTGGAAATGAACACTTCGCCGGGCATGACGAGCCATTCGCTCGTGCCCATGGGCGCGCGGGCCGCTGGCATGAGCTACGGCCGGCTGTGCGTGGAAATCCTGTCGACGGCGCGCTGCAAGCTGCGCCAGGCGGCCTGAGGGAGGATCCGGACGTGTTCGCCGAAGCCCGACTGACCAATCTGATCGCCAACCTGCTGGCTTTGCTGGCGGTGTTGTCGATCGTGGTCGGGGCCGTGGTCTGGACCATCCGGCGGCCTTATTTCTCGATTTCCCGGATCGAGCTGGCCCCGGCGGCCGGCTCGACCCTGCAATACGTCACGCCGCTGAACCTGCAGACCGCCCTGGCGGGCCAGGTGCGGGGCAATTTCTTCCTGATGGACCTGGACGCGGCCCGGCGCCGCATCGAGGCCGCGCCCTGGGTGCGCCACGCCGTCGTCCGCCGGGTGTGGCCGGCGACCCTGCAGGTGCGCATCGAGGAGCAGCAGCCGCTGGCCTACTGGAACGAGAATCAGATGATCAACACCTGGGGCGAGGCCTTCACGGCCAACCAGGGCGAGCTGCCCGACGACCTGGACCTGCCCCAGCTGAACGGCCCGGTGAATTCCGAGCGGCTGGTGGTGCAGCGCTACGCCGAGATCGCCCGCTGGTTCGCTCCGCTGGGCCTGAGCGTGCGCGAGGCCACGTTGACCCCCCGTTATGCCTGGGAAGTCACGCTGTCCGACGACGTCCGCCTGACGCTGGGCCGGGACCCGGCCGCCGACGTCGCCGATCCCCACGGGCGCTCCGGCGCCCTGCCGTTCGCCGCCCGCATCGAACGCTTCGTCCAGGCCTGGCCGGAACTGACCCGGCGCCTGGGCGGCCGCATGATCGCCAGCGCCGACCTGCGCTATCCGAACGGATTCGCCATCACGCTGTCCCCCGAAACCTCCGCATCCTCCCGATCGACCAGACCATGACCCGTGACATCAAAGACCTGATCGTTGCACTCGATATCGGCACCAGCAAGGTGGCCGCCGTCGTTGCCGAAATCCTGCCCGACGGCGGGTTCGAGGTGCTGGGCCTGGGACAGCACGAGTCCGAGGGCATGCGCAAGGGCGTGGTGGTCAACATCGAGTCCACCGTGAACTCGATCCAGCGCGCGCTGGAGGAAGCCGAGCTGATGGCCGACTGCAAGATCCGCGAGGTCTACACCGGCATCGCGGGCAGCCACATCACCAGCTTCAATTCCAGCGGCATGGTGGCGGTCAAGGACAAGGAAGTCACCGCCACCGACGTCGCGCGCGTGATCGAGACGGCCAAGGCGGTCAACATCCCGACCGACCAGCAGGTGCTGCACGTGCTGACGCAGGAGTTCATCGTCGACGCGCAGGAGGACATCCGCGAGCCGATCGGCATGAGCGGCATGCGCCTGGAGGTGCGCGTGCACATCGTCACGGGCGCGGTCAGCGCGGCCCAGAACATCGTCAAGTGCGTGCGCCGCTGCGGCCTGGAGGTCCAGGACCTGATCCTGCAGCCGCTCGCCTCCAGCCTGTCGTGCCTGACGGCCGACGAGAAGGAACTGGGCGTGGTGCTGGTGGACATCGGCGGGGGCACCACCGACATCGCCATCTACACCGGCGGCGCGATCCGCCACACCTCGGTGATCCCGATCGCGGGCGACCAGGTCACCAGCGACATCGCCGCCATGCTGCGCACGCCGACGCCGGACGCCGAGGAAATCAAGCTGCGCCACGGCATCGCCAAGCAGGCGCTGGTCGACGCCGAGGAAATGATCGAAGTGCCGGGCCTGGGGGACCGCCCCAACCGCAGCGTCAAGCGCCAGGCCCTGGGCGCGGTGATCGAGCCGCGCATGGAGGAATTGTTCGGTTTCGTGCAGCAGGTGGTGCGCGAATCCGGCTACGAGGAATTGCTGTCGTCCGGGGTCGTGCTGACCGGCGGGACGGCGCTCATGCCGGGCATGGTGGAGCTGGCCGAGGACGTGTTCCTCAAGCCGGTTCGCGTCGCCGTGCCCATGTACGAGGGAAGTCTGGCCGACGTGATGCGCAATCCGCGCTTCTCGACGGTGATGGGCTTGCTGACCGAGGCGCGCATGCAGCGCGCCCGCGGCCGCAAGGTGGCGCAACAGAAGGGAACGGTCAAGTCCATTCTGGCGCGCATGAAGGAGTGGTTCATGAACTGAGGCGGCGCCAAGGCCGTCCTGGACATGGGCTTTTCAGGGGAAGTTGTTCGTTTTTCCGTATGTGAGGGAGTCAATCATGATGAATTTCGAGATGCTGGATACCAGCAGAAACGGCACCGTGATCAAGGTCGTCGGTGTGGGCGGGGCGGGCGGCAATGCCGTGTCCCATATGATCCGTTCGGGCGTGCAGGGGGTGGAGTTCGTCTGCGCGAACACGGATTCCCAGGCGCTGGTCACCAGCGAGGCGCCGGTCCAGATCCGTCTGGGCCGCACCGGCCTGGGCGCCGGCGCCAAGCCCGAGCAGGGCCGCGCCGCCGCCGAGACCGCGCGCGAGGAAATCCGCGCGGCGCTGAACGGCGCCCACATGGTGTTCATCACCGCCGGCATGGGCGGGGGCACCGGAACGGGGGCCGGCCCCGTGGTGGCCGAGGTCGCCAAGGAACTGGGCATCCTGACGGTGGGCGTGGTCACCAAGCCCTTCGTCTTCGAGGGCAGCAAGCGCATGCGCATGGCCGAGGAAGGCATCCGCGAGCTGTCGCGCCACGTTCATTCGCTGGTGGTCGTGCTCAACGAGAACCTGTACGAACTGATGGACGAGGACGCCACGCAGGAAGACTGCTTCCGCGCGGCCGACGACGTGCTGCACAACGCCTGCGCCGGGATCGCCGAGATCATCAACGTCGAGGGCAACGTCAACGTCGACTTCGAGGACGTGAAGACCATCATGGGCGAGCAGGGCCAGGCCATGATGGGCACGGCCGTGGCCGCCGGCTCCGACCGCGCCCGCATCGCGGCCGAACAGGCGATCGCCTGCCCGCTGCTGGAAGGCGTGGACCTGCACGGCGCGCGCGGCGTCCTGGTGAACATCACCGCCAGCCGCTCGCTGAAGATGCGCGAGACCCGCGAAATCATGGATACGATCGGCAGCTACGCCTCGGCCGACGCCACGGTGATCTTCGGCACGGCCTACGACGAGTCCATGGGCGAGAACCTGCGCGTCACGGTGGTCGCCACCGGCCTGGGCGCCGCGGCGGCCCGTCCGCAGCTGGTGTCGAACAACGCCGAGGCCCAGCGCACCGGCACGGACAACATGCCGGTGGGGGGCGGCCACGACTTTTCCGGCACGGACGTGCCGTCGGTGATCCGCAATCCGCGCAGCCACGCCTCGGCCCAGGTCCGGGCCCTGGAGACGGCCGGCATGGATCACTTCGACATCCCGGCCTTCCTGCGCAAGCAGGCCGACTGACCCGGTCCGCTTCGCGCGCAACCTCACATCGCGGCTGTCGTACAGCAGTTCGCGGCGCCTGGCGCGTCTTCCCCTGCCCCTGGGGGAAGGCGCGCCTTCGCTTTGTCTTTTTCCGGAAACTCCGGAGATTTCCTTGCACATGCATCCAGTCGTGTTGCATTCGGCTATCGTGGAAAACCCGGATATTGATTACAATGCGTGAGATCGGGCACTGCGGGACGCGTTCCGCAAGGCCCTCTTTACGTCGACGAAGAATCCCATGCTCTTGCAGCGCACCATCAAACAATCCGTGTCCACCACCGGGGTCGGTGTGCATTCCGGCCGCCGTGTGGAAATCACCCTGCGTCCGGCCGAGCCCAATACCGGCATCGTGTTCCACCGCGTGGACCTGCCCGAAATCGTGGACCTGCCCGCCCGCGCCGATGCCGTGGGCGACACCCGCATGGCCTCGGTCCTGCAGCAGGGCTCCGTGCGCGTGTCCACCGTCGAACACCTGATGTCGGCCCTGGCCGGGCTGGGCGTGGACAACCTGCACGTCGATCTCGACGCCGAGGAAGTCCCCATCATGGACGGCAGCGCGGCGACCTTCGTCTATCTGCTGCGCAGCGCCGGCCTGGTCGAACAGTCCGCGCCGAAACGCTTCCTGCGGGTGCTGAAACCCGTCGAGGTCCGCGAAGGCGAAGGCCCGGCCGCCAAATGGGCGCGGCTGGAGCCCCACGACGGCTTCGCCCTGTCCTTCTCGATCGATTTCCGGCATCCCGCCATCGATTCCACGGCCAACACGGCCGAGATCGACTTCGCCCGGGATTCCTACGTCAAGACCATCGCCCGCGCGCGCACCTTCGGCTTCGCCAGCGAGGTCGAGGCCCTGCGCTCCATGGGCCTGGCGCGCGGCGGCAGCCTGGACAACGCCATCGTCATGGACGAATACCGCGTCCTGAACGCCGACGGGCTGCGCTACGACGACGAATTCGTGAAACACAAGATCCTCGACGCCATCGGGGATCTGTACCTGGCCGGCAAGCCCCTGGTGGCGCGCTACGTCGCCTGCAAGTCCGGCCACGGCCTGAACAACCAGCTGGTGCGCGCCCTGCTGGCCCGGCAGGATTGCTGGGAACTGATCAGCTACGAATCGCGCGACGCCGCGCCCGCCGCCTTCACCCGCGACTGGCAGCTCGCCTGATCGTCGCGCGGCGGTTTCTTCGGGCGTGCGCGTTGCCGCCTTCAGAACGGGGGCGGCACCCTGAAAATCCTTTACGAGCGATGATGGCGCAGCAGCCGGCCGATGGCGTCGGCCAGCGGGCCGGGCGCCACCTGGCGTCCCAGGTCCTCGAAGGACCGCAGGGCGCCTTCTCCCAGGGGCTGGACTTCGCGCCGGGGCTTTTGTGTCCAGGTCCGGCCCATGGCGGCGTCGATCCGGACGACAATCCGTTCGACGGGCCAGCCGGCGTCCCGGATCCTGCGGGCGGCGGCTTCGGTCGTCTGGCGCAGCCGGGCGGCGTGCGCGGGTCCGGGAACCATCACGGTGATTTGCGGTCCATCGATTCGGGCGACCCGGATCTGGCGCGCCAGGGCGGGCGGCAGCGTGCCGGCCAGCACGGCCTGGACGGCCAGCAGCTCGCGCGCCGTGCGCATCATGTGCGCGCCCTGGGGGTTGCGGTCCAGCCATTCCAGGGCCGGAGTGCCGGATGATCGGTTCCGCCGAGGCGGCGTCGCCATGGACATGAGGAATTTTGAGTGACGAAATCGAAACACACTGCCCGCGCAGCGCTCTGGCTGCATTCTAACGCGCGGCTCCTGCGGGGGCTGGGCGGAATCTGCGCCCTGGCGCTGGCGGCCTGGGGCGGCGCCCAGTGGCAGGCCTGGCGCACGCCGGTCCTGGATCCCGGCCAGCGCGAGGCGATCGATTCCCGGCTGCGGCAGGATTCGGCGGCGCTTCAGGGCAGCATCGCGGGCCTGGCGGGCAAGCTGGGCGAACTGCAGGGCCGCGTGCTGGCCATGGAATCCGTACGCGCGCGCGTCGCCCGGGCGGCCGGCCTGAGCTACACGGCCCCGGAGCTCGTCCCCGGCGCCGGCCACGCCGCCGCGTCCACCGGTCCGGCGCCGGACGATGGCGACGCCCCGGCGGGCGACGCCCAGGTGATGGACGACATTCCCGCCCAGTCGCTGCCGGCGCCCACGATCGGCTCGGCGGAACTGCTGGGGCGGCACATCGACGCGCTGGGGCGGCGCCTGGAGACCCAGGAGGACGCCTACGCCCTGGTGGACGCGGCCCTGTCCCGCCAGGCGGGCTTCCAGGCCAGCCTGCCGACCCTGTCGCCGGTCGACTACCCCGCGCTCAGTTCCTCGTTCGGCTGGCGGCGCAATCCGGTCAGCGGCCGCCACACCATGCACGAAGGCCTGGATTTCGTCGCCCCGCGCGGCGCGCCCATCCGGGCGGCCTCCGGCGGGCTGGTGACGCGGGCGGGCACCTGGCACGGCTACGGCCGGATGGTGGAGATCGACCATGGCAACGGCTTGCGCACCCGCTACGCCCATGCCTCCAGCGTGCTGGTGAAGACGGGCGACATCGTCCGCCAGGGCCAGTTGATCGCCCGGGTGGGCAGCACCGGCCGGTCCACCGGATCGCATCTGCATTTCGAGGTGCGGATGGCGGACTACCCCCTGGACCCGACCCTGTTCATCCAGGACGATGCCCGCACGCGCCTGGCGCAGGCCGGGTCCCCCTCCGATGCGGGGGCTTCCGCGCTGCGTTAAACTGCATCGTTTACCTGCGGTCACCATTCGGCGGCCGCGCCTCACAATCTTCCGGCGTCCGATCCCCGTTCGGGCCCGCAGCGACGACACGATATGGTTTCTCTGCTCAAAAAAATCATCGGCAGCCGCAACGACCGGCTGTTGAAGCAGTACCGCAAGCAGGTCGCGCAGATCAATGCGCTCGAACCTTCCATGCAGGCCCTGTCCGACGACGAGCTGAAGGCCAAGACCGACGAATTCCGCCAGCGGGTCGCGGACGGCAAGTCCGTGAATTCCCTGCTGCCCGAGGCCTTCGCCGTGGTGCGCGAGGCCAGCCGGCGCGTGTTCGGCATGCGCCACTTCGACGTCCAGATGCTGGGCGCGATCGCCCTGCACAACGGCAAGATCGCCGAAATGCGCACCGGCGAGGGCAAGACCCTGATGGCGACGCTGGCGGTCTACCTGAACGCCCTGAACGGCCGCGGGGTCCACGTGGTGACGGTCAACGACTACCTGGCCCGCCGGGACGCCGAATGGATGGGCCGGCTCTACGGCTTCCTGGGCATGACGGTCGGCGTGGTGGTGCCACAGCAGGACAACGAGGAAAAGCGCGCCGCCTACCGGGCCGACATCACCTACGGCACGAACAACGAATACGGCTTCGACTACCTGCGCGACAACATGGAATTCCGTCCGGAAGACCGCCGCCAGCGCAGCCTGGCCTACGCCATCGTCGACGAGGTGGACTCGATCCTGATCGACGAGGCGCGCACGCCACTGATCATTTCCGGCCAGGCCGAGGACAACACCGAGCTCTACATCCGCATGAACGCGGTGCCGCCGCTGCTGACGCGCATGGCCGAGGAGCCCAAGCCCCACGAGCCCGAGCCCGAGGGCGATTTCTGGGTGGACGAGAAGGCCCAGCAGGTGCACCTGTCGGAAGCCGGCCAGATCAAGGCCGAGGAAATCATGACGCGCCAGGGCATCCTGCCCGAAGGCGAGTCGCTGTACGACCCGCGCCACATTTCGCTGATGCACCACCTGCTGGTGGCGCTGCGCGCGCACAACCTGTTCCACCGCGACCAGCAGTACGTCGTCCAGGACGGCGAGGTCGTCATCGTCGACGAATTCACGGGCCGCCTGATGGCGGGCCGCCGCTGGTCCGACGGCCTGCACCAGGCGGTCGAGGCCAAGGAAGGCGTGCGCATCCAGAACGAGAACCAGACGCTGGCCTCGATCACCTTCCAGAATTATTTCCGCATGTACGACAAGCTGTCGGGCATGACGGGGACGGCCGACACCGAAGCCTACGAATTCCAGGAGATCTACGGCCTGGAAACGGTCATCATCCCGACCAACCGGCCGATGGCGCGCCAGGACCAGAACGACCAGGTCTTCAAGACCGACGCGGAAAAATACCGCGCGATCCTGGCCGACATCGTCGACTGCCACAAGCGCGGCCAGCCGGTGCTGGTGGGCACGACCAGCATCGAGAACTCCGAACTGCTGTCCAACGCGCTGAAAAAGGAAGGCCTGCCGCACGAGGTCCTGAATGCCAAGCAGCACGCCCGCGAGGCCGAGATCGTCGCCGAGGCCGGCAAGCCCGGCCACATCACGATCGCCACCAACATGGCCGGCCGGGGCACGGACATCGTGCTGGGCGGCAGCGTGGACAAGCAGATCGACCTGGTGCGCGCCAACCCGGACCTGTCGCCGGAGGACAAGGAAGCCCGCATCGCGGCCATCCGCGCCGAATGGGCGCCGGCCAACGAGGCCGTGAAGCAGGCCGGCGGCCTGCGCATCATCGGCACCGAACGCCACGAATCGCGGCGCATCGACAACCAGCTGCGCGGCCGCGCCGGCCGCCAGGGCGATCCGGGCTCCTCGCGCTTCTACCTGTCGCTGGACGATTCGCTGATGCGGATCTTCGCCGGGGACCGGGTGCGCGCCATCATGGAACGCCTGCGCCTGCCGGAAGGCGAGCCGATCGAGGCGCGCATGGTGTCGCGCTCGATTGAATCCGCGCAGCGCAAGGTCGAGGGCCGCAACTTCGACATCCGCAAGCAGCTGCTGGAATACGACGACGTGGCCAACGACCAGCGCAAGGTGCTCTATGCCCAGCGCAACGAGGTCCTGGAAGCGGAATCGGTGGCCGACACGATCGCCAACCTGCGCGACGCGGAGATCACGGCGGTGTTCCGCCGCTACGTGCCGGAAGAGACGATGGAGGAGCAGTGGGACATCCCGGGCCTGCAGTCGTCCCTGGAATCCGACTGGGCGATCGCGCTGCCGCTGGCTGAAATGCTGGAAAAGGAACCGAACCTGACGGACGACGATCTGCTGGAACGGGTGCTGGCCGAGGCCAAGCGGCTGTACGACGAGAAGATCGCCCTGGTGACCGAGGCCGGCTGGCGGCCGTTCGAGCGCTCGGTGCTGCTGCAGGCGCTGGACACGAACTGGCGCGCCCACCTGGCGTCTCTGGATCATCTGCGCCAGGGCATCCATCTGCGCGGCTATGCGCAGGTGGACCCGAAACAGGCCTACAAGCGCGAGGCGTTCACGCTGTTCTCGGACATGCTGGACCGTGTGCGCAACGAGACGATCCGGGTGTTGATGACGGTGCGCATCCAGTCGCGCGAACAGGTGGAGGTCGAGGAACCGACGTCCCCGGCGCTGGAAAACGTGCGCTATCACCACGCGGACTACGACGCGGCCTTGCGCGGCGAGGACCTGGGCCTGGACGAGACGCCGGCCGGCGCTACCGGACAGAAGGCGGCGACCCCGGCAGGCGCGGTGCCGCGCGTGGGCCGCAACGATCCCTGCCCGTGCGGCAGCGGGAAGAAGTACAAGCACTGCCATGGGCAGCTGAAGTAAGTCTTCCCTGGGTGAGTGAAAAGGCCGGGCGTTGTGTCCCGGCCTTTTGCTTTTGCGCGACCTCGGTGGCGTCCTGTGGCCGCCCCGGGCGCAGGTCGTCCGGTCCCGGCTGCGCCGGAACTGCCCGGCCGCCAGCCAGCCATCGGGGCGTTCGCCAAACTCGCGGGGTGGTCAGTCCCCCGGACTGACCACAAGCGTCCCGCTCGAACAGTGGCTCACTTGCACCCCCGCTGGCAGGCTTCTGGCCGGCGGACTCCAACAGCGCCCGGGGCGGCCACAGGACGCCGCCTGACGAGGAAGGAGGGTGGCAGGTGCTTCACACGAGATGCTAATTTGAGAATGATTGTTGGAAGGTTTTGAGATCCATCGCAATGCCTTCACCAATCAGTAGATCCAAGAGCTTCTGTTGGGCTTCCATCCGGGTGGGCCGGTTTAGCTGAACTGAGATGCGCGCGTTCTTTAGTAATTCTTGAGTGATCACATGCTTAGGATAGCGGCGCAGTTTTTCTGAACGAGATTTCAGTTCACTAAGATATTGCATCATTTGATGCGGCGGCAGTGAGTCAAACCCGCCACCAGCCCCAGCAAAGGCGCCGATCTTTGTGCGGACAACGGCCTCAAAGATATTGGTCATCTTGGTTAGGTGGTGCCCAAGAATGATTTTTTGAATGAAGTTCATTATGATCCTCGCGGCCCTGTTCTGTGGTTTATATGACCAACCTGTTCTAAGAAATTAGATTTATTTTGAGGGATTGGCTATCGTTGCATAAGCTGATTGGTAGGTTATGGCGGGGCATACTGCAGGATGGTTACTGCTGTAGTGGTGCCGGGCTTCGATTCGACTATCCCTATGACGTATGGATTTTCTTTTTCTGATATGAAGTACTCGGCGGTCTGGACGCCGGAGGGAGCTTCGATCTCCTTGCGGACCGGGTAGTTCTTCAAAATTGACTCTCGTAGCTTGTTGGCAATCCTGTCTTGAGCCACAACTGCACATGTTCCGATTTCAGTAATTCCGAGCAGAAATACTTCTCCAGCGTAGGAGACGGTGAACGCCCTGCCGTTATGTTCAGCCATGACTGGATCCGTAAGGGCGAGTTTTTGCGATAATTCCTTACCGCCGAATCCGGCAATGGTGGTTTCAATGCCTTGAAATTCAGGTGCGGAAAGAAAGCATGTCGAGTCGAAAACCTCTAGCATTTTTTGTGCTATATCTGTTTTGGCAGCATTTGATGAGCTGATGCCGAACAACATTACACCAGCGCCTATAGTGGCCACGACTCGCTTAGTCCGCAACATATCGAATTATTCCTTTAATTCATGCGGTTCGCTCGGCGGAATTTTCTCCACGGGCTTTTCTGTGGGCATACACCCCTTGTCCTGGTAAAACGCATGTAGCCGCTTGTATCTTGCTTGTGCCGCCTTGGCCTCGACTGAGTGGGCATTACCCGTGTCCATGAAGAACCATGGAACCAATAAGAAGGCACCAGCGATTCCGAGCCCGACATTCTTCGCGACCTGGCCGGTGCCCTGTGCATCGCTGTCCGCGCGCTCGGTTTCCATATCCTGCATTTCGTTTTCGATGGAACGGCAGCTCATGTTTTCATCGCCAACCTGCGATGTCTGCACGGGATTCGGGGTTGTGTGGGCGCATGCGCTGAGCAGTGCCGCCACATTGATTGCCGCGATCATTTTTGAGAGTTTTGAGGGCCGTGCGTGTCGGCTCTGACAGATCATGCTGTGGATGTCCTTGTAGACAACTGTCCGTAGACCATAGTCTACAAAACCAGCATCTTCCCTGCAATGGGACCGCCTCCAAAAGGAACGCTCGAGAAAACGTTCGGTGACGTGCTGAGATCGCTACGGAATACGCGCGGCATGTCGCAAGAAACACTGGCCTTCGAAGCCGATCTCGACAGAACATTCATCTCCATGCTGGAGCGTGGTCAACGCTTGCCCTCTATTGCGACCGTCCTGGCCTTGTCCAAACCGCTTGGGCTCACGGGAGCCGATCTGGTTGGGCATGTCGAAGCGGCGATTGCAAGTTCACGGGATAGTCACCCAGCGCGCCCTTCCGCCAGCCGGTGAGGCGGGGCTTGAGCATGCTTGATGAGGCGTCTCTTGTGCCGCAGGTGAATGACGGGCGACGATCCAGCATGTAGATACGGGTGTTGATACTTGCGTAGGGATTACCTATACTTCATAGGTATCTACATTTGTTTCTACGGAGGTCGCCATGGCGCTTCAGATCCTCAAGAAATGGGGTAACAGTCCGGCGGTCCGTCTGCCCACTGCGATCATGGAAGCGGCGCAGCTGACGCTCGAGCAGACCGTCGAAGTCCGGGTTGAAAACGGCCGTATCGTGATCGAGCCTGTCGCACCGGTCTATCAACTGGACGATCTGCTGGCGGGCATCACTGCCGAAAACCGGCATGGCGAACAGGACTTCGGTGGCCCCCTGGGGCGGGAACTGTTGTGAAGAGTGCCTACACGCCAGAGGAAGGCGATATCGTCTGGCTGAATTTCACGCCGCAAAGCGGACATGAACAAGCAGGCCGCCGGCCGGCCGTGGTGCTGAGCCCCTTGGCCTACAACCAGCGTTCTGGCCTGATGGTTTGTGTTCCGATCACCAGCCAGGTCAAAGGCTATCCCTTCGAGGTTCCGCTGAGTGGCGGCGGCGCCCTGGGGGTTGCGCTGGCTGATCAAATCAAGAGCTTGGACTGGGAATCACGTCAGGCTGAGCGCAAGGGCCAGGCCACGGCCGCCGAACTCGCCGACATCAAGGCCCGGATCAAGGCATTGCTGAAGCTTTCCTGATCTCGTCCGATCGCACGGCTCCCTTCCAGGTGCGTTGTTCAAGCCCGCCAGGCCCCTGGAGAGGGGCGACGATGTATTCTTACCGAACTAAGATCACAGGCAGTGAGAGTACGAACATGATCGTGACCGTTATCCTGTCGAGTCAGCCTCAGAGATCCATGCCTGAGTCTGCAGGCAACCGTGACCGCGAGGATCGTTCCCAATGACGTCCGGTGTGATCCAGATCGGTCGAGATTCACTGAGGCCGTTCGCCAGCAAGTACATCTGGTGGAAGACGCCCGAAGACGCTATCGCCATGCCCGAGCGTGTGATTGCGCAGGTGATGAATATCGGCGATTACACCGATGTTCAGTCGCTCGTTTCACTGGTTGGCGATGATGCGCTGCGCGAAGTCCTGGCGCATGCGGAGGCGGGTCAGTTCAATGCGCGTTCCTGGGCGTACTGGCATTACCGCCTCGGTCTGTCGCAGGTGGACCAGGTGCCGCCCTTGCCGGTCCGGAGGTTCGGATGATGCGCAAGTTCAAACCTTGCATGGACATCCTGCCCGTTGCTCAGAAACGCCTGTGGCCAGAGTTGGGCAACGCGCCTGCCCAGGGGTTCACGCTGTATGGCGGTACGGCCATCGCGCTGCGGCTGGGACATCGTGACTCAGTCGACTTCGATTTTTTTTCCGAAAAACCACTGGATCGCGACGCCATCAAGGCGGCTTTCCCGTTCATGGCTGTCAACGTCGGTTGAAAACTGACCCACTTTCGTCGGAATCGTCGGAGTAAAACTGACCCACCCCGGCGTCCAAACACCTAGTTCCTGATCTTGAGATTTCCTGCTTTGCGCTTGTCCTTGAGCCG